>Ga0163215_101597_pt1 | contig 11689 bp, 16 predicted proteins | sample SynspAceP_FD_185934 | JGI IMG/M metagenome (GOLD analysis project Ga0163215, IMG submission 185934) | Saline lake microbial communities from Ace Lake in Antarctica - Synechococcus sp. Ace-P (Hybrid Assembly) | ecosystem: Environmental > Aquatic > Non-marine Saline and Alkaline > Saline | place... | reverse complement strand
TCGACAAGACCGGCGAGCACCTCTGTCGGACTGTCAGCCTGCGGCCTCATGGCGTAGGGACCACGCAAGGCCAGTCCCAAGGCAGGATGAGGCTGCCCGACCAGATGTTGCGCCCAGCGCGCCGGGCACCGCCTTCGTCGCCCACGTAGCCGCGCGCGCAACGCCGGTACGCAACCGCCCAGCCTTTCCGAACCATCCAGCGGTTCAAATCCTCCCCGCCTTGGGAGCAGCCCGCGACCTTACGACCGTACCGATCGACATCCAGGGCGTCGCAATCAATGACGCTCGCCACACCTGTGATTGTCTCTGCAGACGCTGGCGGCGATAGGAGAAGTAGGCAAAGGATCAGAGCAGATCGCAGCATCGGGACATCCGTTTCAGGATCCAAAAGAGATGGTGCCAAGCACCTTCCGCATTTTGTCATGTCAGCGCGATTTGGTCGAGACGCAGACATCCGCACGCGAGGTGGCCCGGCACGCAGCACGCAAAACGCCCCAATTGTGGGCACTGACGCAATCGCTGCCACAAGCTATAATAGCCCATGGCCTTCGCGTTCTGCTATCTCGAAACGACCGGTATTTCACCCGCCTTTGATCAGCCGCTGCAATTCGTGGCGATACTGACAGACGACGCCTTCAGCGAGATCGAGCGGGATAATCTGCGCTGCCGGATTGCACCCCATATCGTCCCGTCGCCGCAGGCGTTTGCAGTCACCGATAAGAGCCCAGCGCAGTTGCTGGATCCAGCCCAGCCGACACTCTTCGCGTTCACGCAAGTGATCAGCGCCCTGATTGTGTGACGGTCAACTGCGACCTGGACTGGGTTCAACCGTATCCGCCTCGACGAGGAGATGCTGCGCCAAACCTTCTATCAGTACCGGCAGCTCGACATCCTCCCACCCAGTTCAACGGCAACACGCGCTTCGACGTGCTGACAGCCCTCTATGCCGTCTGGCCTAGTCAGCCCGATCTGTTCTACTGGCCCTTCGATGACTCCAAAAGGGTGCGTTTCAAGCTCGATCGCATCGCGCCGCTCAATGGCTTTGGCGGTCACAATGCACATGACGCCCTCGGAGACCTCTTGGCGACAATCCACATCGTGCGTTTGATCGCCCAGCGCGCCCCGGCGATCTGGGAAGAGCTTCTTAGCAATCGTGACAAGCGGCATGTGCAGGCCCGTCTCGAGACTTTCCAGCCTATGGCGCTGGTCGAGCGGTTTGGCGGTGGTCCGCCGCGCGCGACCCTTGGCTGCTTCTGCGGATATTCAGCCAGCAACCCCAACCAGCGGCATTCTTCGACCTCGAGGTCGCTAGTCCGAGCCACTTGCCGAACGCCGATGATGCAGCGCTTTTCGCAGCTATCGATGCTTCGCGAAGATCATCCGCTCCCTGTCGGTGGGTAATCCCCCCTAAACTAAGGGGCTTCATAAGTAGAATTTTCTCGGCAAGATGAGCGAGGGGAATTCGAATGAAGACTAGCAGATACACTGAGGTGCAGATCATCGCGATCCTGCGTCAGGCCAAAGACGGCGTGCCGTTGGCCGAGTTGTGCCGCGAGCATGGCATGAGCAATACGTCGTTCTACAAATGGCGGGCCAAGTATGGCGGGATGGATTCGTCGATGATTGCCCAGACCAAGGCGCTTGAGGATGAGAACCGGCGGCTGAAGAAGATGTTCGGCGAACTCAGCGTGTCCGAGACGAGTTGCTGAAGGAAGCCCCTGGAAAAAAGTAATTGGGCCATGCGTTACCCGAAAGGCAAATGCGCGCATTTGCCTTGGGTCATCGACGAGAGGTGGCCGTAACGGCGGTGGAGCGACGCGGGTGCAGTATTGCCCTAGCTTGCCACACCTTTGTGGTCAGCGAGACCTGTTATCGCTACAGCCCGCTTGTGAGTGATGAGAACGAAGAAATCGCCGATCTTCTGGTTGGGCTGACCGAGGCCCGGAAGACTTGGGGTTTTGGGCTGTGCTTCCTGCATCTGCGCAACGTCATGGGCCACCCATGGAACCACAAACGCGTTTGTCCCACTTGCCGTCAGGTGATTGCCGACAATCACCGTCAGGCGTATCTCCTGCGAGCTCGAGCTGAACTTGCGCCCTCTCGTGGTTTGAAGGCAAACCACTGCCGGGTAACAGATCAAGCCCCGGAAACGGTTAAAACGGGACAACCCGGACGCCTTGGCGGTGCCGGATGCGCCGAACATGACCTCCCTCTCACGCATGCAGGCATGCACTGCCGGGCAGCGGGTCGATAGAAAAGACGGAGGCGACCATACTCGGCAACGGTCCACTACGACCAAGAGGGGAACGGTCCGACCTCCGCCGCTGCCCGGCATCAATGCCGTGCCGGGCAGCAGTTTCAGCTTCGCACAGGAACTGCTCAAATCATAAGACAAGAGGGGACTTCAACCGCGAAGGTTTGGGCATCGAGGTCGATTTTTGCCTGCCCGCCGAACGAGTCATCCGGAGCCTTGACCGCATCATTGAATGGCGCTGAAAGCCCGGCACCATTCGGGTGGACAATGGCCCGGAATACATCAGTGGAGAGCTGACGAAATGGGCCGAGAAACATGGGGTTACCATCCAACATATCCAACCCGGACAGCCCCAGCAGAACGCCTGTATCGAGCGCTACAACCGCACCGTTCGGCACGAATGGCTCGACCAATACATTATCGAAAGGATCGAGCCTTACGGTGATTGCAGGCAATTGCCTACCGGCCAATGGGAGGCCCAGGATCACACCACGCAATGGCTCTGGACTTACGACAACGACCGCCCGAACATGGGTATCAGCGGCATAACACCCGCCATGAAACTGAAAATGGCCGCGTAAGTTCTACGAACGCACCCCGTTAAAAATGGGGGGATTACCCCGGGAGCGCAACTGCGGGCGAGACTTTTCCACTACTTAACCCCTTGTTTTTATTGCGTCGCAATATGGTGTCGTTTTCCAACTTCTGCAAACGCGACTGGCATCCAATCCAGACCGTTTCGTGGCTAATGTCACCGCCTCGCTCGTGGAACAGATCTTCGACGTTTCCAAGCGAAGGCGGGAAGCAAGTAAGCGTCCGGTCAGACCGCCCTACGACGCGGCTTTCCATGGCAGAAGTTCGCCGACTCGATTGATCTTGTAGTCAGGGATACATGCGAGCGTATCGGCCAGCCATGCCTGCGGGTCGACGCCATTCAGCTTGGCGGTCTCGATTAGAGTGTAGGCGATGGCGGCGGCGCGGCCTCCGGTTTGTGATCCAACGAACAGGTAGTTTTTGCGTCCGATGGCAACGGACCGCATCGCGCGTTCGGCAGTGTTGTTGTCCAACTCCAAAATACCGTGATCAAGATATGGCCGGAGCCGTGCCATGCGCGTCAGGGCATAGCGGATGGCCCCCGCCAGAGGCGATTTACCAGAGATACTGGGCAGTTGGACTTGGAGCCAGTCTTCTAGATCATCGAAGATCGGCTTTGCCTTGGCCTGCCGGAGATCGATGCGCTGATTTGGTGGCGACCCTCGCGCTTCCTTCTCAACGGCATAGAGCTGCGCGATACGCCTGATCGCTTCGTCTCCGATGGCCGAGCCTTGAGCCCTGTGGATATCGACGAACTTCCGCCTGACGTGGGCCATGCAGGCGACTTCGCGGATGTTGCCGGAGAGATAGAGGTCTTCGAACCCGGCATAGCCATCCATTGCCCGGCAGGCGATTGCGAAGCAATCTGCCGAGAGGGGGCGTGCATCCAGCCTTGATATTTTGCGAGATGATCTCTGGGATGCTGCCCTTTGCGATCTGGGGAGAACTGATACCAGCTGGCAGGTGGAACGCTGCAGCCCCACGGTCTTTCATCTCGGCCATAGGCCCAAAGGCGTGCTGTCGCCGTCTTGCCTGTGCCAGGAGCCAGCATCTTCACTGGGGTGTCGTCTGCAAAGATCGCCTGTCCAGCCAGCACATGCCGTCCAATGGCATCAGCCAATGGTTCCAGCAACGCTGTCGACTTACCGACCCAGTCGGCCAGCGTTGAGCGATCAATGTCTATCCCGTCGCGCTCGAAGATGCCGCTCTGGCGATAAAGCGGCAGGTGATCCACTGCCCGGAAGTGCATTGCGCAGCAATGTCACGAGAGGGGGCGTATTTGTTGATCAACACATGCGCCAGCAAGCCCGGACCGGGACGACCCCGCTCGATGGGGCGTGATGGAGGGGGGCCTGCGTGAACGCCTCGCAGCCCGAACAGGCAAAGCGTGGCCGCACGATGCGGTTCACGATGAACTGGCCGGGGACGTATTCCAGTTCTTCTGTTACGTCCTCGCCCAGACGGCGCAAAGTTCCACCACACTGGGCGCAATCATCATCGCCAGTGGTTAGCTCGACTTCCATGCGCGGGATGTGATCGGGGATCGGACGCCGCTTTGGCTTCTCGTCGGGAAGACGCAGCTTTGCGGTCATCTTGGCGACTGCGATCTCGCTGGTCTCCAATGCCAGCTGAAGCTGCTCTATACTCTTTGACGACGATCCGAACCGGTGATTGCGTTGGCCTGCCAATTGATGTCGCAGCTTCTCAATCAGAACCACCTGCGACTTCACCTCGGCCAGCAACAGCGCTGTGAACTGCCTCAGCTCATCGGGGTCTTCCGGCAAGGATTTGGACACGTCCAGCATGGCCAGATCATAGCAAAACAACTACGCAACGGGAATCCCGACAATGTAATAATCGTCGTTTTATCCCGTCCTGAGCGGCTTCCAGCTGCGTTGGGGCGATCGCCAGTCGATCCCTTCCAACAGCATCGCCAACTGGGCAGCTGTCAGGGCAATCTTGCCCTCTTTTGCCGAGGGCCAGACAAACCTTCCCTTCTCAAGCCGCTTGCTGAACAGGCATGCGCCTTGGCCATCCCACCATATGATCTTGATCAGATCGCCACGACGGCCACGGAACACAAACATGTGGCCTGCAAACGGGTCTTGCTTCAGCGTCTGCTCCGCCTGGACCGCCAGCGTCGTGAACCCACGCCGCATGTCGGTCACGCCCGCCACAAGCCACACCCGCGTATTAACCGGAACCGGGATCATACCGACAGCCCCCTGATCAGCCGGGCCAAAGCCTCGGGGTCATAGCCGCCGATGATCCTAAGGCGGTGACCGCCCGCGATATCAATCTCAATCGCGCTTTGCGTGGGCTTGGAATCAGGCGTTGAAGATGTGTCTTCGTCCCGGGGCTGATCAACTATCTCAACCGGCAAAAACCAGGGCGTCTCAGCCGCCAAATCCTCAATCGCCTCGGGATCAGGCGCATATCGAGGATCATGCAACCACTTGAAGATCATGTTGGCGTTCATTGCGTAGCGACGCGCAACCTGCGCCACCGAAACGCCCTCTGCCGTCGCCTGAAAGCAAATCGACCGCTTCTCCTCATCCGCCCAAAGCCGCTTTGTCCGACGCGCCATTCTCTGCTCCGTAGTGTCCGCCATCCTAAGCGGACACTATCGATCATTCTCTATCAAAGGCAGAGCAGTCAGGCCGGACGCTTACGGAAGCAACGAGTGCCATCACTGTCTAGCGGATGATTTCGTGTGACGCCTTGAAGTAATTAAACGGTTATCATTTAGTCATCGAATGCAGCTGCCAGACTGCCCTATCCCACTTAAGCAGGTTCACCTCATAAGAACCCTCTAGCAGACCTCTGACCACTGGGACGACGCGCGCCTGTCGGTGGAGCATCTACCTGCTTTGCGCCTTCCGCCATTCGTCAAACGCAACCCGGTGCTCTTTTTTCGTGCACGGGTAAAGGCCAATGATCGTTTCCCCATTTTGCACTCGTTCGGTCACGAAGTCTTCATACGCGGTCATCTCGACGGCCTCGTCCGCAACGTCTTCGGCAAGGTGTGCGGGAACCACAATGACACAATCGGCATCACCCACGATGACGTCGCCAGGGAAAACCGGCGCATCGCCGCAGCCGATGGGTTCGTTGATGGCAATGGCTTCGTTGTTGGTCAGGTTCGTCGGACTTGACGGACGCATGTGGTAGGCTGGTATGTCCAACCCGGCTATTATTACTGCGTCACGAAAGCCGCCATCGGTCACAACTCCGCCAGCACCGCGCTTCATGAGACGCCTGATCAGGATATCCCCGGCAGACGCAGCGTTGGCCTGCCTTCGGCTGTCCATCACAAGAATATGCCCTTCAGGACAGGTCTCAATTGCAACACGCTGCGGATGGTCGGGCTTGTGAAATTCGGCAAGCTGATTGCGATCTTCGCGCGCTGGCATGTAGCGCAGCGTGAACGCGGGCCCGACCATGTTGTGCCCCTTCCATCCTAGCGGATTGACGTCTTGGATAACCTGATTGCGCAGACCGCGCTTAAAAAGTGCTGTTGCGAGCGTGGCGACCGAGACGCCCATGAGTTTTAGTCGGGTTGCTTCGTCCATCGTGAATCCTCCTTACCTCAGGTCTTCCGGCAGAAGTGCGCCGGGGAAATTCTGGTAACAGACAGGGCGCAGAAACCGGCGGATCGACATAGTTCCGACGGACGTCGCTCCAAAATTCGTGGAGGCGGGGTATGGTCCGCCATGGACCATCGCGTCAGACACCTCGACGCCAGTTGGGAAACCATTTACCAAAAGACGCCCCGCCTTTCTTTCCAGAACCGGCACCATCCGCCGCCCGAGATCGGTGTCCCCATCATCCATGTGGATCGTGCAGGTGAGTTGCCCATCCAGAGCCCCTGCAATCACCAGCAGCTGCTCAATATCGCCCGCCCGCACTATCAGGCCCAAAGGGCCGAAGACTTCTTCGCCCAATTCCGCGTTCGCAAGCCAGTCATCGCCGGTGGTCTCGAATAGATACGGGGTCGCATTGCGCATGTCGCACACTGAGGTCACAATTTCTTCCACTCCGACAGATGCGGCGATTCGGTCGCGGCCGATCCGATAGGCCAGCGCGATCCCCTCGGTCAGCATTGGCTGAGCGCCTATTGGCTCAAGCGCCTGCACAGCTGCCGACACGAATGCATCTGCGTGAGGCCCGTCAAGGACGATGGCAATGCCCGGTTTGGTGCAGAACTGCCCGGCCCCCATAGTCAGCGACCCCACCCACCCTTTGGCGATATCCGCGCTGCGCCCCTCAAGTGCCTTTGGCAGGAGGAACATCGGGTTGACCGATCCCAGTTCGCCAAAGAACGGAATAGGGCGTTCACGCTGGGCGCATAGGTCGAACAGTGCACGGCCACCCGAAAGCGAGCCGGTGAAGCCCACCGCGTTGATGAGCGGGTGTTGAACAAGCGCGGTTCCGACATCGCGCTTGCCCCCTTGGATTAGGCTGAAAACCCCTGGATGCACCCCGCATTTTGCGATGGCAGCTGCTATAGCTTCCGCGACGACTTCGCCGGTGCCGGGATGCCCGGAGTGACCCTTCACAATCACTGGACACCCTGCGGCAAGTGCCGCCGCTGTGTCGCCGCCAGCCGTGGAAAACGCCAGCGGGAAATTAGACGCGCCGAAAACTGCAACCGGCCCGATTGGACGCTGAACCATCTGGAGGTCAGGTCTTGGTAAGGGCTGGCGGTCCGGCAACGCCGCATCATGTCGCCGATCAAGATAATCGCCCCTCAGAATATGGTCAGCGAACAATCGAAGCTGGCTTGTGGTTCGGCCTTGCTCCCCTCGCAGCCTCGCTTCAGGTAAGCCGGTTTCCGAGGTGCCTATCGACGTGATACGATCGGCCCTTGCCTCGATCTCGTCGGCAATTGCAATCAGGAACTCCGACCGCGTTTGCCGCGTGGAGTAGCCGTAACTCCTGAAGGCTTCCTCAGCGGCTAAGCAAGCTGAGTGTACCATCTCGGGCGTGCCTAACGAAAAATTATACGACGGACCATGTGCAGGCTCGGACGAGAATGTGGCCTCTGTGGCGAGCCACTTGCCGGCAACCAAGTGTTTTCCAGACGGAGTGGACGTTTCGGTTGACATGGTTGGTCTCCATTCTCTCAGGTCTGTGGCACTAGCTCTTAGACTGCCACCACGGTCGATGCGTTCAGGTGCTTCAGATCTCTGAAGTGCCCTCGTTCACGGGGACGGTAAAATTCAGGGGAAGCCTGCCGCCGTCGACGAACAGGCACTCCCCGGTGATGTAGCTGGCGCGGTTGCTCGACATGTAGATGATGGCGTCCGCAACCTCTTCAGGTCGGCCAAGCCGTCCAAGCGGTGTGCGAGACAGAACCCGGTGGCGCAATTCGGGCGAGCGCGACATTCCCCGTTGCTGCAGCGGCGTATCGATACTGCCAGGGGCGACCATCGTGACCCGGATGTCGTTGTGCGCAAGCGCGATAGCCATAGATTTGGTAAGTTGTAGTAAGCCGCCCTTGCTGGAAACGTAGGCGGCATTGTCAGGAAGTGCGAGCTGCGCGTTCACAGACCCGATGTTCACGATTACACCGGGCCGTTTATGCGTAATCAGGCGGCGCGCAATGGCCTGCCCAAGGATAAACGGACCTCGCAGATTGGTTGCGATCACCCGGTCGAAATCGGCAAGCTCCATATCGACGAAATCGACCCGGTGCGTAATCGCAGCGTTGTTCACGCAGATCTCGATTACTCCAAAATGATCCTCTGCATAGGTGACCAGATCACTGATGGCTTCCGCGTCACGCATGTCAGCTTGACGATATAACAACTGCGCATCCGCACCCGCAAATTTAGCGGCAACCGTCTGGCGAACTGCATTTTCCGCGCCTGGAGAAATATCGGTCGCCACGACGTTCGCACCTTCCGCAATATAGCCACACACACAGGCCAGCCCGACGCCACCGGCGGCGCCGGTAACAAGCACGGTCTTTCCTTTCAAGTGGAGATTCATGGCGCTCTTACTCCTGCGTCGGATCGCGCTGCCAGAAGGCGGCGGGAACAGCCGTAAAGGTTTCCATTCGGGCGACCCTGGGGAGGATCGTTTTGAGGCAGCCTTGCCAATCGGGATCGGCCAAAAGCTGCTGTCGCCGCGCAAGCCGCTCGGTATGGTCCGCATGGCCCCAGATGTGCACCACCTGATTGAGCGTCCCGATATGGCTGGTGAGATAGGCAATGTTGTCGGGCCAGTGCCGCGCCTGAACAACGGCAGCTTCGTCCCGCATAAAAGACAGGAATGCGCTCATCTCGCCGTGATGGACCGTGTAGATCCTGATATCGGCAAGGCCTGGCTTTTGCGCGCTGCGGGTATATGGAAGATTCGGGACCATGGTCATGATCCGGGTTTCCTGCTCTGCAAACATGCCTTTGAAAGCGTCGCGCACCGGAATCCAATCTGGGTCAGCGGCCATGACGGCGCGGCGATCCTCCATCTGGGCGAGGCTGTCATATGCCCACAAATGGACGACGTGGTTTTGGGGGCCTACGTCGCTGACGAACCATCCGTGCGCCGGGCCTAGATGTTTGACCTGAACCGGGTAGCCTTGCGACCCATACAGGTTTGTATAAGGACCGAGCTGTCCGGGTTTCAGGGTGTAGCGTCGGAAATCGACTATCATTTTTCTTGCTCCTCCGGGCTCCATGCGCCCGCAAAAATTCCGTTCTTACGCCAAACTTCTGTCCGCTTCTCAATTTCCTCATCGGAGATCGTCGCGCGCCGCGCCCGTTGCCTGAGCCAGTCAAAAAGCTGCGCCTGCAAAACCTGATTTATCGATGCATAATCGGGGTCACGCCCGTGATCCACGAGTTCGTCAGGGTCGTTGATTAAGTCAAATAGTTGCGGTGGAAACCCCTCGTAGTAGATGTAATTCCACTTTTCCGTGCGTATGGCATAGGCTCTCGCCTGATGTGGAGGGATGCCCAGATCGCGCCTTTGCTGTCGAAACGAATAGTCCAGCTCGATAAAAACGGCCTCACGCCAATCGTCCGAAGCAGATTCGGGAGAGCGTAGCAGTGGCATTAGGGAACGCCCTTCGAGGATATGCTCTGGGATTGATCCACCAAGCCACTCGATGAACGTCGGGATAAGGTCGATCGCCTCGACGAATTTCTCCGAGACCGTGCCCCGCGTCGCATCCGCTTTGGGGCTGGGATCCACAACAATCAGAGGCACGCACGTTGACTGTCGATGAAAAAGTTCCTTGTCGCCAAGCCAGTGATCGCCAAGATAATCACCGTGATCGCTTGTGAAGACAATCAGCGTGTTTTCTAAATCGCCACGCTGCTCCAGAAAATCTATCAGTCTTCCGATCTCATCATCGATCTGGCGGATCATTCCCATATAGACCGGAATCACCGCGTCGCGCACTTCATCCCTGCTGAACGATTTGCTTTCTTCTCGCTCATGGTAAGCCGCGTAAACCGGGTTCGGATCGTCCAATTCGAGCGGATCTCTAACCGCAGGGATCACATCTTCTGCGCTATACATGTCGTTATAGGGCGCTGGTGCCACATAAGGCCAATGTGGCTTGATATAACTGAGGTGAACGCACCAGGGCTCGGACTGTTGGGCAATGCAGTCCATGGCGCGATCGGTCATATAGGCAGTCTCTGACAATTCTGCCGGAACCCTAGAGGGGGCTGATACGTTCTCCAGATACCAACCTGAGCGCGGGTCGCTGTCTTCGCCAGTAGCATTCGCGCGCCAGTGCCAGGGGTTGGGTCCGCCAAATCCCTTAGCTTCAAGATAGCGGTTGTAGGCGTAATCCTCGCCGGTGGTTGCATCGGCGTGGATTCCGTCATCGCGCTCGAACACGCGGAAGCCACCTTCGGCCACCAGCTTTCCGGTCTCACTTTGCGGATCAATTCCAAGTCGCCGCATCCCGTCAAGGTCAGGGGTCACGTGACTTTTTCCAACCAGATGCAAGTCCATACCAAGCGCCCGCAGGTGATCACCCATCGTATGTTCTGAGACCGACAGCGGCACGTAATTCCAGGTGGAGCCATGGGTCGAAAGATAGCGCCCGGTATAAAAGCTCATGCGCGAGGGAGCGCAGACGGGTGACTGCACATACGTCTGCGCAAAGCGCACACCGCGCATTGCAAGGCCATCGATGTTCGGCGTCTCAAGCGAGGGGTGTCCCGCGCAGGATAAATAGTCGTAACGCAGTTGATCAACCATGATGAAAAGGATGTTCTTCATGGGTCAGAACAACGCATTTCCGGCCACAGCGACGCGCAGGCGATAAACTGAGGTGGACGACGTTGTGAACAATGTCCTTCGATCCGGGCCACCCCAGCCAAAATTCGCGGTCTTCTGAGGTAGTTTAATGACACCAAGGGACGTACCGTCGGACCCGAAGACATGGATGCCGCCAGGGCCAGTGCACCAGACGCGGCCATCCACATCAGTTTTCAGGCCATCCGGCATTCCTTCGCCTTCGCCTTCAAGGATCGCGAAGATCTCACCGCCAGACAAGCTTCCATCGTTTGCAACGGCAAAGCGGCGAATGTGTCCTTTCGGAGTATCGTTTACGTAGAGCACGGTTTCGTCGGGACTGAAGCACAGACCGTTGGGCAATTCGAAATCGGTCAGAACTGGCTCCGCATTGCTGGCACCGGGCGCGATACGCCAGACGCCCTGAAAGTCAAGTTCCTGATCGCGAGGTACGCCAAAGAAGGGTTTGCGCCCCGGAAGCGGGTCCGTGAACCATATCGCGCCAGAGCGGGATACGATGATGTCGTTTGGGCTGTTGAGTTCTTTGTCGCCAAAATGGGTGGCGAGGATAACAAGCGTGCCGTC
>Ga0163215_101594_pt1 | contig 11691 bp, 6 predicted proteins | sample SynspAceP_FD_185934 | JGI IMG/M metagenome (GOLD analysis project Ga0163215, IMG submission 185934) | Saline lake microbial communities from Ace Lake in Antarctica - Synechococcus sp. Ace-P (Hybrid Assembly) | ecosystem: Environmental > Aquatic > Non-marine Saline and Alkaline > Saline | place... | reverse complement strand
GCAGCCCCTCGGGGTCGGCCGGGCCCGTCGGCACGACACCGCCACGCGCAAGACCAAGGATGGGGGATGGCAGCCTGTCAGCAGACGCTGGAACGCGCGTGGACAGGTGCGCCTCGGACAACGCGCCCATCGCGTGCGGCAGGCGAAACTCCACCCGCCGGACGCCCGCCTGCACGGCTGCGATTGCTCGTTGCGGAATGACGATGCGCAGCGATGCAGCCTCAAGGCGCAGGATATCGGCCACAGGCTCGCCCTCGGCGAGATACCGGCCCGGCAGATCGGCGGCGGCAAGGCGGGGCGCGAACCGGCCCGCCGCACCCGCGCGCAGGATGCGCGCACCTTGCCGTTCCGCCTCACGCGACTGGTCGCGCAGGGCGGTGTCGAGTTCGAACACGCGCAGGCGAGCGGCGGCGGGCGCGGTGACGCGGTCGCTCGCGAGCGCCAGACGCAATTCGGTAACGCGCCAGTCCAGCGCCTCCAGCCGCGCCTCGGCCAACGGATCGTCCAGCCGCAAAAGTGCCGCCCCCTGCGCCACCAGCGCGCCGGGCACGGCCAGCACCTCGGCGACCAATCCGGGTGCCATGGCGCGCACCTCGGTCCCCGACCCGGCCCAGATAACGCCCTGCGTGACCGTCGCATAGGGCAGCGGCACGACAAAGGGCAGCCCCGCCACCAGCGCCTCGCCCCCCACCGTCAGCCACCGCCCGGCGGCGCACCCGGTGCAGCACCGGCGCGGTGAAGAGATGCCACAACGCCTTGGCCACAAGCTTGCCGAGCGACAGCCCCACCGACCAGATCGCCAACACCACACCCAACACAAAGGACGACCCCGCGACGTAGGCCGCAATCGTCACCGACAAAAAAATCCGATAGCCGAACGCCAGCGGCGCATAGACCGCAAACACCGCCTTTTCAGGCCACGAATCCGGCTTGGGCTTGATATTCTCGGCCCCGAACAGGCGTTTTTGCGTGAAATCCGCCCAGAATTTCGTGGCCCGCTGCGCAAGGTTGGGTAGGCCGAAAACATCAGTGAACACGAAATAGCCGTCGAATTTCAAAAGCGGGTTGCCGTTGACCAGCACCGTCGACAGGCTGCCGATCAGCATGATATTGAACGCCACCGCGCGGGCAAGGCCGGGCTCCATATCGCGCCAGACCAGAAACGCGAGGGCGGCAAACGTCGTCTCGACGATGATACCCGCCCCGCTGACGGCTGCGCGCTGCCAGCGCGACGGCAGGGCCGCAGCCTCGGACGCCTCGACATAGGGAACGGGAATAAAGACCAGAAACATCACGCCCATTTCGCGCACCTCTGCCCCGTAACGTCGCGCGACCCAGCCGTGGCCAAGCTCGTGCACCGCCTTCATCAACACATAGGTGCCCATGCCGATGGCGATGCTGGACGCCGTCCAGACCTGATCGGACACGGCGGCAGCGATGGCGGGCGCATCGGCCAGCGCGCCAAGCCCGGCCCAGACCATCAGCGCCAGCCAAAGCACCAGCCCCAGCGGATACTAGCGGGCGCACCAGCGGCAGCGTCACACCCAGCAATGGCCACGGATCAAACAGCGGCACCCGGAACGACAGCGGCCCCATCAGATTTTGTTGCATGATTGCGCGTGCTTGTTTGCCGCGCCGTTCGTCCAGTTCGGCGATATCGGCGGGCAGATCGGCGCGTACCAGATCGGCGTTGTGAAGCTGTGATAGCAGGCGCACGACATCTTCCTGACTGGGGTAGATTCCGGTAGGGGGCAGGATCGTATCATAAGGCCCTGCCGCCTCTACTTTCCTTCAATTTGAGTCCTGTGGCCGCTTTCGTTTTGGCGACAAGCGTGGTTCGCCCTTTTGATGGCTGTGACGATGGCAAGATATAGGGATGATTACTTCACAACTTTGCCCCGGCTTGCCGTCGCCACCGATATTCGCCGGTGAGCAGGATGTGCGCCCATCCGAGCGGGGAGATATGCGCCAGCAGATCGGGCGCACAGTTCAATCCGGCCCGTCGCCGCGCGGCCACGGCCTGACCGAGTTGCTTGGTGTTCCAGTAGATGATGATGGCGGCGAGCAGGTTGAGGCCGGCCATGCGGTAGTGCTGCCCCTCGGCGGTGCGATCTCGGATTTCACCCTGGCGGCCAATGCGTAGGGCGTTTTTCAGGGCGTGATGCGCCTCGCCCTTGTTCAGGCCGATCTGGGCCCGGCGTTGCATGTCGGCGTCGAGGAGCCACTCGATGATGAAGAGGGTGCGCTCCACGCGGCCGATTTCGCGGAGCGCAACGGCCAGCTCGTGCTGGCGTGGATAGGCGGCGAACTTCTTGAGCAGCTGACTGGGCGGCATAACGCCCGTCACCATGGTGGCTGCGGAACGCAGGACGCCAGGCCAGTTCTGGACGATGAGGCCCTCGCGGATCTTGCCCCCGATCAGGCCGCGCAACTCGTCCGGCACTGATGCAGGGTCGAACAGGTAGAGCCGCTTTGATGGCAAGTCGCGGATGCGTGGAATGAACCGGAACCCGAGCAACGAGGTCACGGCAAAGACGTGATCTGTGAACCCGCCGGTATCGGCATACTGCTCTGTGATCTTCCGCCCGGCCTCGTTCATCAGCAGCCCGTCGAGAATATAGGGCGCCTCGCTCACGGTGGCCGGAATGTTCTGGGTCGCGAAGGGTCCGAACTGGTCGGAGACATGGGTATAAGCCTTGAGGCCCGGCGCAGAGCCATATTTCGCGTTGATAAGGTTAATGGCTTCGCCCTGCCGGGCGGCAGGGAAGAACTGCCCGTCGCTGGACGCGGTCACGCCGCCACCCCAAAACGTGGCCATGGGCAGCCGGGATTGCGCCTCGATCACCATGGCGAGGGCCTGGTTGATGGCGTCGCTCTCTACATGCCAACGCGACAGGCGGGAGAGCTGGAAGTAATCATGCGTGTTGGTCGCCTCGGCCATCTTGCTGAGCCCGAGGTTCAGGCCTTCGGCCAGCAGCACGGTCAGCATTCCGATCTGGTCTTTACAGGGCGCGCCGGTTTGCGAACTTACGAAGATTTCCGTGAAGCCGATATCCGCATCGACCTCCTGCAACAGCTCGGTGATCCGTATGGCGGGCAGCCGGTTGTAGAGATCGAGCACCAACTCGTCCGCCTCTTCGGGCACCGCTGCGCTCAGGCGCTCGATTTTTAGGATGCCGTTCTCGATCGACCCGCCGGGGATGGCTCCTGCACGCGCCGCCTTGGCCAGCCGCGCCAGCCCGTCAGTCATGCGTGCTTTACGGTCGGCAAGCCAGGCCTCTGGATCAAGCGGCACCGCCAGCCTCGGTGCGTCCTTCACCACCTCAGCGGGGATTAAGGCCTGCTTCAGATCACCGTAGCGCCGGGATTGGGAGAGCCAGATATCGCCTGAGCGGAACGCATCCCGCAGATGGAACAACACCGCCACTTCCCAGAGCCGGTGGCCATCTTCCTCCTGCGCATTCAGATGACGATGCCATTTTGAGCCGCGACGCAGGAAGCACACCGGCCGCGTCTTGGGCTTCTCATCGTCGGCGATCAGCGTGCTGGCGTGCAGCAAAGGCGACGCCACACCCGCTGCCTTGATGTCCAGCACGCGCAGCATGCGCGGGGCATAGCGCCGGAACCGATGATAGCCTTGGCCAACATGCGCCAAGGGGTCAGCTGCCATCGTGTCCGTCAACTCGGCGGCGATGGCAACCAACCCTTCGAGCCGCTCCCACCCGCAGGCCAGTTCTGTCGCCTGATCCAAGGGCGCGCCATCACTTCTGGCGTCCAACAAAGCGGCTCCGAGGGATTTGAAGGCGCGCAGGGTATCCCGCACCGCGGTCTTGGCGTCGGCGATTTTGGCATCGCAGAGCTTCTTTGCGCCCTGCCATGTCTTCCCGACGATCCGGTCGTGGGTCTCGATCACCGCGTCGGCAAGCGCCACGCGCCATGCAACGGTGCAGACCGCGATGATGGCCAGGCGGCGATCACTGCTGATGTCGCGCAAGCCATCGGCAAAGTAGCGTTCGCTCTGACGCTGGAGACGAATGACCCGATGGGGTGGAATGCCCAAGAGAATGTCAGGCGGCAGGTTCATCTCCTGCAGGAATTCCAGCCGGTCAAGCAGGCGGGTGACGTCGGCCGAGTTCTGTCCCACCTCGAACTGGCGCAACCAGACGAAACGGCTGACCGTGCCCTCGACCATCTCCGTGAGCAGGCTGTCCAAGCGGGTTTTTGTCTCTTCATTCAGCCGGGCCACGATGGCGCTATCGATCCGACGTTCCGCCGCGACAAGCGCATCCGCGCAGAGGCGCTCGATCACGGATACGCCCGGCAAGATGGTCCTGGTCCGGCGGCACTCTTCGACAAATCGGTGGGCCAGGTCGTAGTTGGACGTCGCGTTCTCTGCCGCGCCTGCCAGCCAGGCCTTCAGTTCCCGAGCACGATGCCCGAAGAACATCTTGAAACCGTAGATCTGGCGCAAGTCGACGAGATGCCGACGCCGCGTTACGTCGGTCTCGGCGTATCGGCAAAGTTCATCCATCTCTTCGCCAAGCTGTGCGGCGATGAAGCGACTGACGGCCTCCGGAATGACCTCACCCGACACCAACAATCGACCAGGATACCGGAACGCACAAAGTTGAAGGGCGAAGCCGAGGCGATTGCGTGCATGGCGACGGGTTCGAATAACTTCGATGTCCTCATCTGACAGCGTGTAGTGATAGAGGATGCTGGCCTCGTATGTCGGAAGGTCGAATAGCGCTGCGCGTTGGCGGGCAGTGAGAATAGAGCGTCTTGGCATGGCGGCTTGTCCTTGTTAGTCATTAGTCTGTTGGGGACGCTTCTCGCACTAATAAAATCAACAGCTTACAAGACCAAAATTTGCAGGGGTTCAATTGGGACAGCGCGCTGTCATCTATGCCCGGGTTTCGACCTCGGATCAGTCCTGCGAGCGGCAGGTGTCGGAATTGACGGCTTTTGCAGAACGGGGCGGTTATGACGTGGTCGCAGTGTTCAAGGAAACAGCTTCGGGCGCGTCCGCCAATCGCCTCGCGCGCAACCGGGTGCTCGACCTGGCGCAGGCCAGACATATCGACGCCATCCTGGTCAGCGAACTTTCTCGATGGGGGCGGTCCACTCAGGACCTGCTGGATACTCTGAACAGGCTCGCCGGTTGGAAAGTATCCGTTGTAGCCATGAGCGGCATGACCTTCGAGGTAGAGACGCCACATGGTCGAATGATGGCCACCATGCTGGCTGGAATCGCACAGTTCGAGCGTGATCTGCTCAGCGAAAGAGTAAAGTCCGGGCTCGCCGCTGCAAAAACGCGAGGGAAGAAGCTCGGCCGCCAGCCAGGCCAACGCCCGAAATCTGACAAGCTCGCGCCAAAGGTCGTTCAAGCCGTGGCAGACGGTCGATCATACCGCTGGATCGCACGCGATCTCGGGATCAGCAAAAATACCGTGCTCGATATCATGAAGCGGCTGCGACAGAATTCCTTGTGATACGATCCTGCCCCCTACCGGAATCTACCCCTGACTGGGCGCATCCTCGCCCCGGTCGCGCACGAGGCTGTCCCAGATCTTGCCGATACTGGCCACACCGTCCATCCGCGCCACGAACAGCGCCGCCGCCACCGGCAAGCGGTGCGTCTTGCCCGACACCGGATCGAAGGCGATATAATGCGCAGGCGCGGGGCTGCGGCGGCGTTCAAGCCGCACCTGCGGGTGCAGCGCGGGCACGACCGGGGCGACGCGATACCAGTGATCGGAAAAGAACCGCTCTTCCATCGCCTAGGGTGCCCAGCGCCAAAGTTGCAACGTCACCCAGTCGCGCAATCGGCGCGTCCAGATTTCGGCATAGGGCCGGTCATCGACATAAATACGCGCGACGCCTTCCAGCCCCGGAAAGAGCGTATCGACCCCGGCACCCGGCGTGGCCTCAGCCCGGAACAGGCGGCGCCCCTCGTCGCCGCGCACGACGGGCGTCAGCGTGTCGATGGTCAGCGGGATGCGCGCGCCGCCCCGCGCCTGTAACGCCAGCGCGCCGGTGCTGCCGGGTCCGACCAGAGCCAGATCACGCTCGTCGATCTCGAGCACGATGCGAAAGCGGTCGAGGGGCGACAGCGTGAACAGCAACTCTCCCACCTCGACCGGGGCACCGATTCGCGCAGCATGATCGCCCGACAGGACTACGCCCACAACCGCCGCGCGCAACTCTGTCCGATCCAGCCGCCCCACCGCCAACGCAAGCTGCGCCTGCGCCTGCCCAAAGCGCGCCTCGGTCAGGCGCAGTTCCGCAAGGGCGCCCCCGGCCAGCGCCTGCCGCGATTCCTGCGTCAGGCGCGCGACATCGCTGCGCCAGCGCTCGGCCTCCAGCAGCAGATCGCGGTTGTCGAGCCGCAGCAGCAGCGCGCCCGCCGCCACCCGGTCGCCCGCACGGGCCGGGGCCTCGGCGATATAGCCGGCAAAGGGCGCGGTGCTGGCCCGTTCCACCGCGCCTTCGACGCGGGCATCAGCGACGATGTTGAAGGGGCCCGTGATGACAAAGGGCGCGGCGAGCACCACGATCAGCGCCAGCGCCGCCAGCCGATAGGAGGGGCGGTTCCAGCCGGTCATCGCGCGCAGCCCCTGCCCGGCCTTGTCGCGCATCTTGCCCGCAATCAGGCGGTTCTGCTGGGCCTTAAGCGCCATCACCGGCCCTGCGAGCGCAGCCACAGCCTCGATCAGGTTCAGGTCTTCGGCGACAATGGGGCAATCGCCTTCTACCGTCAGCACCGCAATGGGCACCTCTTCGTCGAACATCACGACCGACGCCACGTCGCCCGACCCGCGCGCAGCGGCAAGGGCGGCATGCGCCGCGTCGATCATGCGCGCGCGCCCGTCGGGCAGCGGCCACAGAATTGTGGCGCGCTGGTCCGCGGCCTCGCCCATCGCATCCTCATGCGCGGCCACCAGCATTCCGCGCTTGCGAAACCACGCAGCGCCGGACAGGGCGAGCAACCGCACATCGCCGCTGTCGGGGTTGCGCACCAGCCCGAGCGCTGCACGCGCAAAAGGCAGCCGCGCCACGATTTCGTTGACAAAGGCGAGGGCTGCGGCGGGCAAGCCCGGCTGCGCACCTATCACCGCCAAAAGATCCAGCGCTGCAAAACCGCGTTCATAGCGCGTGCGGTCTTCGCCCGCGCGTTGTTCCCACAGCCGCACCGCCAGCCAACCGGTGGCCATGGCAAGGCGGCGATCAGCCCGCGTGGAATCCCCCCCGGCGCGCAGCGAAAGCGCCACAATCGCCGCGACATGCCCGCCAAGGGGCACAGGCCGCGCCAGCACCGCGCCGCCATCCGCGCGCCGGTCTAGCGCGGGTGCGCCCCCCGCTGCTGCGGCAATGACCGCGCTCAAATCCGTCAGGTCTGCCGCCGGGTCGGGCCACAGGGCGGCGGGGCGAAAGCTTTCGCCTGCCGCATCCTCGACCATCACCACCAGCCGGTCGGCCCCCGGCACCTCGGCCACAAGGGCGGCGATCCAGTCAGCCAGAAAATTAACCGATGGGGTCACGGCACCGTCGGCCTTCAAGCTGTCGCGGGCCTTGTCGTCATTGCCAATCTGCTGCGCCTGCGCCTGCATGGCCATCAGCGGCGTCTCCTCTGCTCCTTGTTGCCCAGCCTTGGCGCCAGTCTGCTCACAAGGTTTCCGGTTTGCGCAAGATATCTTCGGTAGCGCGCAGCGCCGGGCGATCCACGCGGAACAATGCCGCCGTACCCGAAGGTGCAAGCGCGGGGGCGGTGCCCAGGGCGGGGGTGGGGGCGTCAGGGGCCCGGCGCGCAGCCGCGCGGGTCCGGGCGACGGGCGCTGCAAACGCCTCGCGCCGCGACAACGCGCCCAAGGCTGCGAAGACGGCAAACGCGCAAGCCGCCCCGGCGGGAACTGGCGGCACGGGCGCATCAACTGCGCGCAGCGGTGTCGCCGAAACCTTGATCCGCGCGCCTGGATGGGCGCGCGCAGCATCACCAGCACGCTCGGCCCCTCGGCCCCCGCCGGGCGCACAAGGTCCAGCCCCCCGCCCCGATTGGCAAGCGGCGTCGCCGCACGCGCCTCGGTCGCGTCGGGGGAGACGGGCGCGCCATCGACACGAATGTCGATACGCACGCGGCCCGCATCGGCGCGCAGCGGCAGGTGCATGAACGCCCCGTGCCGTTGCAGCGCACCTTCCATCCGCACCGGGCCGATTAGCGCAATGTCATAGGTGGGCGGCACATCCGACAGCGCGGCAAGCTCGAAATCCACCGCAACCTCGTATCGCCCGCCGGGGTAGCCATCGGCGTCACCGTCAAACCAGCAGCCCATGATATCGGCAAGCCCCGCAGGCCCGCCGTCAAGCTGCAGGCTGTATTGCCCCGCCAAAAGCCCCTCGCCCAGTATGATCAGGCTCCGCCCGTCGGCGGCGAGGTCGACGCGCGCATCCAGCACCGCGCCATCCGGCCCGATCAGCCGCACGCCATCCATGCGTGCCAAACTCGCTGGGTCAAGCGCGCGCGACAGCACCAGACGCACCCCGTCCGCGACGCGTTCGACCCTGTCCACGCGCACCGGCGCATCCAACCCAACCAGTGCGAATATCTGCGCGGAGTGTTCAGTCCCTTCAGCCTCCGTCAACGTGACCTGCACGCGGAACACTTCGCGCCGCGCATAAAGATGCGACAGGCGGGCGGGCATCGGCCCCGTGCCCTCGACCGGGGCCGATCCATCGCCCCAATCGACACGCCAGCGGGCGCCCGCCAGCGTTTCGGCGGCTATCCGGCCCACCATCTCGGCCCGCAGCACGGCCCGCGTGCCCAAGGGCATGACTGGCGGCAGCGTGACCCGCAAATCGCCCAGCCGCGCCGTGCCGCCAGCGATGCAGCGCGCCGCAAGGCCCGGCGTGGGCGTGCCGCCCGACAAAAGCTGCGAATTCGTCACTATCGGAATGGCCGGACCGCGCGCGGGGGGCGCAGGGACGGACACACCACTTCCACCAACCCGCGTCGGCGCACTTGCAAAACCACCGGCAAAGGGGCTGCCGATGGTCGACGCGCCACCGCCGCCAGCACTGCCGCCAGCACTGCCGCCACCGCCAGCGCTGCCTCCACTGCCGCCCCCACCGCCGCCGCCTGTGCCGGGGGCGAGCACCGGGCCAGAGGTCGCAACCGTGATGGTCACCGTGCCGAGATTGCTTTGCGCCGGACCATCGGTTGCGGCGTAGGTGAAAGTGTCGGTGCCGGTAAATCCATCGGCGGCGGTATAGGTCAGCGTGCCATCCGCGTTCTGCGCCAGCATGCCATTTGCCGGGCCGCGCGCCACCACCGCCGACAAGCGGTCGCCGCCGCCATCGCTATCATTGGCCAGCACGTCGATGGCGACCGACGCGCCTGCCAGCACCTGCGCGCTGTCGTCGCGCGCGACAGGCACGCTCATGGCAGAAACGATGGTGACGGCCAGCACCGCGTCGCGGCCAGCAACACCGTCGGCGTCGCCGTCCAGCAAGGCGCCGGCCGCGGCATCGGCCACCCCGCCCGGCTGGCCCGAAAGGCGCAGGATGTAATTGCCCGTGGGCAGCGCGCGGTCGGGCAGGATCACCACGCCCTGCCCACCAGGTGCGGCGGTGACGGTCGAGGCAATCGCACGACCGAATACATCGGCCAGCGTGACGGTATCCAAGACAACACGCCGCGCGCCGCGTCGAACCGCGCGCCGGGGGGCAGCCTGTCGGCAAAAAAGACCACCGCATCGCCATCCGGATCAGTGGCAAAGACCTGCAATGCAAATGGCACGCCTTCGGTCAGCACCAGTTCGGTCGGCACATTTCCGAACAATGGCGGGCGGTTGCCCTGCGACACGGTCAGTTCGAACCAGTGCAGCATAGCTGCCCCCAGATCGTCGAACACCTGCACCACCACCGGGTTGAGTTCGGCGGCGTCAAACGGCACGTCCCAGCGCAAGAGCCCCGTCAACCCATCCACCGTCATGCCCGGCGGGGCGGCAAAGAGGGCAAAGAGAACGCTCCCGGCCTCTGGGTCCTGGGCCTCGATCTGGTATTCGAAGACCTCGCCGCGGGTCAGCGCCGCTTCGGGCGCGTCGGACAGGATCACGGGCGGCAGGTTCGGCCCGGTGTCGCCCACAGCGCCCACGGCAAAATCGACCCACGCGCGGTTTTCCGACACCAGCCCGATGGTACGCGTGACGCTCGATGCCCCCGGCTGCAACACGCCATCGGGTGGCAGCGCATCGGTCAGCTCAATCAGGAAACGCCCGTCGTCAGCGCGACCGTCAAAGGCGTCGGGCAGGCCCAGCCGCCCCTCGGGATCGAGCGTCAGGAGCACCGGCAGGCGGATCGGGCGGTTTGATGTATTGGTAAGCTGCACCTCGAACGAGACCTGCCCGCTGTCGCGGTCAAGCCGGGTCTGGGTGATGTCGAGATCAATTAGCGTCAGGATATCGAGGATATGCTCGAAGCTGACCTCATAGGGGGCAGGCAGCGGCACGTTGTAGATATTGGCCACGCCCGACACTGTCAGCGTGTAGGTATCACGCCCGAGCGCGCCGAAGGCGAGAAAGGCGCGGCGCTCTGCCTCGAAATAGACGACGAAATCAGGGGCGGCGCTGGTGCCCGCGCTATCGGTCAGGCGGTAATTCGCGGGGTTGAGCACGCTGCGCGAGTCGGACGGGTCGCTCAGCAGCAGGCGCTGGTCGAATTCAACCTCGACAAACGCCAGCGGGGCGACCGCAAGCGCGACATCGGCCGGGCGGGTCGCCACAATTTCAGGGGCAAAGACCGGCATTATGACATCCACCTGCCCCGACTGGCTGACGATCATGCGGCCATCGGGCAGGGCCGCCAGCGTATCGCCGCGCGTGCCGTCGCGCCCCAGGCGCGCCACCATGCCCGAGCCCGGATCAATCAGCAAAAGGCCACCGCCCGAAACGCGCCCCGCCCCGGTATCCGCACCCGCATTGGCCGACACAAAGTGAAGGTTTTCCAAAACCGTGCCCTTGCGCCCGAAGGCAAGCGAATCGAGCGGAGCGTCCGACAAGTGCACGGTTTGCGCGCGCCCGTCCGGGCCAAGGCGGATCACCCGCGCGCGGTCGGGCCAGGTAACGCCCCAAAGCGTGCCATCATCGGCGAAGGCGAGCGAACCGACCCGTAGATCGCGATCCCGCGAAATCAGCGCGAAGTCGCCCGTCGCAGGGTCGAACCGGTGCAGACCGTCCTGTGCGCTGACAACGATGCTGCCATCAATCGGCGATACCGCCACCGCCAACCCCACGCCCGCGCCATGTTCGGCAAGCACTGCGCCCGAAAGCGGATCAAGCTGCAAAAGGGGGCCACCGCCAGTCGCAGCCCAGATACGGACCTGCGCATCCTTTGCGAGCGCATAGATCGGGTGCAGCAGGGTGGCAAAGGCATTGCCAACCGCCGCGCCGTCCTGATCGGCGGGCACACGCCAAAGCTGGTTGCGCCCTGCGCCGCCTGCAATCCAGACGCTGCCGTCATCGAACGATAGCAGTGCGGACGGCCCCGGCGCATCGGCGGGGCTGGGCAGGCCGGTCGCGAATGCCTCGGCCGCGAAGGGGCGGGTAACGGTGTCAAAGGTTGAGGCAGGCACATCGGCCAGATCATACCAACCTGCACTGATCAGAACTCCTGAGCCCATTGGCGGCGTCCGATGGA
>Ga0163215_101593_pt1 | contig 11700 bp, 10 predicted proteins | sample SynspAceP_FD_185934 | JGI IMG/M metagenome (GOLD analysis project Ga0163215, IMG submission 185934) | Saline lake microbial communities from Ace Lake in Antarctica - Synechococcus sp. Ace-P (Hybrid Assembly) | ecosystem: Environmental > Aquatic > Non-marine Saline and Alkaline > Saline | place... | reverse complement strand
ATTCGCTTCACGGGCGATGTATTCATTTAAGCTACGCATAAACCAACTGATGTCGTATAAACGCTGGCGATAAATACCAACGGTTTCATTTAAGCTCAACTGCTCACTTTCAGTTAATTCGTCATGGCGAGCGTATTTCTGCGTCAACAGTGTACCTTTGTATAAACCATGCCAGCGCCTAACCACTTCTTCCGTTGACCAGCTTTCTGCCCGCTCTTTATCCAAATACACCACCACATGAGTGTGATTACTCATCACCGCGTACGCCGCGATATCAATAGCGAAAAGGGAAGTTAAAAACAATAAACGTGCTTCTACCCAGGCGCGGCGGTGCTCATAGCTTTGGCCTGTGAGAGTATCTCGGCCACACAAAAATGAATGACGAACACAACGAGAAACACAATGGTAATAAGGCGTATCAACAAGACTGATTTGGCTTTGGCGAGATTGGGGCATGACAGACCATCCGTGGTTGTTTGAACTTTTTTAAGAGTAGTTCAAAACTGACTTTTTGCCAGTTTATAATGGCTGTCATGATACAAGCTATGATACAAGCTCAAGCTGCTTATTATGACTGTCTTTATAAAAGCTAAAGTTTCGACTATTCAATTTCGTCTCAATTTGACTTTCCACATTCTAACTAGCCAGAACCTGCATATCGAATTTAGCGAAATGTAAAACTTTCTACCAAGCCATCTTTTCCTACTCCTATGCATCCCAATTGGTCATCACAGGCTAAGCTCCAAATATTATTACTACTCAATGATTTCCAGTTATCTGCGCCTTCTTTCCACAGACTCACGCCTTGTGGGTTAGCAATTAATACTTGAATTTTGTTGTCTATTTTGATCAAAGCTGAACCGTAAACTGCGCTTTTTAGCGGGACTTCGGGTAAAGAACTCCATTGCTTTGATACTAAATTATAGCGCAGTGCTGTAGCTGGTTTATCTTGTTCTTTTAAGCTTCCGCCAAAGACATACAGCCATTGCTCAGCTTGTTGTACACTAAACACGCCAGCCGCTTCACCACCAGCCAAAGGCACGTCCAGGCTCTGCCAGTTTTGGTCATTTTTTACCAGTACACGGGGGCGAATACCATTTCCGGTACCAATATAGATATTATTGTCTTGCCCCTGGTTTAAGCAAGTACCGCTGGAGGCAAAACCGCCCTCACCTGCTTGTGCTGCAAATGGCAGCGTTTGTCTTTGCCAACTAATACCACCATCGTTGGTGGCGAGAATAAATAGACCGTCTTCATCAGAATCACCATATAACCAGCCATCTTGCTCGTTAATAAAGTGCAGGCAATCATAAAACGTGCTCGCTCGCTGACCGGCAATTTGTAGCTGCCAATACTTACCTGAATCATCAGTGCGATAGATTCGCGAGCTATCGCCTTCACCTGCGCTCATGACAATAAGTCCACCGTCAACTAAAGGCTGAATATCTCTAAATTGCAGGTCTTGACTAAACTGTGGACCTTCGATCTTCTTCCACTGTCGGCCATTATCTATACTTTGATAAATCCCCCCATTGGTACCACTCGCCCAAATATGCGAGCCGCTGCGATGCACCGCTTGAAAACTCACCTTGGGATCAAGTAACTGCACATCCTCAGCGTAGCCGGCAGTACTGATAATGACACCAAGTAGGAAACAAATTTTATTAATCATAACTACTATAATTTTTATGTTTATTTTCATAAGCTTAGCACGACATTTAGCAAATAAAAAACCCAAGATTTAGCTTGGGTTTATGTAAACTATCTAGCCCTTATTTGTACGAAAAGTGCTGTTGCCAGTGCTTGGCAATTTGCTCGCGGGTACACAGCCATACTTTGTCATGACTTTGCACATATTCAATAAAACGTTGCAGAGCGGCCATGCGTGCGGGACGACCTACAATTCGGCAATGCAAACCGATAGATAACATTTTAGGCGCCTCTTCACCTTCTTTGTACAGCACATCAAAAGCATCTTTTAAGTACTGGTAAAATTGCTCACCACTATTGAAACCCTGGGGTGTAGCAAAGCGCATATCATTGGTATCTAAAGTATACGGCACCATCAGCAATGGCTTTTCATGCTGCGTATCGTAATAGGGTAAATCATCGGCATAGGAGTCGGCACAATAAAGTAGATCGTCTCGTTCAGCCAATAACTTCAAGGTATTAGGACTGGTTCGTCCGGTATACCATCCAGCGGGTTTGCTGCCGGTAATGGCCTGATGTAATTGGATCGCCGCATGGATCATTTTTTTCTCTTGAGCCTCAGGCATATTCTGGAAATGGATCCAACGCATGGCATGACTGGCAATTTCCCAGTTTGAACTCAACATCGCTGCAACGGCTTCTGGATTGCGTTGCAATGCCATGGTTACACCAAATACGGTAATAGGCAGATTGTATTGTTCGAACAAGCGATGTAATCGCCAAAAGCCAGCTCGACTGCCATATTCATACATGGACTCCATACTCATATGACGATCAGGATAGGCTTGCGCACCAATAATTTCTGAAAGAAACACTTCTGACGCATCATCACCATGTAATACAGAGTTTTCACCGCCTTCTTCATAGTTTAGGACGAATTGCACGGCAATTTTAGCTTGATTGGGCCAATTAGGATGGGGCGGATTTTGACCATAACCGATCAAATCCCGAGGGTAAGCATGAATCATAATAATCCTTTAATTCTTAACTTTATTCGGATGAAACTCGTCAGGTACCTTTAGACCGCAGCCTTTCAGAATGAGTTCGACTAAATTTTTTGTCGCGTCGATAAAATCCTGTGCTCCCATCGGCTTACCCCTGAGTTCCGTTATTTGTACCGAGAAATCAGCATAGTGCTGACATGTCGCCCATATATTAAATAACAGATAATAAGGGTCGACTGCTGACAGTTTCCCCAAGGCTATCCATTGTTTAATCACTGCTACTCGCGCTTTCATCCAAGTGGCATGTTGATCTTTAAAAAAGCCGCTCAAATTTGGTGCACCATTGATTATTTCTAGTGCAAATATTTTAGAGGCGTCTGGTCGCATACGGGAAATTTCCATTTTATCCGCAATATAATGTGCCAGAACTTGAGCTGGATCATCCTCGGCGGTTGCCTCATCAAACTCGCCATTCCATAAACTCAGTATGTCTTCAAGCAAGGCTAAATATAGCCCCTCTTTACTTTTAAAATAATACAGTACATTGGTTTTTGGTAATTGAGCTCTATCTGCTATGTGCTGCACACGCGTGCCAGCAAAGCCATGCAGGGCAAATTCCACTTCAGCCGCGGCTAAAATTTTATGCCGATTAACAGCTCCTATTGTGTCGTCCTTCTGGTATTCCTTTTGCTTCATTTGACTCTCAATTGTCGTCACTACTTTCAATTTGATTGTTATTGTCCAAGTTCTAAGACCCAACTTTAAGCAATCTCATACATGGTCATAAGCAATAACAATTCCAACCCTTGACCAAATGGTCTAGTTTTTGATTGTAATTCAATAACGCTATCGTGATAATAGCAAAATAGACCAATAAGCAAATTTGTCGAGGCCCTAATGTTACGTTTTTTACTCAACAGCAAGCTGATAGAAATTAGCCCACAACAAGCTGATTTAACCGTGCTTGAATATTTGCGCGAACAACAAAAACTGACGGGCACCAAAGAAGGCTGTGCCTCGGGTGATTGTGGTGCGTGTACCGTGGTGTTAGCTGAACCCAAACAAAGCAATGTGCAAAACCATAATGATAGTGCTGAACAATTACATTATCGCCCCGTCAACAGTTGTATTACCTTTATGTCTGCACTGCAAGGCAAACAATTAATTACGGTTGAGCATTTGGCGGCGAATAAAAATTTGCATCCTGTGCAACAAAGTATGGTCGACCATCATGGCTCACAATGTGGTTTTTGCACCCCAGGTTTTATTATGTCGATGTTTGCCCTTTATCATGGTGATAACACAGTTGACCGCGAGACAGTTAACCATGCCCTATCAGGTAATTTATGCCGTTGTACTGGCTATCGTCCGATAATAGATGCCACCCTGCACGCTTGTGCTAATCGACAGCCCGATCAATTTGATCAGCAGGCAGCACAAGTTATAGAGCAGCTAAAAAATATAAAGCCACAAGATAATGTCCAACAAAACTTATTAACTCCACTAGACCGAAACGCCTTGCGCGAGGCCATTAAGACACATCCACAAGCGTCTTTATTTGCTGGTAGCACTGATTTAGCTTTACAAGTCACCCAGCAATTGCGCTCCCACAGTACCCTGATTTCTTTGAGTCAAGTCAAAGAGTTAAGACAATTAGAGGTGCAAGAAAAGGGCTTACTCCTAGGCGCCGCCTTGCCTTTTAGCGACATTGAACAGCCGTTGTTGACTTATTTTCCTGCCCTTGAGGAACTATTTACCCGTTTTGCATCTTACCCTATTCGTAATCAAGCCACTCTAGGTGGTAATGTTGCTAACGCATCACCAATCGGTGATATGCCTCCGGTACTCCTCGCTCTCAATGCCACAATTAACTTAGATGATGGTATAAACCGTCGTTCGATTGCGGCTAAAGACTTTTTTCTCGACTACCGCAGCACCGCAATGCAGGCCGGTGAATGGATTGAAGCTATTTATATTCCGTTTACAGCCAAGCTCTCCCAACTCCGAGCTTATAAAATATCCAAGCGCATGGAAGACGACATCTCGGCGGTATGCGCGGTGTTTAATCTTGAATTAAATAAAGGCCTAGTCGCTAACATTTCCTGCGGTTTTGGAGGTGTTGCAGCAACCCCGGTCAGTATTGAACTCAATAATATATTAGCCGGTAAACCATGGTCCGCAGCCAGCACTTTCGAATTAGCGATTGCACTAATAAGTGAGTCATTCAGCCCCATTGATGACGTACGGGCCACTAAAGCCTATCGACAGGAGATGTTAGTTAACTTATGGCGCCGTTTTTGGCTCGAAACCAACAGTCAACAGCACGCTATCTCCACCCGCGTAGTGCACGTTAACCAAGGTCAACAAGGGGTAAGTCATGCGTAAACTCATCGAGCCTGCGGTCAATACCCCTAGCGCCTTTGGCGTTGCAGGTAAAAGCCAAGCCCACGAAAGCGCGAGTAGACAAGTCAGTGGTAGCGCTCGCTACGTCGACGATATGCCTGAGCCTGTTAGCTTGCTCCATGCGGCAGTAGGCCTGAGTCAAGTTACTAGCGGCATTATCACTGACCTCGATCTGAGTGAAGTCAAAAATAGCCAAGGTGTCATTGACGTTATTACTGTCGATGATGTACCCGGACACATTGATATCGGCCCAGTATTCAAGGGAGATCCTGTCTTTGCTCACAATGAAATCCTCTACCACGGTCAGGTTTTATTTGCAGTATTAGCCACTAGCACAACCTTAGCTCGCCAAGCGGCTTTAAAAGCTAAAGTTAAAATTGAATCCAGTGAGCCTTGTTTAAGTGTAGAGCAAGCTAGAGCACAGAATAACTTTGTTCGTCCTATGCACAAGATGCAACATGGCGATTTTGCTGCTAGCTTCGCTGCAAGTCCCCTGCAAGCCGAAGGTAAGTTAATCATTGGCGGCCAAGAGCATCTTTATCTTGAGGGCCAAGTTTCATTGGCCATCCCGGAAGAAGATGACCGAGTATTGGTGTACACCTCAAGCCAACACCCTAGTGAAGTACAAAAACTTATTGCCGAAGTTCTCGACGTTAAACTGCACAAAGTAGTAGTTGACATGCGCCGCATGGGTGGAGGTTTTGGGGGTAAAGAAACTCAGGCCGCACAATGGGCCTGCATAGCCGCACTATTAGCCAAGCGCAACAAGGTGGCGGTAAAATTGCGTTTACCCCGTATGCAAGACATGCAAGCCACTGGCAAACGCCATCCTTTTGAAAATAGTTATAAAGTGGGTTTCGATCAACAAGGTCTTATTCAGGCCACCCAAATGGACATTAATGGTATTTGCGGGCATTCGCCTGACTTGTCAGATGCCATTGTGGATCGCGCCATGTTCCACTGTGATAACGGTTATTATCTGGGTGACTGCACCGTTGAAGGTTACCGTTGCCGCACTAACCATGTATCCCATACCGCTTATCGTGGTTTTGGTGGCCCGCAAGGCATGATCATGGCTGAAGCCATGATGGACAAAATCGCCCGTAAAATTGGCAGCGACCCATTAACGGTCAGATTACGCAATTTATACGGTGAACAAAGCCGAAATATGACCCATTACGGTATGAAAATAGAGCACAATTTACTGCCAGAAATAATGGATAAACTCGCCCATAGCGCAGATTATTGGCGACGCCGAGCTGAGCTTGAAAAATTTAACGCCAGCAGTCCTATTATTAAAAAGGGCTTGGCCTTAACCCCGGTGAAGTTTGGTATTTCGTTTACTGCAAAACATCTTAATCAAGCCGGTGCGCTATTGCATGTTTATACCGACGGCAGTATGCAAATTAACCACGGTGGCACCGAAATGGGCCAAGGTCTGCATACCAAGATTGGCCAAATAGTGGCCAACGAATTTGGTGTTCCCTCAGACTGGGTTGAGGTCACGTCTACTCGCACCGACAAAGTACCTAATACTTCGCCTACCGCGGCTTCATCGGGGACTGACCTAAATGGTAAGGCTGCGCAAAATGCCTGTATCATCATTAAACAACGCTTAGCTGAGTTTTATGCCAATTTATGTGCAGCTCAAGCTCAGGACGTAAGCTTTGTTGAGCAACGAGTACATTGTAACGAACACAGCATCAATTTTGTCGAACTTATTCAGCAGGCTTATATCGCTCGGGTTTCACTCAGCACCACGGGCTTTTACAAAACGCCTAAAATTGACTATGACCGTGGTATAGGCAAAGGCCGTCCCTTCTTTTATTTTGCCTACGGAGCAAGTTGCTCGGAAGTTTCTATTGATACGTTAAGTGGCGAATATAAAGTTGAACGAGTTGATATACTGCATGATGTGGGCACAAGCCTTAATCCAGCCATAGACATTGGGCAAATAGAAGGCGGTTTTGTGCAAGGCATGGGGTGGCTCACCAGCGAAGAATTACTGTGGGATCAAAGTGGTAAATTAACCAGTAACAATGCCGCAACTTATAAAATTCCTGCCATTGGCGATATTCCTGAGCAGTTTAATGTAGAACTATTCCCCAGAGCCAACGCCGAGGACAGCATTTATCACTCTAAAGCCGTAGGCGAACCGCCCTTTATGTTGGCTAATTCGGTGTGGTGCGCGTTAAAAGATGCTATCGCTAGCATTGCTAATTACAAAATTGATCCAGCGTTGCCGGTGCCCGCTACACCTGAAAAAGTCTATTGGGCGGTATGCGAAGCCCAGCGTTTTGCTGCTCAGGAACAGCCATTATGATAAAGCCCCGCACTTGGTTTGATGCCCTGCATCTTTGCCAACAACAAGCCAAAAGTTATGTACTAGTAACCCTTCTGGCCACTGCAGGCTCTACCCCCAGAGATAGCGGCACTAAGATGTTGGTGTGTGCAGATGAAACCTACGACACTATTGGTGGCGGAAACTTAGAGCATAGTGTCACCCAGCGCGCCCGTCTTTTGCTCATTGAAAATCAAAAAAATGCTTTAGCAGGCACATCAAACACCCAACATGTAGAGCACTTTCCACTGTCTAGTAAACTAGGTCAATGTTGTGGCGGTGCGACGAATGTTCTGTTTGAGGTATTTGTGTCCCATTGCCAACAACTAGCCCTTTATGGTGCAGGGCATGTAGCGCAGGCTTTAGTACCTATTATTGTGCAATTGCCATTACAAATAATATGGGTAGATGAGCGAGAAGCACTTTTTAATGAATTTAAAGCTAACTATGCCAATCTGGGCGATAACCTAAAATATATGCTGAGCGATGAGCCAGTAGCCACAGTCAAACAACTTAATCCTAATCCCTGGATGTTGATCATGACCCACAATCATCAACTCGATTACGACTTAGTCACTGCTGGGCTTGAGCGTCAAGACGTAGCTTATTTAGGTATGATTGGCTCAGATACTAAAGCCCGCCGCTTTACTACACGCTTAGGTCATCGAGGCTTTAGTCAAGAGGCGATTCAACGATTGATTAGCCCCGTTGGCGACCTCAGCGTGCCGGGCAAAGAGCCTATTAACGTTGCCGTTTCTATCGCCGCTCAATTAATGCAAAAACTACAGGTCATTAATAAAGATCCTGCCAAACAAAAAGCACAATGGTTAAGCAATCGGCAGCTTATTGCAAAATTAGAGACTAACTCATGACCCTCACTGATTTAAATGAACTCAACGCTGATGAAGCTTATAGCTGGTTTAACCAATGCTGTGTATCCAGCCGCTGGTGCAAACTGATGTTAGAAGGCATGCCTGTTGACACTGTTGACGCCCTAATCAGTCTGGCACAACAAAGCTGGCAACAATGTGCAGTTGTCGATTATCTTGAAGCATTTGAGGGTCACCCTATGATTGGTGATGTCGATAGTCTGCGCGCCAAATATGCCAGCACTAAAACCCTAGCAAGCAATGAACAGCAAGGCGCTGCGCAAGCGGATGAAGCTACCCTTGTTGAATTAAGCGCCTTAAATCATCAATATCTAGCTAAACATGGATTTATTTTTATTATTTGCGCCACGGGGCTGAGTGCCCAAACCATGCTAACTGCTTTAAAGCAACGTTATGCTAATGATACCCCAAGCGAAATTTCCTTGGCTGCTATTGAGCAGTTAAAAATCACCTTATTACGCCTCAACAAAGGATTAAGCCAATAACATGACTATTAGCCTCTCAAGCCACGTACTTGACACCACGTTAGGTAAACCCGCAGCCAATATGCAACTCACCTTGATTAGCCCCCAAGGTAAAGAAATTAGCGCAACAACCAATAACGATGGACGTTGCAATCAATGGCAAGATACCGACTTTGTGGCTGGCATTTATCAACTGCGCTTTCACACTAAAAACTATTTACTCGCTCACCATGGTGCGGCCTTTTATCCCTTTGTCGACATCCATTTTGAATTAGTTGAAAATGGCGGCCACTACCACGTGCCCTTGCTAATTTCGCCCTATGGTTTTAGCAGTTATCGGGGCAGTTAATGCAGTCAAATACTACTCAGATTAAGCCTAGCAGTATTAAAGGATTCAGAGCACAAATTCTGCATTTTCCTGTGGCCAGTGGTTCGCCAAAATCGGACTATGTGTTCTTCACAGATGGTTTGCTAGTTACGCGTAACGATAAAATAGAGTTTATTGGAGACTACAAAACTAATATAAATCAATATGATAACTTAGATGTACACGATTATTCTGGTAAGTTGCTGTTACCGGGTTTTATCGATAGCCACATGCACTTTCCGCAAACCGAAATGCTGGCAAGTTTTGGTGAACAGCTATTAGATTGGCTCACCGACTACACGTTTCCGGTTGAAAATAAGTTTGCCGACACAGCTTATGCCAGTGCTATCGCCGATGTGTTTTTACGTCAATTATATCGACACGGCACGACCTCGGCCATGGTCTATTCATCGGTGCATAAAGGCGCTACCGATGCTCTATTTCAAGCCGCCCAGCAACACAATATGTTACTCATGGCCGGCAAGGTTTGCATGGACAGAAACTGCCCGCCCTTTTTGCAAGACACCGCGCAAAGTGCACAACAAGACAGTGCTGATTTGATTAATAGTTGGCATGGTAAAGGGCGTTCACACTATGTTATCACCCCACGATTTGCGCCAACCAGTACCGAGGCACAATTAGCAGCCTTAGGAGAACTCGCACAGCAATATCCAAGTGTGTTTATTCAAACCCATTTGAGTGAAAATCATAATGAAATTGCTTGGGTAAAGTCGCTTTATCCAAATCGTAAACACTATTTGGATGTATATGATCATTATGGACTGGTGCGCAAAGGCGCTATCTTTGGCCACGGCATTCACCTAGAACCCGACGAGTGGCAGTGTTTAGCTGAAAAAGGCGCCAGTATCGCCTTTTGTCCTACCTCAAATTTGTTTTTAGGCAGTGGTTTATTTGATTTAGCCATAGCAGAGCAGCATAACATTCCGGTTATGTTGGCCACTGATGTCGGTGGTGGCACCAGTTTTAGTATGCTTAGAACCTTGGGTGAAGCTTATAAAGTTTGTCAACTAAGGGGCAATCAACTTGATCCCATGCACGGCTTATATTTAATGACTCAAGGTGCAGCATTAGGCTTAGGCCTTGAACAGCAGATTGGCAACTTAAATCCTGGCACAGATGCTGATTTTGTTATTCTGGACCCCTTGTTTGATGAACTCAGCGCCCTGCGCTTTAAACACCATCACACCCCCCAAGATTTAATTTTTGCTCTAAGTATGTTGGGTGATGATCGTGCCACGGTTGCCACTTATATTGCCGGTAAACCAGTATATCAAGCCCCTGTGGCCACTAGATAAAATAAGAAGGAAAAGAACATGCCTTGGTTTGATTGGATTAGTTTATTTACCCGCTGGTTTCACGTCATTGCTGGTGTCGCGTGGATAGGAGCCTCGTTTTATTTTATCTGGCTAGACAATAATTTACGCACTCCACCTGATTGGAAAAAACAAAAAGGTATCAAGGGAGATTTATGGGCTGTTCACGGAGGGGGCTTTTATGAAGTGGCTAAATACGCCTATGGTCCTGAACAAATGCCTGAAAAACTGCATTGGTTTAAATGGGAAGCCTACACTACCTGGATCAGCGGCTTTTTGCTGCTCGGCTTAATCTATTACCATGGAGCCACCATTTATTTGATTGATGCCAGTGTAATGGAACTCACACCTGGTGAAGCCATCGCCCGTGGTTTAGGGCTGATCTTCGGTGGTCTATTTATTTATGAATCCGCTTGTCGTAGTCCTTTAGGACGATCTCCCGTGTTTTTTGGCGTGTTTCTTTTGGCCCTCATCACTGTAGCTAGTTATTTAGCCTGTCATTGGTTTAGCGGCCGCGGCGCCTTTATTCATGTGGGCGCGCTGATCGGTACTATTATGGCGGGTAATGTATTTTTTAAAATTATGCCAGCGCAACGTTTAATGGTCGCCGCGGTGGCCAATAAACACGATATTGATCCCGCTTGGGGCCAAGCAGCCAAACTGCGCTCCGTGCATAATAACTACTTCACCCTGCCCTTGCTGTTTATCATGATCAGTAATCATTACCCAATGACATACCAGCATGAGCTTAATTGGTTAATTTTAGTGGCCATAGGCGTGGTATCTGCTTGGATCCGCCACTACTTTAATTTAAAACACATTGGTATTAGTCGTCCTTCAGTGTTGATCACTGGCGCTATTGGCATGTTGCTGATTGCCCTGTGGGTGTCTATGCCGCGCTCAGAGCCGATTAATGAGCAATCGGACACAACGGTAAGTGCAACGCCCGCACAACAATTAAGTGACGAACAACAAGCGGTGTTTACTACCATACAAACCCATTGCGCCAATTGTCACTCAGCTAAGCCTACCGACGATATTTTTGTGATAGCCCCCTTAGGTTTAATGTTTGATACCTGGCAACAAGTCACAGCGCGCGCGCCACTGATTTATCAACGTACATCAGTCAGCAAAGATATGCCGATGATGAATAAAACCGGCATGACAGAAGCGGAGCGAGAATTGATTGCAACTTGGTACAAAAGTTTAAATTAAGGGTAGTTTATACCCCATATCGGTGTACAGAT
>Ga0163215_101592_pt1 | contig 11719 bp, 9 predicted proteins | sample SynspAceP_FD_185934 | JGI IMG/M metagenome (GOLD analysis project Ga0163215, IMG submission 185934) | Saline lake microbial communities from Ace Lake in Antarctica - Synechococcus sp. Ace-P (Hybrid Assembly) | ecosystem: Environmental > Aquatic > Non-marine Saline and Alkaline > Saline | place... | reverse complement strand
GCTTTCGCGGGTGCGCTCAATACGGATCACCTGAGGCTCACCGGAGAGATAACCTTCGGTCTTGATGCCATCCACGGCGGAGCGGACTTTTGACTCCGTCGTTGCATGAGTAATCAGAATGACGGTATGCGCTGCGTCTTCGTATCCAGCCGGACGGGCGCGCTGAACGATGGATTCCAGCGAAATGCCGTTCGTGGCCATATTGGTCGCAATCGCAGCAAAAACGCCTGCCCGGTCCTCCACCTTGAGCGAGATGAAGTAACCGCCCTCATGGCTCTGGATCTGAGCACGCTGGTAAGGTTCCAGTTTATCGGCAGGACGACCGAGCGCCGGGGCATGCTGGTGGCCCGGACGGCTTTTGGCAATATCGGCAATGTCACCCAACACGGCAGATGCCGTCGCGTCACCACCGGCGCCGGGCCCCGACAACATCAATTCGCCCAGAATGTCCGCCTCGATAGTCACGGCATTGGTAACGCCCTCGACCTGCGCGATCATCGACCCCTTAGGCACCATGGTCGGGTGGACGCGCTGCTCAATGCCGGTCGCAGTTCGTTGCGCGACGCCGAGCAGCTTGATCCGGTATCCAAGCTCATCGGCGGCATGAATGTCATCAATCGAAATATTGGTGATGCCTTCGATATAGACCTCATCGACCGCAATCTGGGTGCCAAATGCCAGGCTGGTCAGGATCGACAGCTTGTGCGCAGTATCATAGCCTTCGATGTCAAACGTCGGATCGGCTTCGGCGTAACCCAGTCGCTGAGCTTCAGCGAGGCATTCCGCAAAACCGAGATTGTCGCGCTGCATCCGGGTCAGAATGTAATTGCAGGTGCCGTTGAGGATTCCGTAGATTCGCGTCACCGAATTGCCAGTCAGCGATTCCCGCATCGCCTTGATAACCGGAATCCCACCAGCGACCGCGGCTTCGAAATTCAACAGCACGCCATTTGCCTCGGCCAGCCGCGCCAATTCAACGCCATGCTTGGCAAGAAGCGCCTTGTTGGCCGTGACCAGATGACGGCCGGCGGTCAGCGCGGCAATTGCCGCTGCATGCGCGGGGTCAGCGTCGCCGCCAATCAATTCGACAAGCACATCAATATCGGCATCGCGCGCCATCACCACCGGATCGTCGTACCAGGTCACCCCATCCAGACTGAGGCCGCGGTCGCGGCTGCGATCGCGCGCGCTGACGGCAGTGATCAGGATTTCACGCCCGCAAATTTCAGTCAGCAGATTGTGCCGGGTGGTGATGGCGCGAAACAGCGCCGCGCCTACGGTTCCAAGTCCTGCTATGCCGATTTTGAGGGCATCAGTCATGATTACAATCCACTTGTCTGGCGTCGTGTCAGTATAGTCCGCGTCGATGGCGCGGACCGAAGAAATGCAAGGGCGGGTTTACCGTTGGACAGTCTGCCGGTCAACGCCGGGCGGTCAATGACACCACGTTGTCACCGCCGCCATTATCGACGGTCGAGAAAAAGCGCTTGATGTTGCGCGCCGCCTGGCGGATCCGATGCTCGTTTTCCACCAGTGCGATGCGAACATGCTCATCGCCATACTCACCAAAGCCGATGCCGGGCGCGACCGCGACATCGGCCTTCTCCACCAGCAATTTTGAGAACTCCAGCGAACCGAGATGTTTGAACTGTTCGGGAATCGGAACCCAGGCAAACATGGTTGCCGGCGGCGGTGGCACAGCCCAGCCGGCTTTGCCGAAACTCTCGACCAGCACATCGCGGCGGCGTTTGTAGATCGAGCGAACTTCCGTGATGTCCGAACCGTCGCCATTCAGAGCGAAACTGGCGGCAACCTGGATCGGTGTAAAGGCGCCGTAATCAAGATAGGATTTCACCCGGGTCAGGGCTGAAATCAGCCGTTCATTGCCAACAGCAAATCCCATCCGCCAGCCCGGCATCGAAAATGTTTTCGACATCGATGTGAACTCGACGCAGATATCCATAGCGCCCGGGACCTGCAGAACCGATGGCGGCGGTAATCCGTCAAAATAGATTTCCGCATAGGCCAGGTCAGACAGCACAATGATATCGTGCTTCCTGGCGAAGGCGACCACGTCCTTGTAGAAATCAAGTGTTGCCACATAGCTCGTCGGGTTGGACGGGTAATTGAGAATAAGCGCCAGCGGCTTCGGGATCGAATGTCTGACGGATCGTTCCAATGCCGAAAAAAAGCTGTCATCAGGCACCACATCCAGCGAGCGGATGACACCACCTGACATGATGAAGCCGAAGGCGTGGATCGGATAGGTCGGATTGGGGCAAAGGATCACGTCGCCAGGGGCAGTGATCGCCTGAGCCATATTGGCAAAGCCCTCTTTGGAGCCCAGCGTGGCGACAATCTGGGTCTCGGGATCAAGTTTGACGCCAAAACGCCTTTGGTAATAGCCCGCCTGTGCCCGTCTGAGACCGGGAATGCCACGCGATGTCGAATAGCGGTGAGTGCGTGGGTCTCTGACCGCTTCACACAATTTATCGACAATCGCTGGTGGGGTCGGCAGATCCGGGTTGCCCATGCCAAGATCGATGATGTCGGCCCCGCCTGCCCGCGCAGAGGCTTTTAGCCGGTTCACCTGTTCAAATACGTAAGGTGGAAGTCTGCGGACTTTGTGAAATTCTTCCATGGAATTCCCCAGAATTGTGGGCTGACGGCACATGGCCTGATTTCACCGGTTTGCGTCCAAAGCGGCTCGAACGCAAGGTCTAATTCTCGATTTTCCGCTGCGTGTCGCTGCCATGACTCGCCGCAAGCGCCCGAAGTTGCAGAAGCCGCAATTCGTATTGCGCTCGCGCATCAGGTGTCGCTGCCCGGCTACGCAACAGCTCGGCTATTTCCGCCTCGGCCGCTGATTTCTCAGCACTGGACAACTGTGCGTTGGCGGTGCTCGGAATCCGGCCAAACGTTGGATACTGCCCGGTCCGGTTTGCGCCCTGGGCGACAAATTCCTTGTTTTCCACCGGGGCTGTCTTCTCGATCGGAACGACCGAGGTAAACCCGGGATTACGACGGATGACGGTTGGTGCCGACGGCGCAATAGGCGTTGGCGCAGCACCAGTCGCAACCACGACCTCGGAACCGGCAGGCGCAGCAGCACCGACCTGGAGAGTATTGGCGGTGGCAGCTTTGGGCGCGGCATCTTCCAGCGACGCCGTTTGGCATCCAGCCATAACGAGCATTGCAAACGTGACAACCGCGGGGCGAATATTCGAGATCATGATCCGTATTTTCCGGTCTCCACCAAAGGGTGGTCATGACATAGACAAAAAAAGCCCGTATCAAGAAAGAACTATAGCTTGTCATGGCAAACGAGCACCATAACCAAGCCGATTTAAGGCAGAAGACAGCCCGGAGGCAAGCTCTGGATGTCGACAGGAGGCGCAAACATGGCGGACAAAGGCAAAAACCCGACATCGGAAACCAAAGCCGACAGTGAAGCTTCACCAGCCCAAGCCTATGTCGTCAAGGATCCTGAAGCGTTTGCCCGCAATGTTGCACGGATGCTTGAGGAACTGGGCAAAGCGGCAGCAGCCTGGGTGGAACCGCGGGAAAAGGGAGAAGTGGCCGACACCATGTCAGAACCGATGACCGACATGGTCAAGACCTTCTCCAAGGTTGGCGAATATTGGCTGTCCGATCCGAAACGCGCCATTGAAGCACAGACTTCGCTGCTCACCGGCTATTTCGACATGTGGAGCCAATCGGTCAAGCGTATCTCCGGCGAAGACACCACACCACCGCCAAAATCGCGTGGCAAGCGCTTTTCCGATCCAGATTGGGACGACAACCCGTTCTTCGAATTCCTGAAGAATGCCTATTTCATAACTTCTGACTGGGCCAACAAACTGGTCGCCGACAGTGAGGGGCTCGATGAGCACACCCGCCACAAGGCGGCCTTTTACATGAGCCAGATCACCTCGGCCCTCTCGCCCGCAAATTTTATCGCCACTAATCCCGAACTCTACAAAGAGATGGTTGCTTCCAACGGCGAGAACCTTGTCCGGGGCATGCACATGCTGGCCGAGGATATCGCTGCCGGCAAGGGTGAGCTCAAGCTGCGCCAATCCGATTCGTCAAAATTCACGGTTGGCGAAAATATCGCAGTCTCGCCGGGCAAGGTGATCGCCCAGGACGATGTCTGCCAGATCATCCAATATGACGCCAAGACCGAATCCGTGCTCAAGCGGCCGCTTTTGATCGTGCCGCCATGGATCAACAAGTTCTACATCCTGGATCTCAATCCGAAAAAGTCGTTCATCAAATGGGCGGTCGAGCAGGGTCAGACGGTGTTCGTGATCTCCTGGGTCAATCCGGACAAACGTCACGCCAACAAGGACTGGGAGTCCTATTCGCGTGAAGGCGTTTCCTTTGCACTCGACACCATCGAGCAAGCAACCGGCGAGCGGCAAGTCAACGCCATCGGTTATTGCGTCGGTGGAACATTGCTGGCTGCGACACTGGCGCTTCATGCGCAGGAAAAAGACACACGGATCGCCACCGCCACATTCTTCACCACCCAGACCGATTTCACCTATGCAGGCGATCTGAAGGTGTTTGTCGATGAGAGCCAGATTGCCTCGATCGAAACTTCGATGGAGAAAAACGGCTATCTCGACGGCTCCAAGATGGCGACCGCCTTCAACATGCTGCGCGCCTCCGATCTGATCTGGCCTTATGTCGTCAACAACTATCTCAAGGGCAAAGATCCGATGCCGTTTGATCTGTTGTACTGGAACTCCGACGCGACGCGGATGCCGGCGGCCAATCATTCATTCTATCTGCGCAATTGCTATCTCGAGAACAATCTCTCCGAAGGCCGGATGAAGCTGGCTGGCAAGACCCTTGATCTAGCAAGCATCAAGATCCCGGTCTACAACCTCGCGGCCAAGGAAGACCACATCGCCCCTGCCCGCTCTGCCTATATCGGCGGAAAACTGCTTGGCGGCGATGTCACCTATGTGATGGCAGGATCTGGTCATATCGCCGGCGTGGTCAATCCACCGGAAGCAGGCAAGTACCAGTTCTGGTCCGATGGTCCGAAAAACGCCGAATTCGACGACTGGGTAGCCGGCGCCAAGGAAACGCCGGGCTCCTGGTGGCCGCATTGGCATGCGTGGATCCGCTCCAATTCAGCCGAAGAAGTGCCTGCGCGCCAGCCGGGCGGCGGCAATCTCACGCCGATCGAGGATGCACCGGGCTCCTATGTCCGCGCACAGGTCTGACAGGCACTCCACAAGCGGCGAGACAATCGCGATTGAAGACAGCGGCCACGCGGCGTTTGCAGGGCGCGACAAAGCCTGCTATCCGCCCGCAGCATGAGATTTGATCCACCGCTGATCCCCGCGACCCTTATTCGTCGCTACAAACGCTTTTTGTTCGATGCCGAGTTGGAAAACGGTGACCTGATCACCGGATCCTGTCCCAACACCGGCTCCATGCGCGGTCTGACCACGCCGGGATCAAGATGTTATCTCACCACCCATTCCGGCGGCACCCGCAAATATACCCACGCGCTGGAACTCGTTGAAGCCGATGGCACGCTGGTCGGGATCAACACAGGACGGCCCAACCGCTTGGCCGAGGAGGCGATCGCTGAAGGTCTGATCGGGTCACTCGGTCGCTATGGTGAGCTCAGGCGCGAAGTCAAATACGGCGTCAATTCCCGCATCGACATCCTCTTGCAAGATGCTGAACTCGGCCTGGCCTATGTCGAGGTCAAGAATGTGCATTTTTGCCGAACCGCCGGTTTGGCAGAGTTCCCCGACAGCCCCACCAGTCGTGGTGCAAAGCACCTTGAAGAGCTTGGCGATATGGTCGAGGCCGGGCACCGCGCCATCATGATCTATCTGATCCAGCGGTCCGATGTCGACCGTTTCAGCATCTGCAGCGAGTTTGATCCCGCCTATGCCGTGGCGTTTGATCGCGCCATGAAGCGCGGGGTTGAAGCTTGCGCCTTGCGATGCGAGATCACATCTGAGCAAATACGTGTCGAATCGCTGGTTCCCATTGAAGTATACGGTCTAAACTGCGTATCATGAAACCCCGCCGCCACGCTGCCCGGGACAAGACAAAGCGAGCCTGCCATGGTTACCTATATCGACGCTGCATCGGCCCCAATGAAAAACACCGGCCAGATCCGGCTTTATGGCGCTGATGGCTTTGAAGGCATGCGCAAGGCCAGCCAGGTCACAGCCCGGTGCCTCGATGAACTGGTATCCCGCGTCGTTCCCGGCGTCACCACCAACGAAATTGACCAGTTCGTGTTTGAATTCGGCATGGACAATGGTGCCCTGCCCGCGACACTGAATTACCGCGGCTACACCAAATCCTGCTGCACGTCGATCAACCACGTTGTCTGTCACGGTATCCCCAATGACAAACCGCTGCGTGAAGGCGAAATCGTTAATATTGATGTCACCTACGTACTCGACGGCTGGCACGGCGATTCCAGCCGCATGTACCCGGTCGGCGAAATCAAGCGCTCCGCCGAACGGCTGATGGAAATCACCCACGCGACGCTGATGCTCGGCATCCACGCGGTCAAGCCGGGTGCCCGCATTGGCGCAATTGGTGACGCCATCCAGCGTTTTGCCGAAGCCGAGCGCTGCTCGGTGGTGCGCGATTTCTGCGGCCATGGTGTCGGAAAACTGTTTCACGATGCGCCCAATATCTTGCACTACGGCCGCCCTGACGAAGGCCCGGAAATGCGCCCCGGCATGATTTTCACCATCGAACCGATGATCAATCTGGGCCGTCCGCATGTCAAAGTGCTGTCTGATGGATGGACCGCAGTGACACGGGATCGGTCACTGACCGCCCAGTACGAACATACGATCGGTGTTACAGAGGACGGTTGCGAGATCTTCACACTGTCGCCTGGCGGACTGGACCGACCCGGATTGCCAGCATGACATCACGCCGCCACCCGGGTCAGAACAATGATGAACCGGCAGGCGGCGGCTTGAATGATGAAGACCACGGGTATGCGCCGAATGACGAGCGCAGCTATTTCGCCGAAACCAGACAGGGCAAACCCAAAGGGCTTGCGGTTGCTGCCACTCCAAATCCGGCGGGCTCCGAGGAACACTATCACGGCCATCGCGACCGGTTGCGTCTAAGGTTTCGCGACAGCGGCGATCGCGCCCTGGCCGATTATGAACTGCTCGAATTGTTGCTGTTCCGCTTGATACCCAGGCGCGACACCAAGCCTATCGCCAAAGCGCTCCTTGCCCGTTTCGGCTCCCTCCCCGAAGTGCTTGGCGCTCCGACCCACCTGCTGACCGAGATCAAGGGAGTTGGTGACAGTGTCGCCACCGATCTCAAGCTGATTGCCGCGATATCCCACCGGATGCTCAAGGGCGGCCTCAAGGATCGTCAGGTTTTGGCGTCCTGGTCTGCCGTGATCGAATATTGCCGCGCAGCCATGGCCTTTGAAGCGCGCGAACAATTCCGGGTGCTGTTTCTGGACAAGAAAAACACGCTCATTGCTGACGAAATACAGCAGACCGGAACGGTCGACCATACCCCGGTCTATCCACGCGAAGTGGTCAAGCGGGCACTCGAACTTTCCGCCACGGCGATCATTCTGGTCCACAACCACCCATCTGGAGATCCGACCCCGTCTCGGGCCGATATCGAGATGACAAAGCTGATCATCGACACAGCCAAGCCGCTCGGGATCACAGTGCATGACCACATCATTATCGGCAGGGACGGTCACGCCAGCCTCAAGGGTCTGAAGCTGATATAGATTCTGCGGTGGCAGGAATTGTTAAAACGATCAGCTGAAAACTAACGTACATGCATCAATTCAAAGAGTTACAGCGTCCTTCGCGCATCCAATTGGATGCGAGGCGCTGTATTGCACGACACCGGCGGCATGCAAAGACAGGTCGCTGGCTCGGATCATTATCTGCAGGATAATGACCGGCAAAGTCGAAATAACCTTGCGACCTCCTCAGAATTACATTAGTTTTTGCCATTAGATTTAAAGGGCTAAGCTACATATTTGGCATTCGCTTGAAGTCATTTGATAAAATGTATTTTTTTGAGACAATAATCTGGGGTTGCAATACATGACCAAGAAAACCGACATCTCACGGCGTGACGTAATGACTGGAGCAGCCACGGTTGCAGGAGCTGCATTGCTTCCGTCTTCTGCTTTGGCCCAGGAACCTGCCGCCACATTTTATGCCGGGCAGAAATACACCTATTGCGACGCCAAGGTGCTGGCACACTTCTGGTCAGGCTCGACCAGCGGCGACAATATCTGGGAAGCCAAAGTCTCTGCTGGTGAGATGATTCTCAATCGCCAGACACGTGCCCTGGATCAGAAAATTCGGGCAGCCGCGCAAATGTTTTCCCAGGCGGGCCAATCTTGCGAATTCGAAGACGCGGATAATCCACCCTACAGCTATGATGACGCTGTCAGCCTTGCCAGTTACTGGAACAAGGAATGGAATGACAACATGACCCCGTATGACGCCAAGATGAAAATCATCCTCAACGTTGAAGGCGGCGGCAATAGCTGGGTACTCGGCGAGTTGGCTAAGGCTCGATAGAGCAGACAAAGCGAAGTCCAGAGGCTTTGCGATGCCAGTGATTCACTGGAGAACTGGCTTCGAGATCGAATTGCTGGCCCCCGCAGGGCTCAGTAGAAAAGATCTTGCCTTGCGCCTGGCGCAGGCTGACGGCGGGGGCTCTATTGCCCCCGTTTTCGTTCCGCAGGCCGAACTCATAGACCTCGAAGGCGTACAGGTTTTTGAGAACCTGACCCTTGGCTACGACGCGCTTGATGCTGACGGCAAGTTGATCGCCCGTTGCGCCGACGACATGACGATCCAGGCAGATCTCGACAAGCAGGCTGCACCCAAACCGGGCTGGTTTCGGATCGTCGGCGACGACGCCCGATTGATCCGATTGATCAAGCGCCATGCCGATCCTGCAGCACCGGTCGAAGCCGTTCTTGAGCCCATTGCAGCGCTTTTCGGCGCCCGTCTGCAGCACTTTGACAACGGTATGGTTCGGTTGGCCGACAGTGCAGGCGCTCCCATTGCCATGGCTTCGCATCTTCCCAGCGAAAGGGAACGGCCTTGCGAAATCATCACACCACCGATCAGCGAGAATCATGCGCAGCGGCTGGCAGCCTTGCTGGAACCTGCTTTCGCAATGGGCTTCACAATCCCCTCTGAAGCGGCGCTGCATGTTCACTTTGACGCCGCACCACTGTGCACGCCAAAGTCCTTCGCCAAACTCGTGGTGATCTTTGATCGCTTCGGCGATCAGCTAAAGCAGCTGTTTCACACCAACCCGCGCTGCACGCGTCTGGGCAAATGGCCTGACGATCTGTTGCCAATAGTAACCAGCCCGTCCTTTGCGGATATGACCTGGACAGATGCCCGCACAAGGCTTCGGCAGTTGAAACTGACAAAATATGTAGATTTCAACCTGATGAACATGATCTACCCGACGGATGAGAAGCACACGTTTGAAGTTCGCATCCTGCCGGTCGAGACCGATATTGACAGCATTTTGAATTCAACAGCCCTGCTGGAAGGGTTGCTGAGGATTGCGCTCGAGCCATCTGTTGAGTGGCCCGACATCGCAACAAATACGCTCGGACAGCTCATTGAGAAAATGCAGATTGATCGGGCTGTAAAGCAGCATTGGCGGGACCGGACAGCCACAAGCACCTGACCGCTGGTCGAATCTGCCCCGAGCCAGAAGCCGCATGTGAAATGGCAAGATGTGTCCAGCTTCCGTTCCCCGACCGCCCATCCATGGACATAAAAAAGCCGCCTCGAAAGGCGGCTTTTTCGTCTGTTGCTATGCAGTGCGCCTATTCGGCGTCGGTCGCTGCAGCATCGTCTTTCTTGGCGGCCTTCTTCTTGGCAGGCGCCTTCTTCTTGGCAGCAGGCTTTTTCTCCGAAGCTTCCGCTTCGTCGTCAGCCATCAGCTCTTCCTTGGTCACCGTCTTGTCGGTCACATCAATGACAGTCATCAGGTGATCAATGGTCTTTTCTTCAAAGATAGGAGCACGCAAGGATGCGACTGCGCCAGGGGTCTTCTGGAAATATTCGTAAATTTCCTGTTCCTGACCAGGGAACTTGCGGACCTGTTCAAACAGCGACCGCTGCAGTTCCTCATCGCTGACCTGAATGCCGGCTTCTTCGCCGACCTTGGACAGAACCAGACCAAGACGAACCCGGCGCTCGGCCAATGTGCGATATTCCTCGCGCGCGGCTTCTTCCGTGGTGTCTTCGTCTTCAAAAGTCTTGCCGTTGTCGCTCAGTTCCTGGTTGATCTGGCGCCAGATGCTTTCAAATTCGGCGTCCACCAGCTTGGAGGGCGAATCGAACTTGTGCGCTTCGTCAAGCTGATCAAGAATCTGACGCTTGAGTTTCTGGCGCGTAGCCTGACCATACTGGCTTTCAATCTGCGACCGAACCACTTCGCGCAGCTTTTCAGCGGATTCGAGACCCAGTGTCTTGGCTGTTTCGTCATTGATTTCCAGCGCGCCCGGAGCCGCAACCGCCTTGACAGTGATGTCGAAGGTGGCGTCCTTGCCAGCCAGATGCGCAGCCTGGTAATCAGCCGGGAACGAGACCTTGATGACGGTTTCGTCGCCAGCCTTGACGCCAATCAACTGCTCTTCAAAGCCAGGAATGAACCGGTTGGAGCCGATAACCAGCTCTGCGTCCTGATCGGCGCCGCCGTCAAAGGCTTCGCCATCAATTTTGCCGAGGTAATCTACAGTCACCTTGTCGCCATCGGCGGCCTTGCCGGTCTTCGGCTCATAGGTGCGGCTATTTTCAGCAACGCGGAGCACCTGCTCCTCGACTTCTTCCGCCGGCACGTCAACAATCTCGCGCACAACCTTGAAGCCGGAAAAATCAGCTACATCGAACGCCGGAATGACTTCATAGGCCATGGTAAATTCGAAATCGGCTACGCCGCTCAAAACCTTGTCGGCTTCCTTCTCGTCCTCGGTCATGGAGATTTCAGGCTGGGTTGCAGCCCTTTCGCCACGCTCGGCAAGGATCGAAGCCGGCTTTTCCTGGATCATGTCGTTGACCAGCTGCGCCATCATCGAACGGCCATAGACCTTCTTGATGTGCGAGATCGGCACTTTGCCCGGGCGAAAGCCTTTGATCTGCATTTTGCCCTTGGCTTCAGCCAGCTTCTCATTGAGCTGTGACGCCATATCCTGAGCGGGAACAACAACCTTCAATTCGCGCTTCAGCCCTTCGGCCAGCGTTTCGGTAACCTGCATGTTCAAACCTTCATTTCCTCGCGACTGCGACCGTTCGGGTTGGCCCCGCGACTGGGCCGGTTAACCGGCGTCGCTTGTGGCATTCTTCAAAATAAGCTCCAAACCGGGATCAACCGGCCGGACACTTTCTCGTGCTCGCCCTGCCCTCCTGCGCCAAGCGGCGGCCGGACCGGACGACAAACTGGAGCGGCTAGAACTCGTCAAGCGGGTTAAACATTTGCGCCATTTCTGACATCAACCCACTGACTGACTTTGCTCTTTCCGCATTTGCAGTCTTCGCATTCAACGTTGTGGGTTTCAATCCGGTAGTCCGATTGTGTCCCAATTTCCGCAATAATATGCTCCGGCGAAACCAAGCTTCACCGACCTGCACCGCAACTATGCGATTTTGTGCCAAATGGCAAGCCTAAGCGACATGCCGACTGGCGACGA
>Ga0163215_101591_pt1 | contig 11731 bp, 17 predicted proteins | sample SynspAceP_FD_185934 | JGI IMG/M metagenome (GOLD analysis project Ga0163215, IMG submission 185934) | Saline lake microbial communities from Ace Lake in Antarctica - Synechococcus sp. Ace-P (Hybrid Assembly) | ecosystem: Environmental > Aquatic > Non-marine Saline and Alkaline > Saline | place... | reverse complement strand
GAACGGTCCTCAAAGACCAAGCGTCTTACGATCCAACCACCACCACAGATCAGCATTCTAGAATGCTGATCTGTGGCTCTTGTTTCGCACAAAAGCTTGGATCTTCATAAGACAAGCGTTGAGGACACACTGGGCGGCCTTGCGGCTGGGGCGGTGCAGCTGCGCGCTGAATGCGGCTCGGCCTTTTTCTCGGACCTCGTGGCCCATAAGGAGGTGCGCGAGACCTATCTCAACACGGCTGCTGCCGCCGATTTGCGGGGCCGCGTTGGTGAAGAGGTCAGCTTTGGCGGTATCACCTTCCGCCGGTATCGCGGTGGCTTGGGCTTTGGCGTGCCGACCGATAAGGCGTATTTCTATCCTGAAGGCGTCGAAGGGCTGTTCGAGATTTACTATGCGCCCGCTGATACGTTCGAGACGGTGAACACGGTGGGCTTGCCGCTTTATGCGCGGATGATCCCGGATAGGGACCGCGACGAATGGGTGCGGCTGGAAATCGAAAGCAACCCGCTGCCGATCTGCACCCGCCCGCAGGTGTTGCGGTCTGCAAAGCGGACGTGATGACAGCCTTTGCGGAGGCGCTTGGGGTGCTGTTTGCCGATCTCAATATGTCGGTGGAACTCTGGCATCGTGACGGGGAAGGGCGCTTTACCCGTGCACGGGGCATCCTGCGACGACCCGATGAGATCACCGAGTTTGGGTCTGCGCGGCTTTGGTCGGAAACAACGCGGCTTGATCTGCGCGTGGCCGATATCCCCACCCCGCATCCGCAAGAGCAAATCCTGATCGGGGATGAGACGTTCCTGATTCAAGGTGAACCTCGTCGCGATCGGGAAAAGCTGATCTGGACCTTGGAGCTGAGCTCCGCATGAGGATCAAACTCAACCTTGCGCCAGATTTGGTCGCGGCCATGGCTGTTGAGATCAAAGCAGGCGAAAAGGCAGTCTCAACCGCCATGCGTGAGGCGGGTACAGGGCTGAAAACCGCTTGGCGCGCTCAGATCACCAGTGCCGGGCTTGGGCGGCGACTTGCAAACTCGATCAGAAGCCAAACTTACCCAAAATCTGGTGATAGCCTGAGCGCGGCCGCCTTGGTGTGGTCGCAAGCACCGGTGATCATCCGCGCGCATGACACCGGGCCGTTGATCCGGTCCAAGAATGGCTTTTGGCTGGCGATCCCGACAGCGGCTGCGGGCAAGTCAGCCCGTGGTGGCCGGATCACTCCGGGTGAATGGGAACGCAAGCAAGGGCTGAAGTTGCGGTTTATCTATCGCAGGCAGAGACCTAGTTTGCTGGTCGCCGAAGGGCGGTTGAACACGAAAGGGCGAGCTGTCGCGTCAAAGTCAAAGACTGGACGCGGCGTCTCAACCGTGCCGATCTTTTTGCTGGTGCGGCAGGTAAAGCTTGCGAAACGCCTTGATCTGGCGCGCGATGCTGAGCGGGCCGTTGACCGCGTGCCGGGGTTGATTGTAGCGAACTGGGGGGAGGGCAAAGTCTGATGACACGCGAAACCATCCTGACCGCCCTTGCGGATCTCTTGCGGCTGATCCCGTCCGTCCCGGTTCTGCGCGGCGAGGTCCTGCCTGAACGCGTGCCAACTTCTGGCCTCATAATCCTACGCGACGGCGATCCGGGAGATCCGGCGGTGACGCTGTCGCCGCTTTTGTATCACTTCCAGCACCGCGTGGAGCTGGAGGTTATCGTGCAGGGTGTGGACCGTGATGCGGATTTTGCCACACTTTGCGGCCAGATCGGTGCCGTGATCTCTGCGGACCACACGCTTGGTGGCCTCTGCGACTGGGTTGAGGCGGAAGCGCCGCGCCCGGTTGATCTGCCGGTCGAGGGGGCAGCAAACCTGAAAGCTGGCGTCCTTACGATCGTACTGCATTATTCAACTGGGGATCCGCTTTCCTGAACGGGGACAACAGGTTGTACCGGCATCTTAATGCGACCTTCAATCTTGGCGCCAAAATCAACTGAGATTGCAGCGGTTATTATATCGGCCTTGACCCGCGCGCCTGGTTTGATGGTGAGGGATGTCGCATGAATTGTGCCAACAACCTCGCCTTCGACAATCACACTTGCTGCGTGGATCCCACCCTCGACTTTTCCAGACTTTGTCACAACGAGGGTTTCTGCGGTGAGCTCGCCAACAATGCTGCCACCTAACTCAACGATGCCACCCACAGAGAAATTGCCTTTGATGGACGTGCCCTCAAGAAGAATTGAGCGCCGTTCATCGATCTGTGGTGCTGCGCGGTTGGGCGCGACATCGGGCTTCGGGGATTCTGGGTCTGGTTGTGCTTTTGAAAACATTAAACTGGCAGCTTCTGTCGTTGATTTTGGCCAGTTGAGCTAAAAAGACCGTTTTGGTCAAGCTTTAGGACTCATTTAAACAATACCGAGGAGATGAAGATGGCACGAGCGCAAGGCGCGCGGGCGCAGATGGCGCAGGCCATGGCGAGCATTTGCTTTTGCCCGCCCGACAGGCCCCACGCCTGTTTGTTCCAGAATGTTTCGATTGCGGGAAACAGATCATAGATGTGTTGCAGGCGCTGCTGGTCAAACGTACCACTTTGCAGGGGCAAGGATCAGGTTTTCCTCAACCGTCAGACCGCCGAAGATACCCGTATTTCCGGGCACATCAGCGATGCCCTTTCGCGTGATATCCGCAGTGTCCAGCCCTGTGATCACCTGCCCCTGAAAGGTGACGGACGCGTGTGAGGGCTGCCAATGCCCCATGACCGAGCGCAGCGCGGCATATTGCCCGATGTCGGTTTTCATGTCCTGTACGCTCAGAAGGGTCATGTCGTCTGCTCCGTCGCGGTGCCGCGGTAGACATTCCGCACGATCTGGCTGGCCATTACTTGTGCAGGGGGCCCATCGGCCGGCAGTTCGCCGTTGTGCAACACGATGATCCGGTCGGCCAGCGCGCGCACCACATCCATTTTATGCTCCACCAGCAGAACGGTTGTGGCCGGATCGCGTTTGATCTGTGCAATCAGATCCAGCACGGCGGGGGCCTGATCCAGCGACATGCCCGCAGTTGGTTCGTCAAACGTATAGATGTCAGGCTCCATCGCCATCAGCCGCGCCACCTCCAGTTTGCGCTGGTCGCCGTGCGGCAGGGCGGCTGTCGGCAGACAGGCTTTGTCGCTCAAATGTGCGGCCTCCAGATCCTTCTCCGCGCTGTGTTTGAGGGCCACCAGCGCGTCCGCGGGCCTAAACAGCCCCAACCGGCACCGGCGCGGGCCTGCACGGCAAGGCGGATATTTTCCGAGGCCGCTCAACTGCGCAAACAGGTTGGTCAACTGGAAGGCAGGCCCGATCCCGTGGCGCGCACGGGTTGATGTCGACATGCCCGTGATGTCGGTTTCGCCCAGATGCACCTTGCCCGAGGTGGCAGACAATTGGCCGGAGATCAGATTGAAATAGGTTGTCTTGCCCGCACCATTGGGCCTGACGATCACGGTTGTCTCGCCGGGGTGAAAGGCGCAAGTGGCGCGGTTGACGGCAACGTGACCACCAAAGCGGCGCGTCAGATCGCATGTCGTCAGAGAAGGCCGGAGCATGGGAGGGGGCGCTTTCGGGTAAGGTATCCGGCCCGATCAGGGGCTAACGGGCTTGACAGGGTGGGGGCCGGATCAGCTGGTTAGTCGTTTGTGCGACCAATCGGGATGTTCATCGTGTCCGCCTCGATGATGCGCAACAGTTCCGGGATCGCCCATTCAACATCTTCATCCACGCGGATTTTGAAGTGCACCATGGACTGCAACGCCTGATGGTCTTCGGGGCGGAAAGTCATGGTGCCTTTGGGTGTCGCACATGACATGCCCTCCATTGCGGTGATCAGGTCTTCGGTCTCATCGCTGGTCGCAATCTTTCAACGCGTTGAACATACGCTCGGTTGCCACGGTGAAATCTGCGGTGCCCTGTGGCACATATTTTTCAGTGACAAGCGTGGCACCCGATCCCTCAAGTGCGGCCTTGAACACTGTGATCCCGTCACGGCCAAAGGCGTAATCCTCAGCCAGTATCGCCACAAACAAGGTCTCGTCCGGCTTCAGCGCAATCGCCTGCGTGTCCATGGAGGAGTTACGCGAGGTCTTGAAGATATAGCGGTTGCTGTCGGGGTCTTTCAGGCTGTCCGCCACAGCAGGCGCGACGATGAGGATTTTTCGTATTCCTCGGCAATGATGAGCATCGCTTGTGTCACGCCCGAAGATGTTGCACCATTGGCCAGCAATACCTCGTTCTCGCCGTAGGCTTTGGCCAGAACGGCACGGGCCATACCGGGTTTGAACTGCGTGTCCTTGATGATCATTTCGATGGGGCGGCCGTTGACCTCGTTTGTGCCGCCGGTGGCACATTCCAGTCCCAGTTCGCATCCGGTTTGCGCCTTCCTGGATAAGGCTTCAAAGCTGGGACACTCTACCCGTGGATCAGCGCAATCTTGATCGGGTCTTGTGCCCAGACAGCACCTGTCGGCGCAATGGATGCGGCAACTGTTGCGGCGAACCGCGTGATAATCTACCTATACCCTCCCGTGCAGGCCGTTGCTGTCGTTGCACGCACCTGACCCATCGCTTGAACTGGCTCATCATCCGAGAGATGACCCTTGAGGGCAAGATGGTGGAAATACTTACCGACGATTGCTATTCTGGGGAAAACTTGGCGGAGATGGCCTTTACCCATGCGCCGATTGGTCTGGTTGTGATCGAAATGCGGTTGATCCGGGACTGTGAGATCGCATTTGCACAGATGTTCGGCTATCGCTGTGACGCATTGCGCAACCAGACGTTTTCAATGCTGTACCCCTCGGCCGAAGCGTTTGTGAATATCCGCCACCATGGTGTCAAACAGCTGCGCGAAACCAACACCTATTGGGACGAACTAATCATGGCGCGCAAGGATGCGGCCCTCTTCTGGTGCAGGTGCGCGGCCATTCCCTGACGCCTGATGACCGGCTTGCCCGCAGCGTCTGGAGCTTTGCCGATCTGTCTGCCGAGCGGCCCCATTTCCAGCTGACCCGCCACGAGCGCGAGATCCTGATCCATCTGAGCGAATGCCTGACCAGCAAGGAAATCGCGTTGCAGCTGGATATCTCCTACCACACCGTCGAGGCCTACCGCGCAAAGCTGCTGCACAAATTCAACGTCAGCAATACCACCAGCCTGTTCCATTCGCTGGGCAGCATCGACGGCGCGCATGTTGTCGCGGCAAGCAAAACGTCCTGACGCGCCAAGCCGCGTATCTAGAGGCGTCTAGACCGCCAGCTCTTTCCAGCGGTGACAGGCGACGTTGTGTTCGGGGCCTGCTGTCTCCAGTTTCGGCTCCTCGACGCGGCAGCGGTCTATGGCGACCGGACAGCGGGTCTGGAATTTGCAACCGGGCGGCGGATTGGTGGGCGAGGGGATCTCGCCTTCCAGCTTTTGCGCACGTCCACGGTCATCGGGGTCCAGCGACGGGATCGCGGAGAGCAGTGCCTTGGTGTATGGATGGCGCGGCGCGGCGAACAACTGGCGTGTGGGGGCGGTTTCCACCAGACGGCCCAGATACATCACCGCCACATGATCGCAGACATGCGCGACCACGCTCAGATCATGGCTGATGAACAGGAAGGTCAGGCCCATCTCCTGCTGGATCGCTTTCAGCAGATTGAGCACATCAGCCTGAATGGACACGTCCAGCGCGGCAACACTTTCATCCGCCACAATGAATTTCGGCCCTGACACCAGCGCACGCGCGATGGAGATACGCTGGCGCTGGCCGCCAGAGAAGGCATGGGGAAAACGGCGCAAATGCTCGACGTTGAGGCGGCATTTATCGGCAATCTCGCGCACGCGGGCATCCGTCTCGGCGCGCGATTTGGTGAGGCCCATCACCTCCAGCGGCTCCGCGATGATATCGCGTACGGTCATGCGCGGGCTGAGGGCGGCGTAGGGGTCTTGGAAGATCAGCTGTGCGCGTTTGCGGTAATCTTTGAGATCCTGCTTGCCGAGGTTTTTGAGGGCGTAGGATACCTCGCCATCCTCGAACAGGACATCGCCTTGCGTAATGGGGGCGGCGCGCAGCATGGCACGGCCGAGGGTGGTTTTGCCGGAACCGGATTCGCCCACAAGGCCGAAGAAACTGCCCGCCGCAATCTCAAGGCTGACGTTTTCCACGGCGCGCACCACGGGGGCAGGGCCCAGCAGACCGCCCCGCAGGGGATAATGCACAGACAGGCTCTGCGCGCTGATCAGGGGTTTATCGCTCATGCGTCACCGCCTTGGCCGTCATAGATGTGGCACGCAGCGGCGTGACCGGTGCTCACGGGCGAGAATCCCGGCACTTGCGCGGCACAGCGCGCTCCGACAACCTCCTGACAGCGGGTGTGATAGACACAGCCCGAAGGCCGCTCCAATGGCGAGGGGATATCACCGGGAATGGGCGTGAGCGGTGCGTCCATATCATCCAGCTTGGGCAGGGCGGCGAGTAATCCGCGCGTATAGGGATGGGCAGGCTTGCGGATCACATCGCGCACGCTGCCTTGCTCCACCAGACGGCCCAGATACATTACGGCGACCTTATCGGCGGTCTGGGCGATGACACCCAGATCATGGGTGATAAAGATGATGCCCATGCCGAACTCGGACACGAGGTCTTTCATCAGATCAATCACTTGCGCCTGAATGGTTACATCCAGCGCGGTTGTAGGCTCATCCGCGATCAGCAGTTTGGGTTTGGTCGACAGCGCCATGGCGATCATCGCGCGCTGGCGCATGCCGCCCGACAGCTCGAACGCGTATTGGCCAAAGCGGGTGGAGGGATCGGAAATGCCGACACGGTCCAGCATCTCGATGGACAGCTCCTTGGCCTGCGCCTTGGAGAAACTGGTGTGGATCAGCAACTGCTCTACCATCTGGTCACCGATGGAAATGGCAGGGGCAAAGCTGGCCATGGGTTCCTGGAAAATCAGCGATATCGCCCCGCCGCGCACCACCTTCATCTCGCGATCATTTTGCAGGGACATGACGTCTACCGGACCGTCGTCCAGATGCAGGGTGATCTTGGTGTCCGGCCCGTAGACCGCATTGCGCGGGTTCAGCTTCATCAGCGATTTGGCGGTGACGGATTTGCCCGACCCGCTCTCGCCCACCAGCCCCATCACCTCGCCCGCATCAAGGCTGAACGAGACGTTGTCGACAGCCGTGATACGCCCCTCGTCGGTGTCGAATTGCAAGGTCAGGTTCTCGACGTCGATCAGGCGGCTCATTTCTTGGTCTCTCCATAGGGATCAGCTGCATCGCGCAATCCGTCACCGACAAACACAAATGCCATGACAAGGACAATGAAGAAGATCACCGGAATGAAATACCATTGATAATTCAGCAAAACATCGGCGCTGGTGACGTTTTGCAGCATCACCCCCAGCGAGTTTACGGGGTCCTTTAGGCCAAGCCCGATAAAGCTGAGCGCGGTTTCTGACAGCACCATATAGGGAAACGAGATCACCAGATCGACGATGATATAGCTGGTGAAACTGGGCAACAGATGCTTGCGGATCACATGACCCGAGGAGGCACCGCAGAGTTGTGCGGCCAGAACGTATTCCTGATTACGTTCGGTCAACAAATGGGTGCGCACGCGCCGCGCCAGTGTGGGCCAGCCGATGAACCCCAACAGGATGGAGATAAAGAAAAACCTCTCCTCCGCGCTCCATGTATCGGGGATGAAGGCGGCCAGCGCCATGAACAGCGGGATGGCGGGGATGGTGCGCACGGCGTCTGTGATCATCTGGATGAAACTGTCCACCCAGCCGCCGTAGAACCCCGATATCCCGCCGATCACAAGCGCAAGCACGAAAGAGATAAACACACCGATGGTGCCGACCGCCAGTGAGGTGTTGATGGCGTGGAAAGTGCGTGAAAAGATATCCTTGCCTGTGGAATCCGTGCCGAAGAGGTGGATATAGCCTTCCTCCATCCCGAACAGATGCGTGTCGAATGTGATCCCGAAATAGCTATATTCGGAGCCCTCAACAAAGAACTGCATATAAAGCCGCTTGTCGGTGTTGACGGTTGTGACCCAACGGAAATTCGTCTCGATTGAGCGTGTCCGCTCCACCGCATGCAGGAAAGGGCGCGCCGAGCAGCCATTGTCATCGCAAAACATCGGGATGGTGGGGGCACCGTTCAGGTAGTCTTTATCACGGCCCGCGATGGTCGGATCATACGGCGTCAGGAACGGCGCAAAGATGCCCGACAGGATCAGGATCACTAGAACCCACGCGCCCACCATGGCGGCTTTTTGTTTTTTGAACCGCGTCCAGATCAACTGGCCTTGAGAGGCTGTAAAATAGGCATCCTTGGCGGATTGGTCGACGGCTGCGTCATATATATTTGTCATGACCGTTATCCCAGAATGCTGCGGCGAATGCGCGGATCAACCAGAGCCAGCACAATATCGGTTATAAAGTTGATCGCCACGATGGTGCCGGTCAGGAAAAAGATGATCGCCCCCGCCAGCTGCTGATCGTTGGAGCGTGCAAGTGCTTCGATCAGCAGGGAACCTGCTTCGGTCAGCGTCAGGATCAGCGCCACAATCGGCAGCTCGTTAAAAATGCGGTTGAGATCGAACCCCAGAGAATTGATGATCGGGCTCAACGCATGGCGTGCCGGATAGCGCATCAGCAAACGGCTACCCGAGACACCGCGCGCGGCGGCGGCAGTGACGTAGAGCTTGCTGATCTCGTCCGACATCAGCGCGCGCACGGTCTGGATGGCAAAGGCGGTGGCGGACCAGCCGAGGATGAATACAGGCAGCCAGACATGGCCCGCGAAATCCTTGATCTTGGCCCAGTCCCAAGGCGCATCGCGGTATTCGGGTGAAAAGAGGCCCGTGAGGCTGTCACCAAACATCACTGTCGAGAACAGCATGATCATCAGCGCCAGCAGGAAGTTCGGCAGCGCCAGACCCAGATAGCTGACCAGACGCAGGCCGTTGTTAAGGTAGGGATTGCGCGATGTCGCAGCAATGATGCCCACCGGAATAGCTATGAGATAGGCCAGCAACAGCGAGCCGAGGCAGATGCCAACGCTGAGCCAGACCTTCTGGCCCAGCAGCTGGCTGATGTTGAGGCGCAGGATACAGCTGTCGCCGAACTCGCCCTGAAAGGCGTTCCAGATCCAGCTGCTCCACCGCTCCACAAAGGGTCGGTCAAGGCCCAGCCGGACGCGTTCGGCCTCGATATCGGAGATGGAAATTTGCGCGCCTTGGGAGCTTTTGAAGGCCAGGTACCGCTCTGCGCAATCGCCCGGCACCAGCTCCATCAGCGAGAAGACGATGAAGGACACAAGGCACAGGGTAAATATGGCCAGCGCAAAGCGGACAAGGGCAAACCGTAAGAATTGTACCATCTGGAATATGTGCCCTGCGACAAGTTTTTTTTGTTTTGGGGTTCGGGCCAGTCATATGGCCCGAACCGTTTTTTCAATCAGCGGTGTGCCGGATTATTCAGCCAGAAACCACTGTGTGGGGCGGTAGGGGTACGTCCGGTAATAGGCGTAGGAGGCCGTCTTGAACTGCGTGAAGTTCTTGAGCGCGGCCGAGTGGTAGATCGGCTGCTTGGCCTTGACCGTGCCGATGAACAGCAGGTTGCCGGTCATGTTCTCCACAAGTTTCAAACCCAGTGCGGCGGATTCAGGCGAGCCAACTGCGGAGGCCTGGAATGCGACCACATCCGTCATCATTTCCTTCACATAGGCCGGCGGCTCTACCCCTGTGGCGCCATCCGACTGAACGTATTCACCCCAGAGCATCGCAGAGCGCAGGTTAAAGTAGCCGTCAAACGGCGGAATGAAGATCTCCGCATTCCCCATCACAACCGACAGCGGTACGCTTTTCTCGAACATGGCAACATCCAGCTGGTTGGCCGACTGGGCCGAGCGGTACTCGTCCGTGGTGACCTCCTTGACGGTGTTGTCGATGCCAACCTCCCGCCAGCTTTGCCCCACCAGCTCGACGATCTTGATCGAGATGCCCTGCGTGGTGACCTGAAGGTTCAGGACCAGTTTTTCCCCGTTGGGCAATTCGCGCATGCCGTCGCCATCGGTGTCAACCACGCCGATCTCGTCCAGCAGGGTCTTGGCCATTTCGGGATCAAACTGGGTAAAGTGCTGCTCCCATTCAGGGGTAATGAAATCCGGCTTGGGCGAGAATCCGATGTATTGCTGGGGCGTGCCAAGGCCGAACAGGGCAACCTCGTTGATCTCGTCACGGTTCATGGCGACAGACATCGCCTGGCGGAACTTCAGATCGCCAAAAACCTTACGCTTTTCAAGGTCTTCGGATGTGACGTTAAACGCAAATGTCGGCATTGTGATTTCGGGCTTCAGATCGACAACAAAGCCGCTCTTTTCCTGATTTTCCAGCAGCAGTGGCACGTAATCCAGCTGCAAGGCCTGCGCTTTGTAATCCACTTCAGCGTTGACCAGTTTCAGCAGGCGCACTTCACTTTCGCCGACAAAAATCTCGTCCATCTGCGTGATATAGGGCAGCTGGTTGCCGGCCGTATCGACCATGTGGAAATAGGGGTTGGCGACATATTCGCGGCCTTCTGTGGTCTCCGAGATCAGGATATGGCTTTCCAGTGTGGGCGATGCACCCAGCGGCAGGTTTGCCACTTTGTCGGGAAATGCCAGCATCGGCGTCGGCGTATCCATCCAGTCAGAGCCGCCGTAATAGGCCTTGATCAGCGCATAACCGTTCTCGAATCCCAGCGATTGCGCCAGTTTGTCGGCATCGGGGTTGATGTCGGGGTGATACTGGCCCAGAAAATGCTTGGGCTGGAAGCCTTGGGCATAGTGGCTCGCAAAGTGGTCCAGAAAGCCGGGCTTGGCCGCAGGCATGTTGAAGCGCACGGTCAGCGGATCAATCACATCGACGGTCATCGCTTCGCCGCCTGCCAGAACGTAATCTTTCGGGCTCTCGATCACATTGGGATCAAGGGCGAGGTTCTCGTACCAGAACTCGACATCTTCGGCTGTAAAGGGCGCGCCGTCGGACCATTTATGGCCTTCGCGCAACACAAAGGTCAGCTGGGTGAAATCCTCGTTCCAGGACCAGCTTTTGGCGATGTTCGGCACCACAGTCGTCAGATCATCGGCATAGCGCACAAGGTTGACGTGCCGCACGGACATAAAGTCGGACGTGCCGGCCTCAGTCGCGTTGGACATGGCGCGGAAAGTGCCGCCGTAGGTGCCTATCATGTCATAGGGGGCCACCACCAGCGGCTCGGACGGAAGACGGTCCGACAGGGCTGGCATATCGGGGTTGCCGCGTACTTTGCCGTTCATCGCGGCGATCTCGGGGTTTTCCGCCATCTCTAGCGTGCAATTGGCCAAAGTCTGGAATTCTGCCAGCTCGAACTGCTGGGGGAACGCGCCCGCTGCAACGCCCATCGGGTCGGATACGGTCACAGCCGGACAGGCTGCAAATGCGGCGCCTGCAAAGGCAGTCAGTGCCACACTCGACATTAGTAACTTCTTCATTGGTGTCTCCTTGTTGGATATTCACGGTATACCCGTGATTGGTTTTTTAGGTGCCCGCATGTGCTTGAAATTATATCGCGGATTCAACTCACCAGTGCAACAGGTTGGTCGGTGTCTAAGAATAGTTGATTTGGCGTCTTGAAGCCAAGGCATTTTCTAGGCCGCTTGTTAATCTTCTTGATGATCTCAGCAACGTCTTCA
>Ga0163215_101590_pt1 | contig 11747 bp, 11 predicted proteins | sample SynspAceP_FD_185934 | JGI IMG/M metagenome (GOLD analysis project Ga0163215, IMG submission 185934) | Saline lake microbial communities from Ace Lake in Antarctica - Synechococcus sp. Ace-P (Hybrid Assembly) | ecosystem: Environmental > Aquatic > Non-marine Saline and Alkaline > Saline | place... | reverse complement strand
AACAAATATGGAGACCAAGATGTTCCGCAGAACTTACCTTGCACTCACAACAGCCGCTCTGATGGCTGGTCCCGCTTTTGCCGATATGCATTCCAAGGATATCGTTGATACCGCGGTTGAAGCAGGCACATTCACGACACTGGTTGCAGCCGTCGAGGCCGCTGGCCTTGTCGACACCCTGAAAGGCGAAGGTCCCTTCACCGTTTTCGCACCGACGGACGATGCATTCGCAGCCCTGCCGGAAGGCACGGTTGAAAGCTTGCTGCTGCCAGAGAATATCGACCAGCTGACAGCGATCCTGACCTATCACGTTGTCGCGGGCAAAGTGATGTCGACCGACCTGTCCAATGACATGAAGGCGACCACGGTACAGGGCAGCGACGTGACAATCATGACCGAAGGCGGCGTGACAGTTGGTGGTGCCAATGTTGTCACCGCTGACATCGAAGCATCGAATGGCGTGATCCACGTCATCGACGCGGTGATCATGCCCGAGTGATTGCAAACAGTCTTGTTTGGAAACAACACCACGGAAAGGCGGGCATTGTTGCCCGCCTTTTTACTACCCGCCACTGTTATGCCACTTTTTCTGCTGTATTTTGACAAGATCAGCCAAATTAGCTTTGCGCCGAAACTCTGGCGCGAATAGCATTCCAGAAAGAATCCGGCCAGTTCAAGCCTGTTGTGCAGTCGTGAGTAACCAGTTTTTCGGAGTACACGATGGCGACTATTATTGAAACGGCCGATGCTGCACTTGGTGCAACCTCACTTTATTCCTTCGTCGAAGGCGATGTGTTTGAGGGTTCTATTGTTCTTGACGATTCGGGCGACACTGTCACCGCATCACTTGTTGCAGGGCAGACATATACGTTCTCGTTGATCAGTACGGGTTTACCGGGAACTTTTTCTCTGGGCTATGACAACGGGCTGGAATCCGGCAGCATCTCCGGCGGCTCTTTGATGGCTGATGACTCAGGCACGCTGACCCTGACATTTACGGCGTCCTACACTGGCTCTTACAATATCACTGTCCTTAGCGATGGCGGAATTGAGTATAGCCTATACTTTGGCCCCCTACCCTCGGTCCCCACACTGGTGCCGACAATGGGCGATGATGTGCTGAGTGGCACTTCAAGCTCTGACGTGATTGACCTGCTTGACGGCAATGACAGCTATTCGGGCGGTGGTGGCTCTGACCGCATCTTTGGCGGTGCGGGGGACGACACGATTTCTGGCGATACCGGCAACGATCTGCTGGATGGCGGCGAAGGTTCGGATTTCCTCTATGGCGGTACCGGTCGCGACAGGCTGTTCGGTGGCAATGGCGACGACCTGCTGGACGGCGGCAATGGCGACGATCTGCTAGAGGGTGGAGACGGCAACGACAGATTGCTCGGCGGCGCAGACAATGACACCCTTTTCGGTGGGGATGGCGACGATGTCCTTGATGGCGGCACAGGTGATGATGTCCTGACAGGCGGTGTGGGGGCAGACATATTTGCGTTCCGCAGTAATCCGGGCCGCGACACGATCACCGACTTCGAGGTCGGCGTCGACAGAATCGACCTGACAGGATCCGGCTATTGGGACCTGTCGCAACTGGCGTTGTCGGAAAACGCGGGTTCGACTCGGCTGAACCTTGGCAACGGGGCCTATGTTGACCTTTCAGGAGTCGGGATTGAATCGCTGACAGCGGCAGATTTCATTCTGGACGAGGCACCTCCGCCAGCAGTGGCAACGGATGGGGCCGATGTCCTGTTCGGAACAAGCGGGAATGACGTGATCAATGCCGGTGCTGGCAGCGATGTCGTATTTGGGGGCACCGGGAATGACCAGATTTTTGGCGGCACCGGCGAAGACCGTCTGTATGGCGAAGAAGGCCGCGATACGATTGACGGAGGATCAGGCGCGGACACCATTTATGGTGGTGGCGGGAACGACAGGCTTTACGGAGCCTCCAGTAACGACCTGATCTACGGTGGAAACGGGGCCGATTTCATTGATGGCGGCGCCGACAACGATCGCCTTTATGGCGATGGCGGCAACGACACGCTGATCGGCGAAAGCGGGAACGACAAGCTTTACGGCGGTGACGGGGCCGACCAGCTTTTTGGTGGTGCGGGCAAGGACACGTTGGAGGGTGGTGCGGGCAATGACACTCTGGATGGCGGGCTTGGCGCGGATATCCTGACTGGCGGCGCAGGCGCGGATGTCTTTGTTTTTGCTGATCGCATGAACAATGACCGGATCACGGATTTCGAGAAAGGTCTGGACCGTCTGGATTTCTCGGCCTTCGGTTTCTTCGATATCTCTGCGCTGACCATCACGCAGATCGGATCGGCTACGGAAATACGTGTAAACGCGGGCAATTCAGTACTGCTGGACAACACCGATGTCGCGCTGATCGACAACAGCGATTTCATCTGGGCGTTCAATCCTGAGGATTTCCTCGTCAGTTAATAGCGCAGAACCAGAAAGGCCCGCCATATCGGCGGGCCTTTTGCTTTAATGGTTTCCGTCAGTGTATGACGGCATCCTCGGGCTTGGTCCGGTTAGATGCGGCAACGCGGTCCCCGATGATCAAACCTTCCGCCCCGGCAGAGACCGGAACAATTGATCCGTCCTTCACATCGCCTGCCAGCAGCATCTCAGCCAGCGGGTCCTGAAGCGTGCGCTGAATCACCCGCTTGAGGGGACGCGCACCAAAGACCGGATCATAGCCTTCATCAGCCAGCCAGGTCTTGGCACTTGCATCCAGTTCCAGCACAATCTTGCGCCCGACCAGCCGTTTGAGCAACCGACGGAGCTGAATCTCGACAATCCCGTCCATATCCTTGCGAGTCAGGCGGTCGAAGATGATCGTCTCGTCCAGACGGTTCAGGAACTCGGGGCGGAAATGGGCGCGCACTGCATCCATCACATCGCGTTTTGCGACCGAGACGTCTACCCCGTCAGGCAACTGGCTGAGCGCCTGTGCCCCAAGGTTCGAGGTCAGCACAATCAGCGTTTGTTTGAAATCCACCGTGCGGCCCTGACCATCGGTCAGAACTCCGTCATCCAACACCTGCAACAGCACGTTGAACACATCGGGATGGGCTTTCTCCACCTCGTCGAACAGCACCACCTGATAGGGACGGCGGCGCACAGCTTCGGTCAGGACACCGCCCTCGTCATAGCCGACATAGCCCGGAGGGGCGCCGATCAGACGGCTAACGGCGTGTTTCTCCATGAACTCGGACATGTCGATGCGGACCATGGCGCTATCGTCGTCGAACAGATACTCTGCCACCGCCTTGGTCAGCTCGGTCTTGCCGACACCCGTTGGCCCCAAGAAAAGGAACGATCCCAAAGGACGGTTCTCGTCGTTCAGTCCGGCGCGAGCGCGGCGGACTGCATTGGAAATCGCCTTGACAGCGATGCGCTGTCCGATCACGCGGCGGCCAAGTTCCTCTTCCATCCGCAAAAGTTTGTCGCGTTCACCTTCCAGCATCTTGGATGTCGGAATTCCCGTCCACCGCTCGACCACTTGGGCGATCTGTTCAGGGCGCACGGCCTCTTCGACCATCACGCCATCACTGCCCACTTCCTCGGCCTCGGCCAGCTTTTTCTCGAGCTGCGGAATCACGCCATAGGACAGCTCCCCGGCCTTGGCCAGATTGCCTTCGCGTTTGGCGATTTCCAGATCGGCGCGCGCACGGTCAAGCTGTTCTTTCAGGTCGCGCGCACCTGCAAGCTTGTCACGCTCGGCCTGCCATTTTGCGGTCATCTCGGAAGAGCGCTCCAGCAATTCAGCCAGATCTTTTTCCAGAGTTGTCAGACGGTCTTTCGATGCCGCGTCATCCTCAAGGCGCAGGGCCTCGGATTCGATCTGTTTTTGCAGGATCTCGCGGTCCAGCGCATCCAGTTCCTCAGGCTTGCTGTCCACTTCCATCCGCAAACGGCTGGCGGCCTCGTCCATCAGGTCGATTGCCTTGTCCGGCAGGAAACGGTCGGTGATGTAGCGATGCGAGAGCGTCGCCGCTGCGACCAATGCGTTGTCGCTGATCCGCACACCGTGGTGCAACTCGTACTTTTCCTTGATCCCCCGCAAGATCGAGATTGTATCCTCGACCGTGGGTTCCGACACCATCACAGGCTGAAAACGTCGTGCAAGCGCCGCGTCTTTTTCGACATATTTGCGGTATTCATCCAAAGTCGTGGCACCGACGCAGTGTAGTTCGCCCCGCGCGAGTGCAGGTTTGATCAGGTTCGCAGCATCCATCGCGCCATCAGATTTTCCGGCACCTACCAGCGTGTGCATTTCATCAATGAAAAGGATGATTTCGCCCGCGGCATTGGTGACCTCGTTCAGAACGGCTTTCAAGCGTTCCTCGAATTCGCCGCGATACTTCGCGCCCGCGATCAGCGCGCCCATATCCAGCGCCATCAGACGTTTGTTGCGCAGGGATTCAGGCACATCGCCATTGACGATCCGCAAAGCCAGACCTTCGGCAATCGCGGTTTTACCAACGCCGGGTTCGCCGATCAGGACGGGGTTGTTCTTGGTACGACGGCTGAGCACCTGCATCGTCCGGCGAATTTCCTCGTCCCGTCCAATGATCGGGTCGATCTTGCCCTCTTCCGCTGCCTGGGTCAGGTCGCGGGCAAACTTCTTGAGGGCGTCATAACCTTCTTCGGCGCTGGCAGTATCTGCTGTGCGGCCCTTACGGATATCGTTGATCGCTTCATTCAGCTTCTGCGCTGTCACGCCGCCGGCATCCAGCGCTTCTTTGGCGGGCGATTTGACCATGCAGAGTGCCATCAGGATGCGTTCGACCGGAACGAAACTGTCACCGGCCTTGGTGGCGATTTTGGTGGCTTCGTCCAGAACCTTGACGGTGACATTGTCCAGATAGACCTGCCCCGCATCACCCGAAACTTTCGGAAACTTCGCGAGGTTCAGCGCCAAGGCATCGTTTACGCGGGCAGGATTGCCACCGCTGCGCTTGATCAGGTTGCTGGCAAGCCCCTGATCGTCGTCCATCAAGGCTTTCAATATGTGATCGGGTGCCAGACGCTGATGTTCTTCGCGCATTGCAATGGTCTGTGCAGCCTGAATAAAGCCGCGCGCCCGTTCCGTGAACTTGCTCAAGTCCATGGTATTTCTCCTTTTTAAAAGCGCCCGTGGCTTGTGGTGCCCGCTCTTGCGGCACACCCTGTTCCGGGCCTCGAATGAAAGATGGTTGCGCGGCGCAACCTGTTCAAGACCTGCAGTACTCCAAATCTCCAGACAAATCGAATGTCTCGAACTTTCACCAATCATGCCGCATTTCCGCCGCGGTCAATCTCTAATAATAGCTGATACAAATTTTGGGGAGATCATGGATGTTCATCTCGCAAATCGACATAGCCGGACTCAGGGTCGAGGCTTTGGACAGCACGTTGAGGGCTCAGGTCGCCATCACGGCAGACAGTGGCCGGGTACTAGTGGATTGCCAGTTGCCCACCGAACCGATGGAACCTGCCAACCGCAGAACCGCCCTTTTGCATGAGGCCATCCGCCAATTGCGCCGGATGCCTGAGTATCGCAATGGCAAACGTGAGATCCAGATCGCGGACGGACTGCTGGCCTGAACCACCGATTACCGGCTTTTGGGTTTCAGCAAACTCGGGGGTCGAATGGATTCGGCCGCTTGAAACAGGCTGAAAGTCTGGTTCACATAATTGACCACACCTGACAGTTTTTCCATATAGGCGTCGAGTTCTGGTGTGCGTTCAGCTTCAACCATCTGGATCGGCCTGTCGGGGGCATTTCCTTCGAACTGGCAATAGAACAGCGGCTCTCCCCGGCGAAGGACAAGCGGTTTATCTGTATCGTGCCACTCAAAGGCCCACATCAAGGGCCGAGGCCAGATATTTACCGGAAAGCGCCCGCCAAAAATTGTGCCTGGCAAAGGATCGGCGCGGTAATGGGCAAAGGTGCCCAATTGCGTCAGATACAAAACCTCATCTGCAATGAAGCAATAGGGCAACGCCATCTGCACGGTCGGGCGATCAGGATAACGCCATTCAACCTCGTTGACCAATGTCAGCAACTGGCCCAACTTGCTGCCCCGCACGGGTGAAGCGCCTCCGGCAAGGTTCACCAGTACGGGTTTGCCTTTGTCATCACGTTTGAATCCGATGTTCAGGTCAAAGGGTGACTTGACCACGAAATAGCGGCTTTCCATCTGCACCACCGCAGGGCAGCGCGATGCCGATTTGGCATGTCCCTTGTTAGTCTGGCGCGAGGTCAGCCTTTCAGGTGCCTCATAAAGGATGCCGCCTTTGTCGCTGGTCAGAAACCACCCCACCGTGATCGGGCCTGTTTTCGGGCTCATCTCGTCCCGGTCATATGTCACTGAAAACTGCATGCTACCTCTTACCTTGATCGGGGAATGATGCTTTGCCCTGCGTCTGTGGTCAATCTCAAGTCTTGCCGCGCAGGGGCCCAACCGCTAACACCGCCCCAACCCAGTAAAAAGGAAACCCGTCATGACCACCGCCGATGACCGTCTGATCGTTGCAATTGACGTGCCTAACGCGCTGCAAGGGCTGGCCTTGGCAGAAAAACTGGGGGACGCCATCAGTTTCTACAAGATCGGTCTGGGCATGCTGACAGGCGGCGGTCTGGCGCTGGCGAACGAGCTGAAGCAAGAGCATGGCAAGCGCATTTTTCTGGATATGAAGTTGTTTGATATCGGGGCGACCGTCGAGTCAGCGGTGCGCGGGTTGGCGCAGTATGATCTGGATTTCCTGACAGTGCACGGTGATCCGCATGTGGTACGCGCGGCGCGCAACGGCGTGGCTGGCAAGGATCTGAAAATTCTGGCGGTGACCATACTGACCTCGCTGGACAGGGCCGATCTGGATGCGGGATTGATCAAAGCGGGCGATGTGACCGATCTGGTGCTGGAACGCGCGGCGCTGGCGTTCGAGGCCGGGGCCGATGGCGTTATCGCCTCTCCACAAGAGGCCGCTTTGATCCGCGCGCTGCCGCAAGCAAAAGGGCGGCTGATCGTGACCCCCGGCGTGCGTCCAACAGGGTCAGACAAGGGCGATCAGAAACGGGTTGCAACCCCGGCCCAGGCCGTTGCGGACGGGGCAGATCATATCGTCGTCGGCCGTCCGATCTGGCAGGCGACCGATCCCCGTCAGGCTGCGCTGGACATTCTGGCGCAGTTGCAGGGCGCCTGATCGGCGTGGCCCTCAGTTTTCGTTGATGTCGCGATCCCAGATCTTGACCTGACCCTTGCGGATACCGACCACACGGCGCAGCACGATCCACGACACCAGCGAAGCCAAAGCGAAGATCAACAGCAAGACGTAGATATTGCCGCCCAGCAGCCCCAGCAGCAGCAAAAGTCCTACAAGTGTTGCCCCTATGGCAAAGCCAAGCAGAATAAAGCCGGGAAGCATCACCTCGGCAACCGCAAGCGTCACGCCAATGACGGTCCAGACCCACCATTCCTGCCAGAGTACCATCAGCTACGTCCCTTCAACAGCGAGAACGCGTTGCCAAACGCTTCGAGTGCTGATGCAGGCAACAGGATCGTCTGCTGTCCCGCGCCCGAGGCCACGGCCTGCAACGCTTCGACCTGTTTCAACGCGACTTGATATTGCGCCGCCTCAAGCCCGTTTTCCTTGATCGCCGCAGCGACAACGCCCGTGGCATAGGCTTCGGCATCCGCTTCGACACGGCGCGCCTTGGCTTGCTGTTCAGCCGCGTAAAGATCGGCGTCGGCGGCCAGTTCGACAGAGCGCTTGCGCCCCTCGGCCTCGGTCACCTGTGCGCGGCGGGCGCGTTCGGCGTTAAGCTGTTGCAGCATCGCGGCACGTGTGGCGGCATCAAGGTTCACATCCAGAATCTCGGCACGCGTCACCTCGATCCCCCAGTCATCGACCATGGCGACCACCTGATCGCGGATCTTGTGGATCAGATCGGCGCGATTGGATTGCACCGCGTCCAGTTCGATCTTGCCGATCTCGGACCGGACGATCCCTGCGACAGTCGTCGCAATCGCAGCATCGACATCGCGGATGCGGTAAACAGTCTTTTCCGGCTCGGTAATGCGATAGAAAACCGATGTCTCTACCTTCAGCAGCACGTTATCCGTCGTGATGGCGTCCTGCTCGGCATTGGGCAACTGGCGTTCCAGAACGGAAATCCGATGTGCTACCACGTCGAGAAACGGTATGATGAAGTTGATCCCTGGCCCCAGCACCGTGCGGAGGCGACCAAACCGTTCAACCACATGCTTTTCCGACTGAGGCACGATCTTGATGCCCTTGTAGAGTGTTACGATAACCAGAACAGCAATCGCCAACCAAACAGCGTTGCCACCCAGAAGATCCGTCAAATTCTCATCCATGAAATCCACTCCTTGCGATGTCTGACACAATAGCCTGATGCGAGGATGATGGGAATCGGCGAATTAGCCCTGACTGGCAAGATATAGGCGCAGACGGTCCTGAAAATGCGGAATCGCCAGCGGGTCTGTCAGATAGGCGGTTGGTGCCATCAGACGCCAGCTCTGCCCTTCGTCGCCAAAGACCACGTCCCTTGCCCGTGCATCTTCAAGATGGGCTGCAAAGAACCAGACCGGGCCTGACCGCCCGATGAACTTTTGCCCCCAGCGTAACTGGCCGATCTCTATTACAAGACCAAGCTCCTCACGGGTTTCGCGTAGCACGCAATCCTGTGGGCTTTCATCACCATCACGCCCGCCGCCGGGCAGATCAAGCCGTCCGGGCCATGGAATATCAAGGCGGGCATCGCGCAGAATCACAGCCAGATCATCGCCCAGAAACAGGGCCAGTTTGGCCCCGGCAAATTCCTGCCCCATGATATCGGTTTCCTGTTCCATTCCGCCACTATATGCTGAAATGCAGCTGCCACCCATCCCCCGCGCCCGGAATTTTCCAGATGCCCAGCCTGTGCCGCGACTGTCTGACCCGTTTCGACGCAGCCCCGCGTTGTCCGGCTTGCCGCAGCCCGCGCATCGTCAGCCATCCCGAACTCGACAGCCTGACCATCGCGCATATGGATTGCGATGCCTTTTATGCCTCGGTCGAAAAGTGCGACAACCCTGCATTAGCGGACAAACCCGTTATCATCGGTGGCGGACGGCGCGGCGTGGTCTCGACCGCCTGCTATATCGCGCGGATCAAGGGTGTGCGTTCCGCCATGCCAATGTTTCAAGCACTCAAGCTGTGCCCCGACGCTGTAGTGATCAAGCCGCGCATGCAGGCCTATGTCGATGCTTCCCGCGCCATCCGCGCGATGATGGAGGAACTTACCCCCGCGATCGAGCCGCTGTCGCTGGATGAGGCATTTTTGGACCTGACAGGCACCGAACGCCTGCACGGCGCACCACCTGCCGTCATGCTGGCGCGGCTGGTGCGGCGCATGCGGACGGAACTGGGACTAACTGGATCAATCGGCCTGAGCCATAACAAGTTTTTGGCCAAGGTCGCGTCAGACATGAACAAACCACATGGATTTTCCGTGATCGGGCGCGCCGACACCGCCGCTTTCCTGCGCGGCAAGCCCGTGCGGATGATCTGGGGCGTGGGGCAGGCCACGCAAGCCGCACTTGAGCAGGCGGGCATCCGCAGTTTTGACGATCTGCTGCGCTGGGAGTCCCGTGACCTGACTGCACGTTTCGGCAGCATGGGGGACCGCCTGTGGCATCTGGCGCGCGGGCAGGACAATCGCCGCGTGTCGCGCGACACTGCGATGAAATCCATCTCGAATGAAACAACCTTTTCCGAAGATACCGCCGATCCCGATATTCTGGATGGCCATATCTGGCGGCTGGCCGAAAAGGTCGCGGACCGCGCCAAAGCCAAGGCGCTGGCAGGACGGGTCGTGACCCTCAAGCTGAAACGCGCGGATCACCGCATTCTGACGCGGCGGCACAGTCTGCGTGACTCAACACAACTGGCAGACCGGCTGTACCACGAGGCGCGCGCGCTGTTCGATCAGGGGCCAACAGCAGGGCCCTATCGCCTGATCGGTGTAGGCCTGTCCGAACTGGTTGCAGAAAACACCGCCGACCTGTCGCAAGACCTGCTTGATCCGCAGGCCCAAGCACGCCATCGCGCCGAGAGGGCCACCGATGCGATTCGTGCACGATTCGGAGAGGACGCGATCCTCAAAGGCCGGGCCTTGCGCTAAATCTGGCGGTCTATTCCGCAGCCAGTCTTTGATCCCGCGCACCTATCTCGACAATCCGCGAAATAACGCTGTTCAGGGTTTTCTGGAAGGCGACAAAATTCCCGTTGGGGCGGATCAGCTGCTCGTTCATGTAAAGCGCGCGATCGACTTCGATCTGCACCACATGCTGCTGGCGTGCGGGGCGGCCATAATGCTGGGCTGTGTAGGCCCCGGCGAATGGCGCATTGCGCGCCACAACAAGCCCTGTGCCCTCGAATGCCGCCTCGATCCGATCAACGACCCATCCCGATGCCGATGCGCCGAAGCGATCACCCAGAACAACGTCAGGTCTGCGCGCCCCGGATCGAGCAATCCCGTCCATCGCCTCATGCGGCATCGAATGGCAGTCGATCAGAATCGCCTCGCCAAACCGGGCATGTGCCTCGTCCAGCAGCCGTTGCAGCATTGTATGATAGGGTCGCCAGTAGCGCGTGATTCTGCCTTGCACCTCGTCCAGTGGCAGCTTGCCACGATAGATCGACCGCCCGCCCGCAACAACACGCGGTACCACACCAAGACCAGAGGCAATGCGCGGATTATGCGACATGCTACGAATGCCCTCGATCAAGGCGGGGTCCAGTTCGTCAGCGCTGCGATTCAGGTCCACAAAGGCGCGCGGTGCAGCAGCAAGCAACAATGGCGCACCAAAGCCCGGTGCCGTTCCATAGAGCCTATCCACAAAAGCGTCTTCGGAAGTGCGGATGGAATGTTCATCCAGAACTGTGCCGCGCAAGAACGACCAAGGATATTCCCGACCGCTATGCGGAGAGGCAAACACAACGCTGCTGCGCGTCAGTTCCGGCCGGATCAGGTGAAAGGCGTCCTTGGTCATGCTGTATCCTTGTTCTGGCCTTATCATAGCGCGATAAATCGCTTTGCCAAAAGCCCTTGATCCCGCCTGCGACTCCTTTTATAGACCACGAACCGGCGCGGATTTCCGCGCCCCTCTTCGTTTGAGGGGCAAGGGGCTGCAGCGGTATCATGGGTGATTAGCTCAGTGGTAGAGCACTTCGTTGACATCGAAGGGGTCACAAGTTCGAACCTTGTATCGCCCACCATGATTTCTCCATTCCGGTCACGGGATGTTTCACTGGCCTCTCCGGGGGCCGCTTCACCGTCCCGGGTCCGGGGCAAAGCAACAACCAGGCGCAAGGCCCGCGCCGCGACTGATAGGAGAAGACCATGAAGGTCAAGAATTCGCTCCGCTCGCTCAAGAACCGGCATCGCGATTGCCGTGTCGTGCGCCGCAAAGGCCGCGTCTACGTGATCAACAAGACACAGCGTCGGTTCAAAGCCCGTCAGGGTTAAGTACCAAGTAGATACAAACGAAAAGACCGCCCCTCGGGGCGGTCTTTTTGTTTTGGGCAGCGGCACGCGGCTGTTTCACCCAAGTTCGACAGCTGCGGGGCGGTTTTTGGTAGTTTTGGAATCGTCAGGATAGGGAAATCAAGTGGTTAGCTCGCCTCCAAGATGCCTTTTGCAACGTATCTGTAGTTACACGCCATAGCGA
>Ga0163215_101589_pt1 | contig 11756 bp, 10 predicted proteins | sample SynspAceP_FD_185934 | JGI IMG/M metagenome (GOLD analysis project Ga0163215, IMG submission 185934) | Saline lake microbial communities from Ace Lake in Antarctica - Synechococcus sp. Ace-P (Hybrid Assembly) | ecosystem: Environmental > Aquatic > Non-marine Saline and Alkaline > Saline | place... | reverse complement strand
GAGGCAGCGCTGTATCTCACCCGCGATCCGCGCGGTCCATCGCTGGAAGAAAAGTTGCCCGAGGCCTTCGAGACGCTGAAAGGCTATGCCGGCCTGATGCGCACCCGTCTGCGCGAAGAAATGCAGGTGGAGTTCGCCATTGATGACGGGGTGGTGCATATTCTTGACGGCGTGCGGGTTTCGCGCACCTCGCGCGCGGCGGTGCGCATCGCGGTGACGCTGGCCAATGACCGTGTGATCAGCCGCGAGGAAGCGATCATGCGGGTGCCGCCGCGTCTGCTGACAGAACTGCTGCACCGCCAGATTGACCCGACCGTGCGCCGCGATGTGATTGGCAAGGGCATCGCCGCCAGTCCGGGGGCGGCCACCGGCAAGCTGGTGTTCGATTCCGCCGAGGCGCAGGCCAGTGCCGCGCGCGGTGAGGCGTGTATTCTGGTGCGGCGCGAGACATCATCCGAGGACGTACGCGGCATGCATGCAGCCAGTGCCGTCCTGACCGAACGCGGCGGCATCACCAGCCACGCGGCGGTTATAGGGCGCGGCATCGGTCTGCCGTGCGTGGTCGGTGCATCGAGCCTGATCTTCAACCAGCGTGACAAGACAATCACCTCCCGCGATGGCCGCGTGTTCCGTGCGGGCGACGAGATGACCGTGGACGGCTCGACGGGCCAGGTTCTGGTGGGCAAGGCGGTGCTGCAAGAGGCCGCTCTGGATGATTATTTCCAGCAGCTTATGGCTTGGGCCACAGACAGCGCAGACATCAAGGTGCGTGCCAACGCCGACACGCCACAAGATGCGCAGACTGCGCGCAACTTCAATGCCGAAGGCATCGGCCTGTGCCGGACCGAGCATATGTTCTTTGACCGTGGTCGCCTGACCGTGATGCGCGAGATGATCTTTGCCGACACCTCCGATGGTCGTCGCGCCGTGCTGGAGCGTTTGCTGCCCATGCAGCGCGAGGATTTCACGCAACTGTTCCGTATCATGGAGGGCAGGCCTGTCTGCATCCGCCTGTTTGATCCGCCGCTGCATGAATTCCTGCCGATGGATGCAGGCGGGCAGCGCGAACTGGCCGAGGCGCTGGGCCTTCCGCGTTCTGACGTCACGCGTCGGATTGAGGCGATGCGCGAGTACAACCCCATGCTAGGACTACGCGGCGTGCGTCTGGGCATCACCGTGCCCGAGATCTACGAGATGCAGGCGCGTGCGATTTTCGAGGCGATTGTGGATGCGAGCCAGGATGGTGCGCCGGTCACGGCGGAAATAATGATTCCGCTGGTTTCTGCCCGCCGCGAGGTCGAGTTGGTAAAGGCTGCGATTGATGCTGTCGCGCAGGCCGTCCGGTCCGAGCGCGGCGTGGAGTTCGACTACCGCCTTGGCGTGATGGTCGAGACCCCTCGTGCCGCCCTGCGCGCGGGCGAGATTGCGCCGCATTGCGCTTTCCTCAGCTTCGGCACCAACGACCTGACGCAGATGACCTACGGTCTGTCGCGCGATGACGCAGGCCGGTTTATGTCCGACTACGTCCAGCAGGGCGTCTTTGACGAAGATCCCTTTCACACGCTGGACTATGACGGCGTTGGCGAGCTGCTGAAATTGGGTGCCGAGCGGGGCCGCGCGACGCAGCCAGGGATCACCCTGTCCGTCTGCGGAGAGCATGGCGGCAACCCCGAATCGATAGCATTTGTCCGCGCGGCGGGATTTGACTATGTTTCCTGCTCGCCATTTCGCGTTCCGGTTGCACGGCTGGCGGCGGCACAGCTGGCCATCGCTGACAAGATTAAGTGAGATTCTAGTTGGTTAACTACAACATCGGGTGGGCTTAGGCGGTAGCCTGCCCACATTGGCACCGACGGGTTGTTGCAAAAGTGAAATCAGGCTAGGCGCATCTTCGGAATAACGATACCGGAGAACCTGCAGATGCGGTCTGGAAGATACTTATTTACGGCACGTCTTGTGCTTGCTGCTGCGGCAATAGCAGCGCTGCCTGCGGGCGTGATGGCCAACACATTGGTCAAAAATCTTGCCAAAATCGAAGCGCGGGGCGTATCCTCCATCGGCTCCGAGCGTATGGCGAGCCTTGCGACATCTGTCACTCTTGCCTCCAGCGGCGCCATCGCGGACGAGTCGATCTTCACCCGCGCGTGGCTCGCGAGCCAGCCCAAGGCAAAGGGTTCGTCCGAGTTCCAGTGTCTGACAGAGGCGCTCTATTTCGAGGCGCGGGGCGAAACGGTCAAGGGCCAGTTTGCTGTAGCCGAAGTCATCCGCAACCGCGTCAAATCCAGCCGCTTTCCCAACTCCTATTGCGGCGTGATCAACCAGGGTACCGGCAAGAAGCACCAGTGCCAGTTCAGCTATACCTGCGATGGGTATCCCGAGGTTGTGGCCGAACCTGCGGCCTTTGCCCGTGTGGCAAAAGTGGCGCGCGCCACCATTGACGGCAAATCGCCGGATATCACAAACGGTGCCACCTTCTACCACACCACAGCTGTACGCCCCAGCTGGTCACGCAAATTTACCAACACGGCGCGGTTCGGCGTGCATCTGTTCTATGCACGCGGCGCACGTACCGCCAGCAACTGACGCAAACCGGACACCATCGGGCGTTTGCGGCCCTCGACGCGGTGGTCTGTGCGGTATAGACGCGCAGCACCTCATCTGACCGGAGCCCGCCCATGACATCCGAGACCGGAACCGCCTTTGCCCACCCCTCCGCGCGTGCGGAAGTGACCACTGGCGCTGGCGCACTGGACCGCATTTCAGTCCGCGACCACATGGTCGAGGTCGAGATCGGCGCCTTTCAGGCCGAACGCGGCATCACACAGCGCATCAGTTTCAACATCGTGGTCGAGGTCCAGCCGCTCAGCGGCCCCATCGACGATGATGTAGACCGTATCCTGTCCTATGACCGTGTCACCGAAGCGATTACCACCGAATTGGCGGTCGAGCGGCTGGCCCTGCTGGAAACGCTGGCAGAGCGGGTGGCCGAGCGGATTCTCCGCGAGCCTCAGGCCATGCGGGTGTTTGTGCGCATCGAAAAGCTGGACCGTGGTCCGGCAGCCCTTGGTGTAGAGATCGTGCGCGCCCGCGTTGGTGCGCCCGCCGACCGGAGCAGCGTGGCGGAAGGGCCTTGCCCCGCACTTGTGTTTCTGGGCAATGCAGCCATCGCCTCGCCGCATCTGACGGGCTGGCTGGACCAGCTGCACGCACAGGGCAAGCCACTGGTGCTTTGCGTGGGCGCGGCCGATGTGGCAGCGCCGCAGGTGCCGCATCCGCTGGCGCAGCGCCGGATTGACCTGCTGGCGATCGAGCAGAACGCATGGGTGCTGGCCGCGCGCGATCCGCGCTGTGTGGTTGTCGGCAGCCGCACCGAGCTGGATTGGGCCATGAAGAATGGCCAGACCTGCGTCTGGGCACCGTCCAAGATCGTATTGGACAGCGTCGACACACCCTGTCCCGAGGCGCGCGATGCAGTCGCGCTGGCCGCCTGGTTTGCCTCGACTTTTCATGCGAGCGAAATGCTGGTGATCGGCGCTGATCTGCCCGCGCAGGCGGCGGTGCCGCTGCGCTCCGCTCCCGTCAGCGATGGAACGCTCTGAATATGGCGCGTCTCTATTACCGTCCGTTGGTGCAGGGCGACGTGGCGCGCCCTCCGACGGCGCTGGATCTGGCGGGCGGTGGCTTGTGGTTTTCCCACGTCGAGGTTTTGGCGCGCGCACAGGCACCGCGCGTAGTGCCTGTTGATCAGGTGCCTCCGGATGCGCTCGAGACGCTGACGGCACCGCGCGCGCGAGGGTCTTCGCGGCCGCAGATCATGGGCATCGTCAATACCACCCCTGACAGTTTCTCGGATGGTGGCCTACATGAGGCGGCATCCGATGCGATTGCGGGCGGCCTGGCGATGGTTGCTGCAGGCGCGGATATTCTGGACATCGGGGGCGAAAGTACGCGGCCGGGTGCGCAAGCGGTAAATATAGCGGAAGAGATCAGCCGCGTGGTGCCGGTGATAGCAGGCCTGCGGGCTTCAGGCTTTGCGGGCGTGATTTCCATTGATACGCGCAAGGCGGATGTGGCGCGGGCGGCTTTGGCGGCGGGCGCGAACCTGATCAACGATGTCTCGGGCTTCACCCATGATCCGGCGCTGGCAGGTGTTGCAGCAAAGGCCGCTTTGCCAGTCTGTGTGATGCACGGGCCGCTGGACCCCGCCACCATGCACCTTGACCCGCAGTATGACGACGTGGTTCTGGACGTCTATGACTGGCTGGAAGCGCGGATTAACGCTCTTGTGACACAAGGCATCGCGCGTGACCGGATTATAGTTGATCCGGGCATCGGCTTTGCCAAGACACAGGAGCATAATCTGACCCTGTTGGCACGGCTGAGCCTGTTTCACGGTCTGGGCGTGCCGGTTTTGCTGGGCGCTTCGCGCAAGCGCTTTATCGGGACCATCGGCAATGCGCCGCAAGCGACGGACCGGATGGCAGGCTCCATCGCGGTGGCGCTTGCAGGTATCGCGCAAGGCGTGCAAATTGTGCGGGTGCATGACGTGGAAGAGACGGCGCAAGCCATGGCATTATGGCGCGCGAGCAGGGCAGGGGCGATATCATGACAAAACTTTTCGGCACCGACGGGGTGCGCGGCAGGGCCAACATCCACCCGATGACAGCAGAAATGGCGCTGCGCATCGGGGCGGCGGTGGGGCGGTATTTCCGCCGCGAGGGAGAATCCTCTGTGCACCGTGTGGTGATCGGCAAGGATACGCGCCTGTCGGGTTACATGTTCGAGAACGCGCTCACGGCAGGGCTGACCTCCACGGGGATGAACGTGCTTCTGCTGGGGCCGGTGCCGACGCCTGCGGTGGGTTTGCTCACCCGTTCCATGCGGGCGGATCTGGGGGTAATGATCTCGGCCAGCCACAACCCGGCGCAGGACAACGGCATCAAGTTTTTCGGACCTGACGGGTTCAAACTGTCCGATGCGGTCGAGGCCGAGATCGAGGCGCTGGTGGCGCTGGGGGTGGAGCCTACGGCGGCCCCCGAGATCGGTCGCGCCAAACGGATCGACGACAGCCGCTTTCGGTATATCGAACGGGTGAAATCCAGCTTTCCGCGCCAGATGCGTCTGGACGGGCTGAAGGTGGTGATCGATTGCGCCAATGGTGCCGCCCACCACGTAGCGCCCATGACACTGTGGGAGCTGGGCGCAACTGTGATCCCGGTTGGCGTTTCCCCCAACGGTCACAACATCAACGAGAATTGCGGCTCGACCCACCCGCAGGTGGCGGCCGAGACAGTGGTTGCCCATGGCGCTGATGTGGGCATTTGTCTGGACGGCGATGCGGACCGCGTGATCCTGCTGGATGAGAAGGGCAATATCGGTAACGGAGACCAGTTCATGGCCCTGATGGCCGCGCGTTGGAAGACCGAAGACCGCCTCAAGGGCAATGCGCTGGTCGCCACCGTGATGAGCAATCTGGGGCTGGAGCATTTCCTGAACGATCGCGGCGTGCAGCTGGAGCGAACCAATGTCGGCGACCGTTATGTGGTCGAGCGGATGCGCGAATGTGGCTACAACCTTGGCGGGGAGCAGTCCGGCCATATCGTGATGACGGATTATGGCACCACAGGCGATGGTTTGATGGCTGGCTTGCAGTTTCTGGCAGAAATGATCCGCGCGGACAAACCCGCCTCTGCCCTGATGCACCAGTTCGAGCCGGTGCCGCAGTTACTGGAAAATGTCCGCTTCGCCGCAGGCCAGACACCGCTGGAGGACAGCCACGTCATTGCGGCTATCGCACAGGCCGAAGCGGATCTGGCGAGGGGTGGTCGGCTGCTGATCCGCAAGTCGGGCACCGAGCCGCTGGTGCGGGTGATGGCGGAGCATGAGGATTCCGCGCTGATGAAGCGTGCGGTCGATAGCGTGGTCTCTGCGGTTAAGGATGCTGTCAGGGTCTGAGCGCTAGCGGCGGAACAGGCGGCGCAGCGCGCCGTACTGGCTGAGACCCACACCTGTCAGGATAAGCGCCATCGCCAGCAGCAACGAGCGGGGCAGCGCCTCGCCCAGTATGAGCGCGCCCAGTACGACCGACCACAGTGGCACCTGATAGTTAACCAGGGACATGAAAACCGGTCCTGCGCTGCGTACCACCAGGACCCGCAGGAAATTGGCGCCTGCTGTAGGCACAAGCCCCAGAAAAGCCAGTACGCCAAGCAGCTCCGGTGCGGGCAGCGGTGGTGGCCCCTCCACACTCCAGGCGACAGGTACGGAAATGCAGGTTCCGATCAGCAGCAACACCGTCGCGAGCCCGATGGGATGGGCTGCGGGCAGGCGGCGCAGCATGATAGACCCTATCGCATAGCAGCTTGCTGCAAGCACGCAAGCGACACGGCCCGCAGGCTCGAACGCGGCACCGGTTGCCTCGAAGGCCTGCCCGCCGATCAAAATTACCACGCCGACAAACCCGATGAGAAAGCCCGCGATCTTGCGCGGGGTCATCTGCTCTCCGGGGACGGTGAAATGCGCGAGGGGCAATACAATCAGCGCCACGGCAGCCATCGACACGCCCGCAAAACCCGAGGATACATATTGCTGCCCCCAAGCCAGCAGCGAGAAAGGAACAGCCGAGCTGAGACTGCCGATGATAAGCAAGTTGGCCTTGTCGCTGGCAGTGGTCGGCCCCGAAAACAGAGGCCGCCCCATGGCCAGCCAAATACCCCCCATCAGAAGCGCTGCAAAGCCTGTGCGCGATGCGGCCAGCCAGAAGGGCGGCATGCCACCTGCCAGCGCCACCTCTGTCACCATAAATGTACCGCCCCACGTCAGGCCGAGGATTGCGATCATAAGCCAACTGAGCGGGGTGATTTGCGGGGTGCTGTCCATCCCGCCAGATAGGGGCAAAGAGGCGGGGGGAGCAAGGGCATTGACCCCTACGTAAAAAGGCCCGGAACGTGAATTCCGGGCCTTTCGCGTCATCGTGTTCGACTTAGTTCTTGGACTTGTCGACCATCTTGCCTGCGGAGATCCACGGCATCATGTCGCGCAGCTTTCCGCCGACGATTTCGATCTGGTGCTCGTCGTTGGCGCGGCGCGACGCTTTCAGCGTTGGCTGGCCAACGGAGTTTTCCAGCATGAAGTCGCGGACGAATTTGCCGGTCTGGATGTCCGACAGCACGTCTTTCATGCGCTGCTTGGTCTCGGCGTAAGGCAGGATACGCGGGCCGGAGACGTACTGGCCGTATTCCGCTGTGTTTGAGATCGAGTAATCCATGTTGGCGATGCCGCCTTCATAGATCAGGTCCACGATCAGCTTTGTCTCGTGCAGACATTCGAAATAGGCCATTTCGGGCTCGTAGCCAGCTTCAACAAGGGTCTCGAAGCCCATGCGGATCAGCTCGACGATACCGCCGCACAGGACTGCCTGCTCACCGAACAGGTCGGTCTCGCATTCTTCTCGGAAGTCGGTCTCAATAATGCCGGAGCGGCCGCCACCGATAGCGGAGCAATAGGACAGGCCGATTTCGAGCGCTTTGCCGGAAGCGTTCTGGCTCACCGCCACAAGGCAAGGCACGCCGCCGCCTTTGACGTATTCGCCGCGCACGGTGTGACCCGGGCCTTTGGGGGCCATCATGATCACATCAACGCCTTCTTTTGGCTCGATCAGGCCGAAGTGCACGTTCAGGCCGTGGGCAAACGCAATTGCGGCGCCTTCACGGATGTTGTCGTGGACGTATTTCTTGTAGGTGTCTGCCTGAAGCTCGTCGGGCATCGTGAACATGATCACGTCGGCCCAAGCTGCCGCTTCGGCAATGCCCATAACTTTCAGGCCTTCGCCTTCGGCTTTTTTCGCGGAGGGCGAGCCTTCGCGCAGAGCTACAACGAGGTTCTTCGCGCCGGAATCGCGCAGGTTCAGTGCGTGGGCGTGGCCTTGGGAGCCGTAGCCGAGGATCGCGACTTTCGCGTCCTTGATGAGGTTAACGTCGCAGTCACGGTCATAATAAACGCGCATGATTTTGTCCTTTTGTTTGATCTGGAGCGGACAATAGGGATGTTTGCGCGGTTTGCTATTGTGGAAGCATGAGTTTAAGAGGCACAATGAAGAAATTAATGCGCATTTTGTACAATTGGTGTGAAATTCATGCTTGATAATGATGACCGGCGGTTGCTGCGGTACTGGCAGGCTGAGCCGACGCTGTCGCAAGGCGAGTTGGCCGAGCGCGCGGGCATGACCACGGGCCGCGCCACGCGCCGCATTGCGCGGATGCAGGAGCTGGGCATTTTGAAGGGTGTTGGGGCTGTGATCGACTGGGTGGCGCTCGGGTATGCGGTGGAAGTGTCTTTGCGGGTGACGCTGGACAAGACACAGGGCAATGCCTTTGACGTGTTTCTGGCGCAGGCGCGGCAGGTGCCCGAAGTAATCGAGCTACAGACATTTCTGGGCCGTGTGGATGTGCGGCTGTCAATCATCGCGCGCGACATGGCGCATTATCAGCAGATCTACCGCAACGCCATTCTGACGCTGCCGCATATCTCGGAGATCGAGGCGCTGATGCATGTGGCGCGTATCAAGACCAGTGAAGGGTTGCCGCTGTGACGACCCCACTGGATGATCTCGACAAGCGTCTGCTGCGCGCGCTGGCGCGGGATGCAGGCCAGAGTGCGGGCGCGCTGGGGCGACGGTTGGGTCTGAGCCAGCCCGCCACGTGGCGGCGGATCAAGCGGCTGGAGGCTGCGGGCGTGATCCGGGGGCGCGAGTTGCGTCTGGATGCCGAAAAGCTGGGATTTGGCGTGACGGTCTTTCTGGGGGTAAAGCTGGCTCTGCGCGGCCGCGTCAGCCTTGAGGATTTCGAGCGCGCGGTGAGTGCCATTCCCGAGGTTCAGACGGTGGAGCATGTGCTGGGTCTTTATGATTACCGCCTGCGTGTCGTGGCGCGTGATTTGCCGGATTTCGAGCGGGTTTTGCGCCGAAGGGTAATGACTTTGCCCGGCGTGGGGGATGTGGAGGCGAATGTCTTGCTGAGCGAGGAGCGGCTGGCGGGGCCGCTGTAGGGTCCGCTAAAGGAAACTTCGCGCCGCTCTGCCGCGTAGGGTGGTGTGAATACCTGTTGTGATCGGGCTCGGATGACTATGCATCAGGCGCGGTATTTCTTATGCAGGTAGGCAAAGATGGATAAAGGAGCCTCACATGGCATTGCTTGATAACGTGGACCCGCAAGGGCTGGAAGAATTCTCGGTTGTGTTTACGGACCGGTCGCTCAACTCGATGAGCGGGGCGTTCCAGCATGTGATGCGCGACATCCACGCGATGCTATGCGAGGTTTATGGCGCGGCCTCTGCTGTGGTGGTGCCGGGAGGCGGATCTTACGCGATGGAGGCGGTCGCCCGCCAGTTTGCCCGCGAGCGCGACGTGCTGGTGGTGCGCAATGGCTGGTTCTCCTACCGCTGGAGCCAGATCATCGAAACCGGCGGGTTAACCGCGAGCGCCACTGTGATGAAAGCCCGCGCGCAGGGCAACGCCACGCCGGCCCCCTACGCGCCCGCGCCGATTGACGATGTGGTAGAAGCGATCCACACGCAAAAGCCGCAGGTGGTCTTTGCGCCGCATGTGGAAACCTCGGCCGGGGTAATTTTGCCCGATGACTACATTAAGGCAATAGCCGCTGCCGCGCATGAGGTTGGTGCGCTTATGGTGCTGGATTGCATCGCCTCGGGTTGTGCTTGGGTCGATATGGAGGCGCTGGGCGTCGACGTGTTGATTTCGGCACCGCAAAAGGGGTGGAGCGCGCAGCCTTGTGCGGGGCTTGTGATGCTGTCGCCGCGCGGTGTCGCGCGTTTGGCGGAAACGAAGTCCGACAGTTTCGCGCTGGATCTGGCCAAGTGGCATGCAATCATGCAGGCCTATCTGGACGGTGGCCACGCCTATCATGCCACCATGCCTACCGATGCACTGCGGGTGTTCCGCGACACGATGATCGAGACTAAAGGGTACGGGTTCGAGCGGCTGAAAGAGGCGCAGTGGCAGCTGGGCGAGGGCGTGCGTTCCATGATGTCTGCGAAGGGTGTGAAATCGGTTGCGGCTGACGGCTTTGGTGCGCCGGGCGTTGTAGTCTGCTACACGGATGATCCCAACATCAAGAGCGGCAAGGCATTTGCGGCTCATGGCATGCAGATTGCAGCCGGTGTGCCTTTGCAGGTGGGCGAGCCGGAGGGCTTCAGCACGTTCCGGCTGGGGCTGTTCGGCCTGGACAAGCTCTATGATGTGGAAGGCACGCTGGGCCGGTTGAAAGCGGTGGTCGACAAAGTTCTGTAAGAAATAGAACTTTCCTGAAACTCCCTGACCGCGTGCTGCGTGGTTGGTGGGTAGCCGGCCAAAAAGGTCTGCCAAATCCGAGGAAAGTATATCATGTTTACCAAATCCCTTCTTGCCGCCACCGCCCTGTCCCTGACCGCCACACTGGCGTTTGCCGCCGGTCACGCCAAGAACCCCGATGTCGGTGGCGCAGCGATGATGGCAGAGAAAAATATCATCGAGAACGCAGTGAATTCACCCATTCACACCACACTCGTCGCGGCCGTCAAAGCGGCAGGTCTGGTTGATACCCTTCAGGGTGAAGGTCCGTTCACAGTATTCGCGCCAACGGACGAAGCTTTTGCGGCACTTCCCGAAGGCACGGTCGAGACCGTCCTTATGCCGGAAAACAAGGAGCTGCTGACAAAGATACTGACATGTCATGTGGTTGCTGCGGATGCGATGTCCGAAGCGATCGGGGGCATGATCTCCGATGACGGTGGCATGCATGTCGTGCCCACGCTGGGCGGCTGCAACCTTGAGGCACGCATGGACGGTGATATGATCACGCTGACGGACGAGAATGGCACAACAGCGACAGTGACCATTGCGGATGTCAAACAATCGAACGGCGTCATCCATGTGATCGACGCTGTGATGCTGCCGAAGTCATAAGCTCTGGTCGCATCTGACGGGAACGGCCCGCGCGGGGAATTCCGCGCGGGCCGGTGTCAGGAACTTTCGGGGAGGTAAGCCGGGAGTTAGTCCCTTTCGAGGTAGAAGGTGCCGCCGCCGCCGATACTTATTCCGGGGTTTGCCCCTCCGACGGGTTGTCCAACGACAATCGTGGTAGGCCCGTAAGCCGCCGTGGGGTCATTGCTGCCCAATGGCCCGACGAATGGCCCGCCTAAACCCATCAATACGGTGCCGATTTCGCCCGTATCGTCGGAGAGCGTGCCGCCGAGGGCGAGTGAGAAGCTAGTGGCGACCAGGGACGTTGGAACGCCGGGAAGATTCGGGACACCGGGGACACCGGCCAGCGGCGTCTCCACTACAGCCAGCGTGGAGGGGGCGACCGCGTTGGCGCTGTCGAGGGTGCCGGAAATGGTCACGGGGTTTCCGTTCAGCGTGCCGGTGAAATTGGTCGCCTGACCCGCAATCGTCTCATTGCTGAAATCCGCCTGCACAGCGAGATCGGCAAAGGCTTCGCCGGTCTGTGTGCTGTCCGCAGTGCTGGACAGGGAGACGCGGGTGACGCCGGAATAGGTCGCCGTGCCTTGCAGTCTGGTGGATGTGGCCACTAGGCCCGCGGTATTTGAGGTGAGCGCGTCGAATTTGGTGTCACACTCGGCCGGCGTTTTGCCACCCGCACCCCCGCCTGCTCCAGCACCGCCACCACCACCGATAGTCGTGCCGTTCGAACTGCCAAGGCAGGCGCTCAGCGCGACGCACGATGCGCCCAGCACGCCCG
>Ga0163215_101587_pt1 | contig 11780 bp, 14 predicted proteins | sample SynspAceP_FD_185934 | JGI IMG/M metagenome (GOLD analysis project Ga0163215, IMG submission 185934) | Saline lake microbial communities from Ace Lake in Antarctica - Synechococcus sp. Ace-P (Hybrid Assembly) | ecosystem: Environmental > Aquatic > Non-marine Saline and Alkaline > Saline | place... | reverse complement strand
GGGTGGACTCCGGTTGCGGAATCCATGGTGGATTTCACTGGCTTCAAGCTGGACTCCGGAGTCCAGGGTATCCACCCCGGAGTCCACCAACCAAGTGTCTGTTTTATCTTGCTAATTTGACGTTTTGCAGGTGGCTTCCCGAGGGGGTGGCTTCCCAAAAAAAACGCTCTGACGCTGGCGACATGCCGCGCCTCGCCCCCCCGTATACGTTTACGGCCAGAAAGGAACCGGAAAACAATGGGTTAGGGGCTGGACCCCGGTTCGGACTCTGGGGTCCACCACGGCATCCATCAGGAGATCATTTGCGCTGGCGCTCTTCTGCACGCGCCTCTCCCGAGTATATCCAATTCATACCCTCAGGAGCCGGTTTATGTCCCTTCGAAAAGTGTCCGGCGGACACTTTCCTACCCGGCACGATCCCCTACGCCGCACCTGCCAGTTTGATTACCTCCTGCTTCGACAGGTTGCGGTTGAACCGACGGTTGTTAAGGCGCAGCGAGATCACGGACAGCCCATAAAGCCAGTGCTGGTTGGCAGCGGATCGCTGCAAACCGACGGTCCAGCAGACTTCCTTCCACCGCGTCCCATAGGCCCGCAGCCAGATGATCCTGCCGTCGATCGGATCAAGGCCCACCGTCCAGGTCAGCGTCTGCTCCATCCGGCTGATTGCCTGCGACGAGGGCAGCACCCGCATGGGCTTGGGTTCCTGTTCGACTTTGTCTGCGAAGCTGTAGACGAACTCGGGCCAGGTGCTGAAATACCCCGACAGGCGTGGCTCGGGCATGCGCTTGAGAACCCATGCGGCTTCGGCCAGCCTGGCTTCGACGATGCTTGGGGTCCAATCAGCCATTGCGCACCTCCAGACCTTCAGGCCGCTTGCCATAGAGTTTCTCGCCAATCTGGCGAATGAGCTCCCGCTCCGGCCAGGTCAGACGATGGTCATCGACGGCAACCGCCAGCACGCCCTGTTCCTTCCAACCCTCCCGCTTGACTTGATCGGGATCCCGGCGCTGGCCGCCATAGCCTTTGGGGTAAAACCTCATGCCACACCTCCGCCGGTCTCGATTGCCCAGAGCAGGATCGCGATGGCATCGGCCTCGTTGTCGTCCGCAGGGCTGAACCCGCGGGCTCGGGCCGCGTCGATCATCGCCTGCTTCGGTGCATTGCCCTTGCCGGTGGCGTGGCGTTTGATCGTGCCCACAGGCACGCCCTGATAAGGCACACCGCGCAGCTCGGCCCATGCGGTCAGGGTCGCCATCAGACCTCCATAGACATGGGCCGCGTCGATGCCGGCATGGCGCCGGACCTCCTCGAACCAGATCGTCTCCACCGGGCCCGACAGCCGGTCAATTTCAGTCAGCCAGTTGGTGAAGCGCAGGTAGCGCATGCCGCCACCGTCGAAGCGGCCGGGCCGGAAGCTGGCAGTGCCACTGGTGATCAGCCCGGTGCGATCGCGCAGCGCCCAACCGGTTGCTGTGCCGAGATCAAGCGCGAGGGTTGCCATGAGCCGGGAAGATAAGCCCGAAAATGGGGGCTTTGCCTGGGGCTCGGTCAGAGTCAGAGTCGTCAACGCCATGATGGGTCTCCGTTGAGTAAGGGGGGATTCGTTTTTTGGTGGAGGGCGACGGTGGCAATGTGCTTGGCGGTACGGGCCATCGTCGTCCGACTGATCCGCCCTCAGGGGGGAGCGCGCGGATATCCCATACGGATGGGGAAAGGGGCCAAACCTGCGGGTTGGCCTCCCCATACGTAGTATGGGGGTTTGACACCTAACTGTTCCGAGAGAGACAAGATACTGATTTTATTGAGAAATAAGACTTCATGAAGTCTTCGGGTATGAGTTAGGGACCTAACACTTATTTTCCCGCAACCTATTGATTTCATTGAACGCACTGTTGGTGAAGACATATGTGTTAGGCCTCACTCATATGAGTTAGGTCGCCTTCAACCCCGTCCGGGTATACCCAGACAGCAGGGTTTTCGACCTGAAGGCTGAGCCCGGATTGGGGGCATTTGAAGTGGCTGGGCTGGACTGGCCGGGTCATTGTCGTGACCTCGCCAGTGGTTGGATCGACCTCTTCGACGGGTGCGCCAAACTGCATGCCTTCGACGCAGAGATAGCCAAACCGGGACCGGGTGATGGGGAAGCCGAACCCCGAGGGATCGCGCAGAAATTTCACGAACCCCTTGGTGGAGAGGACGCTGAGGCGCTCTCGGATGGTATGCTTGCTGCCTAGACCGCCCCGGTTCTCGAAGGTCTCGGAAAACTGCATCGCGGTGTAAAGCCGCTCGCCCGCTGCCTCGTCCAGCAACATTCCCAGAATGACGTCATGCTTGCGCAGCCGTTCGGCATCTAGCCTTGCGCCCACTTCCTTGCGCACCAGGCGCTCGCTCATCGGGTTCATCTCAACCCAGCGGCCACCTACCTTGTCGATCAGCTTTCCAGCCAGCGCCGGGCCGTTTCGCAACTCGATCTCCAGCCTGCGTTCGCTTCGATCTTCATCGGGGCGATACATGAGCAGCCCCGAGGTGTAGAAACCACGCAGTGCGCTAGCCCCGGACAAGGCCAGAAACGGATCGTCCTTCACTTGCTGCTTGCCGAGCTTCTTTGTGTGGTGGGCTAGGATCACGCCGCAGTCGGGATTGATGACATCGCGCAGCACCTCGACCCGGTCTTTGAGAAAGTACATCATGGCGTCGTTGTCGTTCTCGCCGCCGCCGCCCGGGCCACCGTCAAAGAGGTTGCGGATCGGGTCGACGCAAAGAATGTCAGGCGGTGCATCCAGGAACGCCGCACGCATTGCCTCGATGATCTTGGCGATGCCAGCCTCATTCAGCAGCAGCTTCAGCTTGGGCGTCGCGACAAAAGTTTCGCGGGCAGCGGCGATGACCTCCGGCGGAAGCGCGATCTGCTGAAGGCGTTCGCGCAGATAATGATACTGGATTTCCGCCTGCAGGTAGAACACCCGCAACTGTCGTGGCGGGGTAAAACCGAGGAACGGGATCCCGGCTGCCATGTGCACGAGCCAGGAGATCAGGAAATCGCTTTTACCGACCTTTGGGGCCCCGCCGAGCACTAGCATGCCGCCGGGCGTAAGCACCCTTGGCGCAATGATATCCTCCGGCATGGGGGATCGGTCGTCGAGCAAAGCACCCAGCGTGAACGACGACATCGGCCCCGGCTGGTTTTGTGTTGCGGCGGTTGTATCAAGGCGGATCAGCGGCGGGCCGTTCTTCTCGATATGCTTGGCCCAGAGGCGCTCGGATTCCGCTTTCAGGCGATCCTCCGGCCAGCTCGGGCGCAGGGCGGCGGCATTGTAGCCGCGGATCGCCTCCCATCCTTCATCAGGCGACATCCTGCCATCATGGACCATGCGCAGGAAATGACCGATGGCGACGCTGGCCCCGGTGAAGCGGCTCCAGTCATCCTGATCGCCTTCCCGCACCGGCGTGGTCAGCACCGCGTCCAGCGTCGGCTTGCCGGGTGCGGCGGCATTGGTAGTGGCCATGCCAACGCCCGACATGGGCGGCATCTCCGCTACCTTGTCTTCGAACTCCTCAAGATCGACCTCAATGGGATGGTGTTCGCGGATCTGCACAAGGCGCTGATGGCCATGCTTGTGATGAACCGATCCCGCCACCCGGATCGGCTGATGGGCGGAGCGGAAATGCGTGTCGCCGCCAACCTTGAGAGCGATCTCACCCCGCAGGCGGCAAAGCTCAGCCAATGCAGTTCCCTCGGCGGGTTCGGTCATCCGCCACCAGACATGCAGCTTGCTGGCCCCTTCGGAGGTGCGCCCGCCGCTCTCGATGATCAGAGTGGGCTGACCTAGATGGTGCAGCAGATGATCGAGTTTGGCAGAAATATCGCCGGCGTCGAGATCGACGACCAGCGCCTGCATCTGCAGCACATCGGCGGATTTGGCCTGTCCGGCCCCAGCGACCGTGCCGGGGATCACATAGACGGCTGCCCCTTCGCGCCAGGCCCAATTGGCGAAGGTCGCGAGCTTGGTTGGCGCTCTGGCGTCGGTGTCGATCCAGATGTTGTGTGGTCGGCCCTCTTTACCCTGTCCCATATCGACAAAGCCCCGGACCGGGATCTGGCCCTCACAATAGCCGAACACGACGTCAATGAAGGTTTCGATCTGGACCGGATCGGGCTCGACATCGAACGGATCCTCGAACGACGGTGCGTCGTTGAAATCTTGCCAGGGACTGAAGTGGATGATGTTCGCGTCGCTCACACCGCAAGCCCCCAGCAGCGCATCGCCCATGGGCAGAAACGGCATTCGAAGAAGTCACGGTTGGTCGCAATGCGCGGCAACAGCTCACCCGCGTTTGTCGCCTGCAGGATGCGCACGGCCCGGTCGGACATGCGCTGTGCGAGGGCAGCGTCGAAAGGCACCAACTCGTGGTGCATCTCGGCCGTATCCTTGTTGATGGCGGTGAACACGGCGGGCGCGGCGCTGATGCCGGGCACGCTGGCTTCCATATAGGCCTGATAAAGTGCAATCTGCGCGGCATAGACCGGCTTGGCGAGGGTGACGCCGTCCTTGACGCAAAGGCGCCAGTTCTTCGCGTTCATCGTTTTGCATTCCCAGAGCGCGGGAATGGTTAGCCCGAAGCCTTCGGGACCCGCAGCGATGATGCCATCGACATGGCCACGCACCCGACCACCGGCGGCGGAGAAGCCGAACTGGCCACCATCCGGCCGGTTGCCCTTTCGGGTATAGAGATCGAACCCCGCGCCGCGCAGCCAGGCCACCGCCAGGTCCTCAAGCGAGTGGCCAATGGCGAAGATGCGCAGCAATTGCCCGGAGAACTCTTGCCCCTCGTCCTTGGGCGCATGCGTGAATTCGAACTGCAAAGCCCTCTCGCAGGCATGACCGAGCCGCGAGCCGCCGAGATAATCACGCGGGACGCGTTCAGCGTTTTCTGTGGTTAGCGCTGCGTCGACAGCGGCGTTCACCTTCTCGGCGAAGCTGGGCCTGTGATTGTAATCCAGCGTCAAAACGGCACCTCCGGGCTTTTCGTCTTTGCAATGTCGGCCATCGCCTCGCGAAAGCCCTCGACGGCTTCCTCAATGACGGCGCGGACTTGGGGCTCCGACAAATCGGCAAAGCGGGTTTGCCAGCCGATCTCGTCCATCAGCAGCGCCAGCCGCTTCATGGTGGCAGTGACGGCGGCACGTTCCTCGTCGGTCAGATCAACCATGGCTGAGGACCCCCGAGCCAATTGCCACCAGTAGTTTTGGCAGGGCATCGAGCAGAACCAGACCGATGGCCGGTGATACTTCGTGCGCGTAGGCGCACGTTTCGATGACTTTGGCAGCAAAGCCGCCGGGCGCACCGGATCCGACCAGCCGAAGCCATGCGTCGGAGAAAGGCAGACCGCGCAAAGCTGAAATCGCGGATGCCAGAGGGTCCGCCGCTGATCTGCGGACATGGAGATGTTGATTGTCATGGGTCATGCGGCCCTCCGCTGATCAGGGGCGACACTCATAACGAGGTGACGGATCGCCCGCTTGTTGAAGGTGAAAGTCATCAGCGCCGAGGCGTGATAGCGTGTCAGGCCATAGTCCTGCCGATAGGCGGGCGGCAGGTATTGCAGCTGCTTGTCCGTGGCGGCCTGTTTCAGCCAACCGCGCGTTTTGAAGGCGCTTTCGTCGGTCTCGACCTCGTTCAGCCAATCATCGGCCTGCGCGAGGCAGACGGCCCGTTCGCCGATGCCCAGCAAGCGGGGGCTTTGGCCCTTTGCGCCGCCGACCGCATGCCAGCGCCCTTCCAGAAAGAAGATGCCGCCCCAGGCGTTGAACCCGTTGGCCATTAGCGCGTCATCGGCCCCAAAAAGATCGATCCAGGCGAAGCTTGATCGTTTCAGGAGGTCGATCTCCGTCATGATGAAGCCGGTCAACTCAGCGCGGCTCGGCGCATCGGCCTCGCCGTCGTCATCAGCGCCAAGAACCTCGCCGCAGAGCGGGCATTCGAAACAGGCCAGAGGAATGTCAGCCCCACAGGCCGGGCACGCCTTGGTCGGGGCCTCGCCGGTCTCAGTCTTGCCGTCGAGATCGACGTCCTGCTCCAGAGTGCCGTGGATCAGACTCGAGGTCCCAAAATCCAGCACGACGCAGTCGGTCTTGATGACGCCGGGGTGTTCCTCCGGATCAATGGTGCGCAGCCCGCGCCCGACCATCTGGATCATGGTGGATTTGTAGGAACTGGGCCGCAACAGCACGACGCAGGAGGTCGGCGGGTGATCCCAGCCTTCGGTCAGCACCGCCACGTTGACGATGATGCGAATATCCCCAGCGGTATAGGCGGCGAGAATCTGGCGGCGCGCTTCACTCGGCAGATCGCCATGAATCAGCCCGGATGGCACATCTGCGGCGTTGAATGCCTCCGTAACATGGGTGGCGTGAGCGACGGTGGAACAGAACACCACGGTTTGACGGTCACCCGCTTTCTCCTTCCAGTGCCGGATGACCTCGTCGGTGACCGGCGCGCGGTCCATGATCGACGCGACCTCAGCCATGTCGAAATCCGCCAGCGTCTTGCGCACAGCGCGCAGCTTGTCCTGCACACCGACGTCGATCACGAAGGTGCGCGGCGGGACCAGATGCCCAGAGACGATCAACTCACCCAGAGGCACCTGGTCGGCGACATTATCGAACACTTCTCGCAGACCCTTCTTGTCGCCACGGTTCGGGGTGGCTGTGACGCCGAAGATGCGGGCGTCAGGATTGGCATTGCGGACTTGGTCGATGATGCGGCGGTAGCTTGCCGCCACCGCATGATGGGCCTCATCAATCACCAGCAGATCAAGCTGTGGCATGGCGGCGAGATTGCCGGTCCGGGCCAGCGTCGGCACCATTGCGAAGGTCACCTGACCGACCCACGACTTGGCACTGGCATCGACCACCGACGTGGTCACGCCTGGATTGACCCGGGCGAACTTGCCCCGGTTCTGATCGGTCAGCTCATCGCGGTGGGCCAGCACGCAGGCCTTGGCAGCGCTGTCGCCGATCATCTCACCCGTGACCGCCGACAGCATGATCGTCTTGCCCGCACCGGTGGGTGCTATGCCCAGCGTGTTGTCGTGGGCGTCAAGCGCAGCAAGGCTGCGCTCAACAAAGGTTTTCTGACGGGGACGCAGTCGCATGATCGCTCCCCTCACTCGGCCCAGCTGGGACGCCCGGAAAAGCCGGGTGTCGCAGGGGTTTGCGCTGTCTGCGTTTGCGGGGCGGGCTCGGTGGAGAGTTGAGCCGGGGCATTCAGCACCGAGGGCTGGCCGTATTCCTGCATCGGAGCTGCCCCGCCCTGCCCCATCAGCTGAGCATAATCGCGGTGGCTGGGTGTGACGGCTGAGCGGACCTCGTTCTTGTCCTCGCCGTTGGTGTTGGAACCGATATCCATCCGGGCGATGAATTCGATCCCGTCCAACTCAGCAAAACCGCTGATCCGGCGTTTGGCCTGTGCCTGCGCCGAGTTGTCCTTGTCATCGAGCCCACGCGCCGAATTCAGGATGCCCTTAACCAATCCGCGCCCTGCATTGCCCCAATCCGGGCCCTTCGGGCTGAAGAGCCCGATCAGCGACCAGATCTTGCGTTTAGCGTATGGCCCCTCGACAACGGTATATTCGGCGTCGAGATAGACAGCGCCTGTGGCACCTCGTTTGGCATAGCCGCCGGTCCAACCCTGCGACGGATCGTCAAAGCCGCCGGGACGGATGGTCAGGCGCACCTTGGCCAGTGTGCCCTTCGGAATGACGGTGCCGTTGCTTTGCGCGGAGTTGAAATCGTTCCAGAGTCCGGTCATTGGATTTTTCCTTTCAATTGACATGGGAGGGGTTAGCGGCAGCCTCTATTGGCTGGTCCTGAACTGCGGCCGCATAGGTGAGACGCGCTGCTGCGGGGCGCACTGGGCCGTGAATCTTGGCCATCAACTGGCCCAGATGCGGCACCTCGATCATATCGAGCCGCCCGGAGCGGTCCTTGGCCGGGAAGCCGAACGGGTTCAGCGTCTGACAGACAAAGGCGCGCGCGGGCTGGCTATCGGCGTCGGCAATCTCGGCCATGGTGATCACCTGATCGACGATCCCTGGCAGCTCCAGGCCAGTCTTGGAGCCGTCGATTTGGGGCGAGAACACCTTGCGATTGAAGTCATCAAGTTTCTCGTCGAGTATCCCGACGAACCAGATGTTCTTGCCCCGGGTGTGCTGCAGATGCGTGAGCCAGGCGATCATTTCGCGGCCATGCAGCCCGTAAGCCCCCCGGACATCCGGCTTGCCGGTTTTTTCCGAGAACGCCTCAGGCTGGCCCTTGCACCATTGAAAACATAGCCGCCCGGCAACGGTGATCGAGTCGACAAACAGCGTCTCGTAGCGTTCCAGCACAGCAGGGTCGCCGAACTTCTGGCAAACGGCGGCATGGTGCGCCGGGCTGTAGGCCTGATCGTCGCGCAGGCTCGGGTTCGGGCCGCCGATAAACACCGCGAAATCGCGGCAATCCATCCAGGTGCGTGGCCGTATCGTGTCTCCCTGCCAGCCCTCGATGGCGAGATCGCCCGCCTCAAGATCCATGAACAGGGTCGTGGTGGCAGTCAGCGACCACAAAAGGCTGGTCTTGCCGATGCCAGATTTGCCGAAGATGCAGCCCTTGATGCCGCGTGGTTCGGCCAGCCGCTGATCAGCGGTAATGATGGGGAGGCTCATTTCTGGGCCTCCGCTTTCAACGCGGTGGCAACGACGGGGTCCGTACCGACACCACCGGCCTCACGACCGAGCCGGTAAAGCCGTTTGAGCGTCGACAGACGGTCCAAAACTACCGTGCATTCTTGATCTGCGGCGATGATCGCAAAAGCCAGATCGTCGAGCGTAGCCTTTTCGATCGGCATGGCTGCAATAGTGGGGCGCGTCGCATGCCGCGGCGACGAGACCGTTTCGGGAAGGGCATCAAGCCCGTAGTGCGTCTTTTTCAGACGTGCGAGAGCGTTTCCGGAAAACATCAGTTGTCCTCCTGGTTAAGGGTGAGGGAGAAGGTTTGGCGACCGATACGCAGGGTCCGCGCACCTGCGAAGCCATCGCGCATGGCGGGCGGCCAGGCGCTGTAGCGCCGTTCCGGCACCGAAAAGGTGATCTCGAGGTAGTCGGTAGGGTTGTCGCCACTGGTGCGGATCCGCTCAGCCATTGCGGCCAACGCCGCTTGGTCCCATTCGACCCGCTTGGGCGCATCGGCGATCACGGTGACTGATCCGTCCTGAAAACGAACAGTGCCGCTGTCTTTGTTGGCGGCCAGACGCTCAGTCTGGGCACGGTGTTCGTATTTTTGGATGAGCGCGCCATTGAACCAGTCACGCAGCTGCTTGGCCTTGCGGAAATGCTCTTCGACTTCGGCTTGCAGTGGGGCGAGATCATCCGCGGACAAAGCGATGATGGCACCGATGGGTTGCTGGTTCAGGTTATCGAGGGTGATGCGGTTGGGAATGTTCATGATGATCCCCTCAAGCCGCAGGCTTTGACGAAATTTCAGCCGTGCTGTTGCGCAGCTGGCTATCCTCGTAGCCTTCGACGTCTTCCAGGCGGTAAACCACCCGGCCGCCAACTTTCATGAAACGAGGGCCTTCCCCCGTCCAACGCCAGCGCTCCAATGTGCGCGGGCTGATGTTCAACCGAGCCGCCAGCTCGATCTGATTCAAATGTCTGATAGTCATCTGGTACTCCTTCGGAACAGATCGTTTCCAAAGGCAAAATCACGCAGACGACGGGAGAAGAGCGACACCCGAACAGGGAGAAGAATAGGGAGAAATTACCCTAGAACTCGAAGGCCCAAAGTCCGTTGGTCGATTTGAGGTGGGGAGAAAGTTGCGCCCATTTCACGCCACCAAAGGCGCGCTGTAGCGTCGCCACGCCTGAGCCCGCGCGAGTCAATAGGTCGTCAGCGGTGTAACGCTTGTTATCTTTGAATCCCTCGACGAGCGTCCGAAGAATCTTGATCTGAATATCGGATTTGAAGCTGATCGGTTCGCCGCCAAGAATGATCAGCTGCTTGCCATCTGGCGACAAGCTGAGGGGTTCTGCCGGATCTGGCCGGTGGGTGCCGTCGAGACGGGCGGCCAAAATGTCAGGATAAACCGCAAGGCCGTCGGCAAAATCAACCACATCGCGGACATCGGCCACCATCTGCCCTGACGCGGCGTGCAATTTCAAATGGCTGGTGCGTGTCGTGGTCAACAGAATGCGCATTCGCGGCGCAGGACGCGCCCTTGTGACGTCAGCAACCTGGTTGGCGACAGCCTCATTTGACAGTCTGCGCGCGAACCAAACCGGCATACGCTCGGCTCGGCGGCCAAGCCGAACATCACCGATCTCCCACAAAAGATTGGGGATCAAGTTGATCGGGCCATGGCGGCTGGCCAGATCGAACTGCGTCGTCAGCCGGGACAGCAGTGCTGGCATATCAAGCCGATAGAGCGCCGTCTGTTCTGGCCTGACTTTCATCCAGCCCGCGTTCGGGCTGAAATAGCCGTGGGAACCATCTTCCGGTGACCAAATCAGCGGCACTGGCTCATCATCGTGATCAACCATCGAAGTCGTCACCGCGTTGTCACCGGCACGTACCAAAAGTCCTGCGGCGAGGAGCTGCCTCCCCGCCGCAGCGTGGTATGTCTTCAGAACTTGCGCAGAGATCTGCGCGTCAGGCGTATCTGCTATAGTGCTGATCAGGCCCAGCGCCTGATGATCAATCCTCAAAGAGCGGCTGGTCATCGACGAGGATTCCCCAACGGCGCAGGTACTTGTCGCCGATCAGTTGTTCCTGCTCTGTCTGGTCCTTGAGGTTGCAGCCATGCGGCATTGTCACGGCCAAGGTCAGCGACCGGCCCCGGCGCGCATCACCCTTCGGGTGGAACTTGATCGCCAACTTGGCCTGCGTGATCACCCAGCCACGCCGCAGCGGGTTGTTGGCACCGAATTCCTCGTCGGCCATGTCCCAGATGGTTCCATCCGCTTTGGCCGCATTTTCGAACGTGACCCTGCGGCCCTCGTGATCGATCGGCATCAAGCGCAGCTGGCGCACTTCGACCCGCTCGATCCCGTCCTCAAGATCAGTCGGAAAAGCAAAGCGATCGAGAAGCACCGAGAGATCGTAATGGCGCATCGGGACTTTTTCGCTGCTGAACTCGACACCAAGCAGATGTCGGGCGAGGAACTGGGCCAATTCCGCGCGGCTTTCCCGATCATTGGCCACAACCTCAATGACACCCGTCGAGGGTTCATAGGTCATTGCTGCTTCGAAAACCGGCCGAAACGCACGGCGAACCAGCTCTCCACCGTCGTCGAAGGCGAAGTGATCGTCTGGCAGACCTTCGCGGTAAACCGTGATCTGGACCAGATCGCAATCTTCCCCATCAAAGGTCGGCCGAACCCGTTCGAAGATGTCGACATGCACGTTGTTCGACGCAAATCGCGCCCGTAATGCAGCTCTGAAGGCATCGACCGAGTTCGGATCCCGCCGCACCGTGCAATCGACATCGCATATGAAGCCATCCCAGCTGCGACCGCGACGGCGTTCATCCGTGAAACGGACCTCCTCGGCGTGACGGAACTGCACGCGTTGGTGCAAGAACATCCAGAGCGCCCGGTCGTGGGCGTTCGCAAGTCCATGGAAGGCAGCCCGGTCATTGGTGACGCTATAGATGGCCACTTGCCCTGCATCGTCCGACATCGATCCGACACGGTCTGCATCGTTGACTACGCGGCCGCGTGCCACGTCGTCCATATCATCC
>Ga0163215_101586_pt1 | contig 11802 bp, 9 predicted proteins | sample SynspAceP_FD_185934 | JGI IMG/M metagenome (GOLD analysis project Ga0163215, IMG submission 185934) | Saline lake microbial communities from Ace Lake in Antarctica - Synechococcus sp. Ace-P (Hybrid Assembly) | ecosystem: Environmental > Aquatic > Non-marine Saline and Alkaline > Saline | place... | reverse complement strand
GTAAGCGTCTCGGCAAAGACGTCTAGCCTAGATTAACACTCCACGGTAGCAGTTTTTCGATGTCAGGCTCTGGCTGACTAAATTGCTCTAGCAGATGGGTAATGTAATCATATGGTGTTAGCCCATTGGCTTTAGCCGACTCCACAATCGAATACAGGACGGCACTCGACTGTGCACCTTTGGCTGTTTGCGAGAACATCCATGCCTTCCTGCCCAACACGAACGGTTTTATGGCTCTTTCTGCCCTGTTGTTATCTATGCTGAGCCTCCCATCAAGCGTATAACGCACTAACTTTTCCCATTGATTTAAACAATATTGAATGGCATCACTGAGGTCATTTTTTGTTATAACTTGTTGTTCAGATTTAATCAGCCAGGTTTTGAATTGCGCAAGCAGCGGCAAGCTCTCTTCTTGCCTGATGCGGTATCGCTCATCAATGGTTTTGTCTTTGATTTGAGTTTCAATCCGGTACAGCTTTTGAATATGGTTGAGTGCCCAGTCTACTTTGCCGCTTTTATGTTTGCCCATGGCTTTTTGTGCATCGGTAAATTTGCGTCTGGCGTGTGCAATACATCCCACTAACGTTGCTTGCGTTTTATGATAGCCAGCGTAACCATCAACATGCATATAGCCGTCATATCCATCTAAAAAATCTACCGCCACTTGTCCTGCGCGGCTGGCGTGATAGTCATACAGCACGATGTTAGGGATATCGGTATCGGTTAACTTTCCTCCGGGCGAGTCTGCGCCACAGGCATATAACCACATATACGATTTTGACTTGTTATCACCCACGACCTTTAGGGTGGTTTCGTCTGCATAAATTACCGGTTGTTCAAGTAATATTCGCCTAAGCTTGTCGTACAGACTTTGCAAGATATCCGCACTCCTCATCATCCATTGCGCCGTGGTTTTGCGGCTCAGCTCAATGCCGTACTGCTTGAACATGACCTCTTGTCGATAAAGGGGTAATCCAAACTGGTATTTACTGGTAATGATTTGACTGAGTAAACTCGCCGTTGCATAGCCTTTGGGGATAACACTCGCTGGCACGGGGGCTTGTTTGATGTTGTTTGATGTACCGTTTTTCTCGCAGGCCTGACAGGCATACTTGGGACGTACATTCACGATGACTTTCACTTGCGCAGGAATAAACTCCAGCTTTTCGTTAGTGTCTTCGCCAATCTGATGCAAGGCATGTTGGCAGCAATCACAGAACTTATCTTCATCCGCAATATCGTGCACCACGCGCTCACGAGGAATATCGGCAGATATCTTTTCGCGCTTTGCCTTCTTGCGGGGAGATGTTTTAGCTTCTTCTTCATCGTCCTCAACGGTTTGTTCAACCAGCTCTTCAGCTTCATTAAACAACTCGCCTTGTCCTGGATACGATTCACTGCTGTTACCAAAGCGCTTTTGCTGCGCCAGCCTGAACATGTCACTTAAACGCTGATTCTTGGCTATTAAATCATCGTTCTGAGCACGCAGCGCCACCACCATTTCTTGCAAGGCGGTGACGTCAGTAGGGAGTATTTCAGGGACGTTTTTCATACCGCATATTTTACCTCAACATGCGGCTAAATAACTGATTTTATGTAGATTAAAACGTGATCGTTGACGCGTTTTTATGATCTGAGGTTATAAGCCCGTGGACGTGTAATTCAGCGTACGATGTCCAATGACATCAAAGCCACCTAGCAACCAGTGCAACTGTTGTTCGCTCAATCTGATGTGTTTCAGATCGTCTAATTTAGGCCACTTAAACCGTTGCTTTTGTAACACTTTATACCAAAGCGCGAAGCCCGTTTTATCCCAGTAGACGATTTTAAGTCTGTCTTGTTTTTTGTTGCAGAAGATAAAAATAGCATCATTAAACGGAGATAATTCCAGCTCATGTTCAATGATAACAAGTAGGCCATTTATATTTTTCCTAAAATCAACGAAGTCACTGTGTAGATAAATATCATTAGGCTCGACAAACATCTTCATGATGCTAATGCCTTCATGACATCGGCAAGCCATGTGGCTTCAACTGGCAGAGCCACACTCAGTGTCACCCCATTATGAATAATCGTTAGAGGTGGTATCGTGGATACTAATTGTGACTTGGACTTAAGGACTTTAACCAACTTGCTGGTCGTCTGAACTGCCTTTTTATTTATTTCACTTCTGCGTGCATAAAAGGTTTGAATATGAATATTGTGTTTCGCACAATATTCAGACGCTTTCAAACCACTGACTTGCTGAGCAGCAACTGTATTTTTCCACTCATCTTTTGTTTGGCGTTGTCGTCGCATAATATCCCCGATTAATTATCAAAGATAATATTGTGGGATACTAGGTTGATATCTAAAAGACGGCCTTTACGAGACGCTTACACTTATCCTTCGCAGATCCAAATAATAAAGACTAGGCTTTTGGCAATCAAAAGAAGACCATAGGGCAGAGAGAGGTTGATGTTGTAAACGGCCAAATTACAAACCGAGTGTATTCTATCTACTTGGGTGCAATTGAAAAAAATGCAGTGGCTTGAGTCTTAGTTTTTCTGTTGTGAGGTTATATGTGGTACCACCTATTAGGTTGGCTTAGTTCACTGGTTTTTGTGTTTACGTGGTATGGTTTGTCACACCAAATTTTTCAAATGGTGAGTGCTAAAAAATACCATAATACTGCCAGTCAAAGTTTGTCTATTAATCAGTTTTCTTCTAGCTTTTTTGCATTTTATGCTAATTTTATTTTTGGTTTATCCGCTGAAAATTTTAATCACTATCTAGTCTGGACCCGCCTTGGAGCCCTGCTCTTACTGTTAGTGATTTTAGGGTATATATGGAAGGACAGGCGCTCATTTCTGAGTCTCTTTGCCTTTTCTGGCGCAACATTGGCCATTGTATTGGGTTTTGTGGCGATGAATTTTCGGCCGTTTCCAGTAATCGCAACTTATGGAACTAATAGCTTTGTGGTGATAGTGGCACTTATCCTAGTGCAAGGCACGGTTCATCAATGCATGGTTATCAACAAACAAAAAAACGTAGGTTCTCTATCGGAATCCATGGTTTTTTCGATCATATTAAAAGACCTTAGTACTTTAGCTTTCGCACTAACGATGCCCCTTGCTATAGCTTGGCCCTTATTATTTATGAATGGTTCGAGTATTTTGAGTCGAGGATTTTTGTGGCTAACTATGCGGAAAATCGGTCGACAAAGTCACGATTAGATAACTGCTAAAGGCGCACTACTTTTTTCCAGCCATTCACTCGCCGGCAGTTGGCAAAACAATCAGTCGCTAGGTGGTTTTAACAAGATCAACATTTATACATCTGACAGCTATTCATCTATTAGACAGGGCAAGGTATTAATGACCGTGCGGCGAGCCTAGAGCTTTGGTAATCCTTACGCGCCAAACTATTTTTTGCACAGGGTTATGATGAAGCTTTAATAGTTGTAACTTATGGGCTTAATACCCTGAACTCCACTGGTAATATTGCTTGGACCTAAGGTAGTTGCCCTAAATACTTTTATATCAGTCCAAGCAGTAGAGCAATATTTACCTTTGCTCTACTGCTTCTAAACCAAAGGTGATAATTAGCTAGCGGCAATCTTGAGCGCTAACCATACTCTCTTATTGTCTATTTTAAGAATGAAGCGAGTTGATCAACATGAGATTGAGTTTCATTAATGAGTAAGCCAATTTGCACAGCCGCCTGATTTGATGTTTTCGCAAGGTTGCGCACTTCGTCAGCCACTACTGCAAAACCTCGGCCCGCTTCACCGGCTCTGGCTGCTTCAATAGCAGCATTTAAAGCGAGTAAATTAGTTTGGTCTGCCACCGCATTGATTGTCGTCACGGTAGTTTGAATTTTGCTAAGCACCGTGGACATCGCTTGATGTGTTTCAGTGACTAACTTATTGCGCGAAGACACATTACTACCAAACACAATATACTTAGAAACATGACCATTTAAGTCTGTAATCGACGAAATAATACAATCCAAAATAACTTCAATGCCCTGATAACTAAGTGTTATTAATACGGCAGTCGGCTCGCCTTGCTGAATTTTCTTCTCCCCAGCTTGATCTAAGTGGTCTTTTAAATTGCCAACCACTTTTTGCATTTGTGAATGATCGTGAATGTTTAACTGCTCTAGGGTGTAGTCATTAGCTGAAATAAATTGGCCACCGTGACTAAATTCCAATACAGCAGAATGGCTACTAATAGCATCTCTTTGATTGATTTGTTCTAGGACTAGACGTTTAATATCTCGCACATCAGAGCTCACACCAACAAACCCAGTATGCTCGCCTTTTTTATTGAAAATTGGATTCACTGACAAGACAATCCAATAGGGCACGCCTGCTTTATCAAAGTTGAGTATCTCTTCATAAAAAGGCTCTCGTGCTTTGAGTTTTTGCGAAATCCGTTTAACCGTTTCTTTATCGGTTTGTTCGCCCTGCAATAAAACTCCAGGTTTTTTACCCTTTACTTCCGCTAAGGTTAAACCTGAGAGTTTTTCAAAGCCGGGGTTAACATATTCGACCAAACCATTTTTATCTGTGATTAAGACACTAGTACTGGTATTACTTACCACATTGGACAACATTTCAAACTGCTTAAAATCAGCATTTTGAACTTGGAGGGATAACACAAAAGCAGTTAAGGGGCCTCGCTCTGACGCAAGCGAGCAAGAGTTTACACGGTAATAAAGATCATCTTTTTCGGATAAACAAAGCATCTGATCTGTAGATTTATGAGCGGTTTGCAAAATTTGCAATAGGTGTTTGTCTGCTTGGTCTAAATACCTGACCCCAGCATTTATTGGCTCTAAGTGCGCGATGACCAATTTGCCATATTTATCAAACACCACATACGCATCTTTATTAAGCGCTAACAGTTGTTGCCATGCTTGTTCACTGAGTATTTTTACCGGCACAGCTTCGAACACATATAAGGAACAAGACCCTAGCTCTTTAATTGTCAGCGAGACAATACTTTGGCTTAGCTGTAATTCTGCATCTAGATGTATAGTTTTACTATCCTTGTTATAAAGTTTACGCAAAGTAGCAAGAGTTTGATTGTGGTCAGACAGCTTCAAGCGCCGACTCAATTGCTTAAACGCTTCATTAGTCGCGATAGACTGCTGCTCTGCATCAACCACAATAGCGGCTGATTGATGAGTTAACACTAGCTGTTCAGCCAACGTTTTTCTTTTAACTTTTGCACTAAACCACATAACAACTTTTACTCGATACAAAGATATGGGAACATTTATACGCTACTATTGGCAAAGAGATCATAATAATAAAAATATATTTTGACTAGCATATAAGATGTCTATGCTAAGCCGTCTTACCGCTCATTCTCGGTCTTTTTAATCAAAGAGCGCCAGAGATTAAACTGTGTTAGAGCTTTACCCTTGTAAACCTATATTTCTCAATTTAACCCTGCCATTTTGGTTAGCTGTAGATAGAGGTACTCACAGCCGAATAAGTTGTGTTTACTTCTTTTTTGCTATTGACCGTAGTTAGGGAATAAATATACAGTGGTCATAGTCAGGTATTACTAAAAATCTAAGTCAGGGAGGCATTATTTATCAAAAATTCAGATTATGTAGCTCGACCGAGCCGACACATTAATTATCCATCCGTTGCACTCACTTGATTTAATCGCTAAGTTAAGCCCTTGCTTTTAATAAAAATTTAGCACTTTGCGATATGTCATTTCGGCATATACTGACATTCAAAGCACAAGAGTAGATTGGGAAAAAGCACGTGATAGAAATCCCACCGCAAAAAAACATTGAAGCACTAAAAGTACTGATTATTGATGGGCAAACGTTGGTCCATGAGGTCATCAAATCAGCCCTACTGGAACTTGATATCAAGCAAGTTCAAAGTGCCGAAAATGCGTATTTTGCTTTGCGACTATGTGAACAAAACAGATTTGATGTGGTATTGGTATCGTTTGATGTAAAAAGCGACAAGGACGGCTTTAATTTACTAGAAGAAATGAAGTTTAAAGGCTTTATTACTAGCACCACCATCGTTATTTTTCTTAGTGCCGACACCTCTTCTGGTTTAGTTAATTGCGTGGTTGAACTTCAACCCAATGATTTTTGGGTCAAACCCCTTGATCGGCATAAAACAGAAAAACGTTTCATCTACCTATTTAATATCAAAAAAAAGCTCTACCGCTTAAATTACTGTGTTGATAAACAGGAGTATGCCACCGCAATTTATTATGCAGATCGTCAGTTGGCAGATCCCGGACTAATGCAGTTTCATCCTCAAATAAATCGAGTCGTTGGTGATTGCCTCTTGCAGCTGTTTCAATTTGAACGGGCTGAAAGCTTTTTTAAGACACTATTAGAACAATACAAATATGGTTGGGTGTCAGTCAATTTAACCCGCAGCTTACTTAAACAAGACAAGTTAGAAGAAGCGCAAATCTTAATCGACCAGCTATTAGAAAGAGACGATACACGTTTTACTACCTATGACGTACTAGCCGAGTATTACATCGAAAAAGAAGATTATGAAAAAGGTTACGAAATTATTAAAGAGGCGACCAAACTTGCCCCGCGGAACATTTCGCGGAATAAAAAGTACTGGAATTTAGCCCGTTTAAATCATGATCGCCATGGCCAATATTTGGCCACCCAGAATATGGCTAAATATGCCAAAAATTCGATTCATGACTCGCCTCATTTAGCTCTAAATGTCATTCGTGCAGCTATTGATCTAGCAGCAACACTGCCAAGTACCGAGAGCATTAAACTGCTTAACAAAACAGAGCGTGACTTAAGTGCACTGCAACAAAATTTTGGCGCCAAAAATCAATTAGGTGAGCAATTGAGTATCATTAACGCGCGTATGTTAAACTTGCGATCCAATAAAGATGCTGCTCAAACTATCGTTAGAGAGCACATGGAAATCCGTCACCATCACTCCATTGAAGATAATTTAGATAAAGTAAAAGTATTTCACGAATTAGGTTATTGGGAAGAATCATTGGCCTTACTCGACAAAATCAAGACGCAAATCGAGGGTGATTCTTTTTCCGCACAGGTTATTAATGAATACTTAGAACAAGAGACTCAAGAGCGCACTGCGATTCATTATTCGCCAAAAGAATTAGTCGATATGGCGTCAACTCACTATCGAAGTAAACGCTATAAACCCTCTTATACTCTGCTGAAACAAGCCATTGTACTCACCCCCAAAAATGCTAATATCGCCTTAAGTTTAGTTAAAGTCATCGCTAAAATTGCACAAGATTTACGCTTAGAAACTGAGCATCTTGAAACATTCGAAAAGTGTAAAATTTTAATCAGTACTGCTAACTTAAACCCAGCACAAAAAGTAAAAATGGCAGAATATAGCCAAAGCATCTATCCGGCTATTTTGAGCAAAAGTACATAAAGATTAAGCTCACGCGCCAGCTTGTTTTATTTAAAATTTGCAGCTAGGCAGTATTGGGAATGATCTGCCATTGGAATGAATAGCCAGAGAAGCATCAAATTTACCACTAGAGATATAAGCTTGTAATTGCTCATCGATAAGAATTTTTATGGCCTGCATCTTACGTTGCATCATAAACACTAAGTCCACTGAGCTGGTGGGTGAGGGCGATTGGTGAATGCTAAGACTACAAAAACTTTCATCAGAAAAGGTTAGAGCAGCGTTGTAATCATTCATGACGGCATAATCACAACGATGTTTAACTAACATCTTTGCCATAGCGGCTTGGCTGCTTGAATCAACTCTGACAGCAGCATTGTGCTTAAACAAGTCTTCTAAACCACTATAAACAAAGCCACTACGAGTACAAATGCGTTTACCGATAGTGTTGGCTGGCAAAAAATCAACGGGAAACTCATATAAGCTATATAAAAATGAGCGATGCGCCAAAATCGAATTACTCGCAACAAAATCTGCAGGCGAAATTAACCAATTAGGGTTAGCTAAGAACATGTCAATCTTGCCCTCCGCTAACAATTGTTCGCTGCGCTTACGATTGGAATCAACATATTCAGCCGTCAACAAACCTTTATTGGCCGTGAAGTCAAAAAAATCACGCACTAAACCTTGGTAACTTTGCGTCTCAGTATCAAAATAAGCATAGGGCGGTGAACCCGGAGCATTGACTGCAAACACTATTACGGGTAATTCAGCCGCAACCAGCACTTTGCTGCTAAGTAGAATTTCGAACACTAATACCAAGCTAATTAATAGCGCTTTTTTAACCAATACTGTTCCCTAGCTATCAGAAAGATAAAATTTAAAGTCCCCGAATATAAACGGTTTAAGAGAAAAATGTTACCTCTTTTACTGAGCGCAAGTTTGTTGCGAGATGATAACGAAGCTCAATCAAGAAACTACTAAGCTGATTGTCAGCAGCACTAGTATTCAGTAGCGCCTATAATCTGCTAATTTACTTGGATGGATGAAGGTTGCTTACCCCACTTTTACTGCCCCTAATAAGGCTTGTTTAGTCAGCTTTATGTAAGGTTAATTTCCCATCTACATGAATATCCCGTTGTGGAAAGGCAATGCAGATATTTTGCTCACTGAATAGTTCATCTAAACGAAAACGAATATTACTGCGGATCATGCGCAAATGGCCTTCGACACTGGCATTCATCCAAAAATACACCACAAACATCAAGGCGTTGTCGCCAAAATCATCAAATATAACCACCGGCGCAGGCGTCTTAAGAATATCTGTTTGCTCATCTACCGCTTGGGCAATTAATTCAGCTACTTGGCGACAGGGTGAACCATAGGCCACACCGACACTCACCGTCGTGCGAGTCATATTGTCAATTAAGGTCCAATTAACCACGGTATTTTCGAGCAACAAACTATTCGGTATCATCATATGCACGCCATCGGTACGTCTGATGCGGGTAGAGCGAGTATTTATGGCTTCAACATTACCCTTTACCCCGTCCACCTCTAAAAAGTCACCGATTCGAATGGGACGTTCCCACATTAAAATCCAGCCACTGATAAAGTTATTAATAATGTTTTGTGCACCAAAACCGAAGCCAATGGCTACCGCGCCCGATAAAAAAGCAAAGGCAGTGATAGGCACATTGATTAAGTCTAAGATGGTGATAAACAATGCTAGCAAGGCAATAATGAATAATATGCGTCTAACCAAATGCACCACATCAGGGGCAACGCCCTTTTTGCGCATGCGCATGGTAATCAGTTTTATGCTCCAACTGATCAGGAAATACCCGACAAATAAAGCGCTTGGCAACAGTAATAAATCGCCTAGAGAAATGACTTTGTCATGGATACTAAATAGGGGCTCTTTAAAAAACGCGACAATTTCTGTTAGATTCATGGTTATCTCATGTATATATTTACGATTAATCATAGGCTAAAAATAGCGTTCACTGAAAGCTTCAACCCATCTGCTTTGAATTAAGCTTGGCAACTGCAATTGCGGCGGTGTCGCTCAGTTTTTCCAATACCTGGATTAAAAGAATTGGTAGGGTCAAGTTGGGTGTAAAACTCACGTAAACTTTGCTCGGCTGAATAGAGGTGGCCTACGTTATGTTCAGCTGGATATTTTGCAGCACGCCCCTCTAACAAAGCTAGCATATGTTGTTTTACTTTTTTGGCATCAACGCCCTTTTTCAAGATATAGTCTTGATGGAAAACATGACAGAAGAAATGCCCATAATAGAGTTTCTTGTCGAGTATGTGTTCAAGTTCTGGCGGCAAAACTTCAAGCCAGTCAACATCATTACGGCGTAAAGCGATGTCTAGTGACAACAAATCTCCTACCGTTTGCTGGTGCAGCAGTTGGTAACGCATGGCCGCTCCCGCAGCCGCAAACCGATGTAAAAGTGCGCTGGCGCCTTCATCTGCGTTGCATTCAAAATAGTCGCCCTGATGTTGCTTAAAAAATACTGCCAAGTGGTCGCGGGCTTCAGTTATGCCCTCGTCGCTCATTTTAAGGATCAGATGATGTTCGTATTTATCGCGATATTGCAGCATTCGTGTAGGCAAGTGCTGAGGAAAAAGCCGCGCTGCCAGTTGCATGACTTTGTCGCTAAGATGCACAGAAACCATTGGTAAGGCTTTGCACCACGCATCAATACGCCCTTTTAAAGAAAATAACGCGGGCAAGCGGTCAGTACCAAGGTATTTCACACTCAAAAACGTGTCTTTGCCATATTTGGCGGAAATATCAAAAACATCTTTGTGTAAGTACTCACCCACCTCTGGCAAGTTGCGATAGTTTTTTAAAATGTCACGTCTGAGCTGCCCCAATACCAATGGGTCATTACTACCGATATAAAAAACTTGCTCTTGTTTTGCCGTGACAAAAGTATCTAAACGTACAGCAAAAACCGCTAATTTTCCGGCACATCCACTGGCTTCAAACAAACGCCTAGGATCAGCATTGAAACGACTTGGCGTACTTTCATCAATAGCTCTGACCCGTGCTTGATATTCTTGATCAGAAGCGAGGGCCGAACCTTTTTTTAAGTTTTCGGTGGCAAAATTACCCTGCATAAGATTGTTGAGTATTTGCTCCGGCTCTTCACCTAAGTCAATACCCAAATGGTTAACTAATTGCAATTTGCCTTGCTCATCAATACGCGCAAATAAAGCCAGCTCAGTGTAAGCCGGGCCACGTTTTACTAATGCACCGCCAGAGTTATTGGCGATACCGCCCACCACTGAAGCCCCTAAACAGGATGAACCTATGACCGAATGTGGTGCGCGCCCCAATGGTTTCAGCTGTTTTTCTAAACTGAATAAAGTCGTACCTGGAAAGCTCAATACCTGTTGGCCCTGCTCTAATAGATAGATCTTATCCATAGCCAAGGTGTTAATAATGATAATAGGGCGGTCATAGTCATCACCATTAGGCGTAGAACCTTCGGTTAAGCCAGTATTCGCAGCTTGCATGATTATAATCGCTTGATGTTCAACGCATACCTGTAAAATTCGATAATAAATAAGTAAGTCTTGCGGAATCACTACCGCTAATGCTTTGCCGCCGCCTGAACGCCATCCATGTCGAAATTTTTGCGACTTTTTTTCATCACTAAGCACAAATGGCTGACCCGCAATGGACTGAAGTTGAGCAAGTAAGCTTATGTTTTGCATAATTTGACTACTAAAAAAGGGACGACATTAGCTATTGGCTAATTCAGTCATAATACTTAAGAAGGCAACTACTGAGCCTAAGGGTGCTGATTCAGACATGGTGTGATAACCACTTGAAGGAATTTGCAAGGTGGTGCCATCAACCAAACCATTAGATGCGGCGATAATGCGGCCCATTTCGGTAGAGCCATAAGACGATAAAGGCTCGCCTTTTTGTTCTTGTAGCCGGTTTTGTGCCGCCACGTACTCATCTTTGAATTGATAACTCACGCCAAGACGCTGGCAAATACTGACTAACTCTTGGTTGAGGGAAGCATTAAAATTAGCGTTAGCGTCTTTATTGCGTAGAACCAATTGCTGCTGCTTAGCCGTCGGTAAATCTGGATAGGGGCTGGTATCCACCACTATCAGTTTGTTGGTTGAACCACCAAATCGTCTGAACCATTCTAGTAAATAACGCCAACTTTTGCCCGCTTCTTCCTGAGCGGTAAAAAATGCCGTGCCTTGAAAGCCATTTTCGAAAAGATGCACTAGGGCAGCAGTGGTTAATACATTATCTAATTGCCCCACTAAGGCTTGGTCGGTAATGCTCAGCTTATCGGTAAAAGCTACCGGTGTGCCGGCAACAAGATGCTCTAGCCCATCGACTTTAAAAATCAGGTTATTACGAT
>Ga0163215_101583_pt1 | contig 11837 bp, 4 predicted proteins | sample SynspAceP_FD_185934 | JGI IMG/M metagenome (GOLD analysis project Ga0163215, IMG submission 185934) | Saline lake microbial communities from Ace Lake in Antarctica - Synechococcus sp. Ace-P (Hybrid Assembly) | ecosystem: Environmental > Aquatic > Non-marine Saline and Alkaline > Saline | place... | reverse complement strand
ATATTAGACTCTAGCATTTCTCGCATTGTTTGATAGCCTGCTTCTTCGGTGAAACCGTCTCTATAGGTCTGGTCTAGTTCAAATATAAGATTTTTTTGGTATGGAATTCCAAAATGCTCTAGAGCTTTAAGATAGCCTTTAGAGCGTTCTTTAATCGGTTTTGATGAGCTTGAAGCAGATAACATGGCTACTTTTTTACAGCCTTGCTCAAGGAAATGCGACACAGCCAGGTACGCTCCTGTAATATTGTCTACACTTACTGAATCAAAATCTTTATAAAAATCATCTACTAAGATGATTGGTGCTTTATATCTTGTTAGTGCTTCCCATTCTTTGATATTAAAATGTATAGAAATAAAGATATAGGCATCGGCATATCTTTTTCTTAGAACACCTTCTACTTGTTCGAATAAATTCTCTTTTGAATTAATATTAATAATATTCAATTCTAAGTCACTTGCAGACAACTCGTCTTGAATTCCGGCCAATAATTCTATGAAAAAATAATTAGAAATTACTGGTACAACTATGGCAATATTCTTACGTTTTTTTCTGGCTAAATTTTGAGCTGTAGCTTGTGGCCTATAGCCAAAACGATCTGCAACTGAAAGTACGCGTTTTTTTGTGTGCTCAGATACTTGTTTACTGGCACTAAAAACTCTAGAAACAGTAGCAATACTAACGTTTGCTTCCCTTGCTATATCATAAATGGTAACTGATTCTGTGCTCAATGCTATAACCTTTTAGTAAAACAATTAAAAAAACCAATGCGAGAAAGCTCTCGCACTGGTCTAATATACTACAAGTAATTACTTGATAAGCGTCATTCTACGAGTATCTACAAAGTTACCAGCAGTTAAGCGGTAGATGTAAATACCTGAACCTAAATTAGCAGCACTAAATGGCACCAAGTGCGAGCCTGCGCTCAATTGGCGATTAAGTAATGTAGCTACACGTTGACCTAACATATTGTACACTTCCAATGTTACTTGAGAAGCAGTTGGAATATTGAATGCAATATTTGTTGTAGGGTTGAACGGGTTCGGATAGTTTTGCTCTAATTTAAAGCTAGTTGGTAGGTTGTTAACTGGCTCTGAAACATCTGCTAAAACAGCATAGTTTGGTTGAGTCTCAAAAGGTAGATCTTCTTGTTTCCAAGAAACTCTATCCAATGTTACACTTTCTGGCCAAGTTACGTCGAATACCTGTCCAAGTAGTGGATTAATGCCACCATCTTCAACTGATATAGGATCTATGAATTGATAATAACGACGACCAGGACCAAAGCCACCACCATTATAGGTAAGGCCAACTTCACTGATTGCAGAGCCAAAGCCAATGATATAGCCAAAGTCGTTAACGAAAGGAGCTTTAAGGTCTAAAGTCAATCGATAAACGTTGGTTTCGCCTGCAACCGGTATGAAACGTAAAAACTCAATTTCAGATGGAGTTAATGCATTATCAAATAATGATCCACCATGAATCCAATCGTAGCCATCATCTAATTTCTTTTGAGTAAAAGCCAATACCTTAGATTCAATTCTTAAATAAACAGAATCAGTAGCAGGGTTAAATGGTGTAGATGCCGTAATTGCAGGGTTCATATCTATTTCAAGAGTAACAGACATATCTTGTTGAATAACAGATGCTAATGAAATATCATTAAAGTTAGTTACACCAACACTTTGTGCTTGCTCAGTACCTAAAGTGAATACACGGTCAGATCCGCCAGAATTTGCAGGCTCTTCGTAACCAAAATCTACATCTACTTCAACAGCTTGAATATAGTTTGCAGAATTTACATCTTGACGACTTTCATCGTAGCTGATGTAATATTTGAAACCAATAGTAGCGGCTTCAGCATGAACCCAACTACTTAGGAGATAGTTGAAATCTCTAGACTCAGAATCAAAATCCATTGCAGCACCGCCCCAACCATTTGGGCCGCCACGGAACTGAACTTCATCTAACTGGCTACTAAATAGACCTAGTGCTTCTAGCATTTGAGTGTTAACACGGAACTCTACATTAGAAGTATATAGTGTTTCTGTTGAAGGAGCCTGACGGCTATGGAAAGCATATTGGAAAGTAGTATCATTTGCAGGAATTACCACATTACGATCACCATCATCTTCCCAACCAACAACTTCACCCATTTCAGGTACATACTGGAATCTAAACTCATCGCCAGCAGTAACAGAATCTCTGTGAAGCTTAAGTGCACCTGAGTAAAATACATCTGGGCTATTAGCACTTACGTAAGATGGTTTAGTTTCTTGAGATAAGTAGAAACCGGCACTACTCCAATCATCAGGGTTACCAATAAAAGCTGGTACACCACGCACACCAACTTGGTGAACTGCTGGGTCAAATTTTTGCTCTTGAACTAAACGTCCAACATTAACTCTAAACCATATAGTTAAAGAATCAGCATCTGAAACAAAAGGTCTGGTAGAAACCACCGTACTTCTTTCGCTTTCAGAGATACCTTCATGGTTTACGTTATTAAAGAACTCTGTAGTAACCATTGTATCATTAACAGCAATTAAACCACGAGTTCCCCAGCCAGATGGATTTTCAGACGGTTGGAATTCATAATCATCTTGATTAATGCCACCATCTGTAGAAATACGAAACTTATAAAGTAGGGTGTCACCTTTATACATTTGATAAGTAGCTTTCCAGTAATCACCACCAACATGATTTAGTATAGCCGTACCAGCGCTACCCCAACCAAGCGTTTCGCCACCAATAAAAGTTGCGTCGCCTGATTCAGGAGCACCTTGTCCCTTAATATTACCATTAAGATTAATCTGCCAATCTGTAGGATTAACATTAGCATATACAGTAGCAGCGTTAAAAACGAAAGAAACGTCTACTGTTTCCTGAGCAAAAGCTGGAAGTGCAATTAATAATGCAATTAACGCTAAGGACCAGATTTTCATTGTTTTGTAAATGTGTGCCATATACAGTTATTTTTTGGGTTAGTTTGGTCTTCGTCTTGTATGAGAAAAAGACCGTTTTGTTTAAGGTTTATTTAATTACTAAAATTGAATTCCAAAGGTAAATCGACTGATATCAGTCAGGTATTCGTGTGCCTGATAAGCATAGCCAAAGCGCATTCCAAGCCCTTGATTAAGGGTATAATTGAAGCCAAAACCGGCGGTCCAACTAAACACTCTATCATCCATTCCTACATTAGGTAAACCACCACGTAGAAATACTCTATCTCCTAAAAGCCCAATCTCTGCGCCCATATCTAAATACTGGACGTTATCTGATGGCGAGTTTGCATCTAAAGCAAGACGTAGGCTGAAGTTTTCTGTTCTAAGTTCATCCCAGTAAAAGCCTACTCTTAAGTTTAGTGGAAGATCAAAATCACTGGTAGCCAATTTTGTATCAGGACGATATTCACCCGTATTATCTGGGTCTAAATCGCCAGGTAATATTAAATCATCACCATCTAGCTGGGTTTTACCACCAACATTAGTAACACTTACGCCAAATTTCAGACCATAAAATGGAGTTTGATACCAAGTACCCACATCAAATGCCATGGTTCCACTAGTTGAGTTAAATATTTTTTCTGTTACATATTTAACGTTTGCTCCAACACTTAAATCTGGCATCAAGTTTCTAGCATAGGTTAAACCAACGGCAAAACTATTTGCACCAAAACTTCTACCTGTTCCTTCTGGAAAATCATAGGTTGTTTCTTCAAAATTACCCATATCCATTGAAAGAATGTTAAAACCTAGAACAGCTCCATCTTCTAGCTGAAATGAACCAGCCACAAAATTATGTGTCATGTCTAAGAACCAGTCGGCCATCTCTGCATGTACCTGAGAACCAGAAGTTCTTGCAAGTGCAGCAGGGTTCCAGTACATAGCAGATAAATCGTTTACCGCAGCAGCTGAAGCACTACCCATGGCAGTTGATCTAGCCCCCACTGGTATTTTCAAGAACTGAGCAGACGTAATACCAACCTTAGTAACATTTTGAGCATTACTAGAAATGGTTACAAGCGAACCTACTAAAAGTGTTAGTAGGGCAATTTTTAGATAAATATTTTTCATGATAATAGCCTCCCTTATTATTTAATGACCGCAAATTTGCCGGTTTTTCTTCCAACTCCGGGTGCATCTACATGGTAGATGTACACACCGTAGGCTATTTCTAAATTATCTTTGGTTAGCATATTCCAAACATAAGTACCATTGAAGACTCTACTATCGCCCTCATTAATTTCTATGCTACGAATTAACTGCCCAGACACATTAAATATCTTCAAATTACAAGGAACTGGTAGGTGTGTAAAATGAAGTTCCCTTCGCTGATTTCTATTGGTTAAGTTCAGTTTTGGTTCATAAGGATTAGACACTATGTATGGGTTAGGTACCACTTTAATATCATCTAACTCCTCAGAAGCTACCTCTTCATCAACTTTAGCTAAGTTAGCTTCATCAATTTTGAATTCGAAAACATCATTAGCAGTAAATGGTTTATTAGTTCGAAGAACTAATGTATCTCCTGCTGCTGGATTTCTACCTTCGTCATTAAATGCCATTCTTACTCTATAGGTAGCTACCATTGGTTCATCTAAGTAATCTTCTATTATGTAGATATCATCAGATTCAATGGTTCCATCATTAGGGTTAAATATACCACCAGTTACAAAAGAGGAGAAATTTCCAATTTCTGGTAATGGAATAGGTTTTGACCCCGGTATATCAAAACGAGTTGCAGCAAAATATGCGTACTCTAACTCTAAAGGCTCTCCAGTTGTTGGGTCTGTCTCATAAGTACTAAATATTTTAAAGTTTGTCGGCCTAGAAGGATAGGTCTGAAAACGATTTGGTGAACGTTCAATTCTTCTATCTGAAGACTGTCCAAAACCTAGCTCACCAAATACAATGATATAATCATTCAATTTACCTCTCGAAGTAGCGGGTCTAACTGCAAACTCAAATATCTCTCTAGTATCACTATTTCCTGGTTGCCAGCTACTTTGTTCTTCACTTATACCATATCTACTCTCATTTTCGAGCTCTAATTTAAAACCATCAATTTCGGGAACATCTTCTCCATTAAACTCAGTAGACTTACTAATTAACGTATCTATACCATTTGTAATATCAATTAGAGAGAAGTTTTTTGTTCTAATTGTATCTGGCAGTGAAGGATCAGCAGATTCAACTAATGAATCCTCAAATACGACTCTATAAGAGTTTTGATTCTTAACCCTAGATGGATCTATAATGTTAACCCTTACTTGTCCTGTTGGAGACCCTGCTACTACCTGTGCTACTGGATTTAACGGATCTATAAAACCTGCAACAGAAGGCGCTGGTCGTACTTGAACCACATTATCTCCAAGAATAAATGTTCCATCTGGATTTCTAGATAACTGAACTGGTGATTCAGCTGGTGCAATACCAGCAATTGTTGCACCGTAATCATAAGAAGTAACAGCATAAAAATAATTTTTACCATTAACCACGTTGCGATCTATATATACTCTACGAAGCCCGTTATCAGTTCCTAGGTTAAATTGAGTACCGTTTATTGCTACTGGGTGTAAGTCTTGAATACCATTCTTAATATCAAACTGAGCAATTGGCTGTACAAACTGTCCATTTCCAAACGAATCCGTGATATTTAGGGAAAAGAAATCATCGGTTGTTCTGTAGACTTTATAGCCCTCAAAATCATTTCCTACTCCCGTAATTCTGCTTAAATAACGATCAAAAGAAGACTCAGCCAGATCATCCCAATAGAGCAATACATAGCCATCACCAGGTATTGCTGTTACTCTAGGAGCAATAGGCGCCGTTGCAAACTGGTAATCTGCCTCATACGCGTTTTGTGCTTCTCTTAGATTTTGATCAATAACCCGACGGTCATTTACAGCAGTTTGGCCAGTTTGAGCTGCAGTTATGGCTAATGCAAAACGTTCAACTTGTCCTTTTCTTAAAGGAAATAAAGAAGAAGAAACAAAGATATCTGAATCTTCACCCAAGACACCTGTATCATCAAAAGCGCCTGGTAGTAAGAATTCGTCCCAAATATTAGCATCCAACATAGGGTTTAATTGGCCTGCACTAAAGATTGTTGCTCTAGTTACACCTATTAAATCAGATTCAGATACATCTGTTTTATCAATATTAGGTTCACCAGGAAACGAACTATTTTCTCCAGAACTAGGAACACCGTCACCAGCTCCATCAGATGGAAAATCCGGATCACCTTCAATTCCAATATCATCACTTATTGCGAGCCAATCCTGATCATTATCAAATAAATCATTCCTAGCTTCATCTATCATAGGTGCAGCTGTATGAATATTTATTAAACGACCTTCATTTTCTTGAACAAGAGCAGCAAATGAAGCGTCATTAGCAATTCTAGCTCGAATTTTTTGATTTGAAACACTTAATCCAGCCTGAATTGTATCGCCAATCTGAAAGTATAAATAATTAATGTGACGAACGGCACGAGTAATTTGAATACCACCAAAGAAAGTAGTTTTCTCTAAGTTATTTGGCCTGTTTTCATCAATAAGACCATCAAAGTCATTATCCAATAAATCAGTATGAACTCCAAAATTTGGATCAGTTGCATCAAAAATATCTTCATTAACGAACAGTCCGTTTGGCGGTAAATTGATAGACCTACCTTGTGTAACTACTGTTGTTCCACCTTGATAAGCTTGTACCACTCTATCTCCATTTTCTTGGATCAGTACAATTTTATCACCATTTCTAAGCTCTCTTGATTGAAAATCGGTAATTCTGAATGGGGGAATAACACTGTCTATTAAAGCAGGAAGGGTATAAAATCCGCCAAAATTTGATATTTGATTCCGGTAAAGATCTTTATTTTTGGCTAAGAAATAGATACCAGCGTTGCCGCCTTGACCATTATAAGTATCACTATCACCATCATTATCAATTCCATCAGTGGAATTACCTGGTGTTTCTAGAAATTTTAGACCCATTTCACCAATTGGTCCACCAAAATCTACAGATGGTGGAGGTAGGTTTCTATCAGCATCTGTTAAATAAGCAATAGCTTGAAGAATATCGAATTGTGGAATATCATTTGAAGCATTTTCTGCCACTAAATCCGCAATCCATATACCAAAAGCCACTTTATCATAGTCAAAGCTGGCATCATTTTTTATCTCGTAAATGTTGAAATGAGTAGAGTTAACCAAAGTCTGAGACCAAGCCAAAATTCTACCATCCAATATCATAGCTAGACCACCACGTGATGGGTCTGTTTCGTCAGGCTGATATTTGTCTAAGGTTCTGGTTTCACCATTATACCTAGTATAAAGATCATCACCGGCTTTATAATAAAACTCGATATCAGCATTAAACTGATCACGGCCAAAGAAACCATTCCGAGAGCCTGCCCAACCATCGCCTCCATCGGCCTGCTTATCTGGCCAAAAATCAGGCCATGTATTGCCGAGAGAAGATGAAGGACCACGATCAGATCGTGCAATCTCATCACTATCCATTCTTGCATAACCTGTTATAGGGTTAACTGTCCAAGAATTGCCAGCCCTATCTTGCTTTCCATTTGCCACATTTACAATTGGGAAAAACCTAGGATTATCATCAGGACTAGCTTGGTCACGTATTTCGGCGCCAATTACTACTGTAGCAAAATACATATAACGTCTATCTGTATTTGCAGGGAACTCGAACATTAGCTCATCAACATTACCACCGTCCCACTTCCCAGCATGACCAGCGTTAATATAGGTAGAGCGGAGCCTGTTTCCAGCCATTATTGATTTTCTACGCATCAAGAAATCAGAGCGTTCTTCACTTGGGGTATACTCTTGTGCTTGTATGCCTACAACAGGCATAGCAAAGAGCAGTACCAAAAACCAAAGAGTGTATTTAATTTGTTTAGTTTTCAAAAACATGGATAAGTGCATTAAAAATTTTGAAATGCTTAAAGCGAAATATTAAAGCCGAATTGAATACGGCGAGGTTCAGCATAATTTCCTGGGATATTTAGGAAACTAGGTTCAGCAGAAACAGGCACAATAATAGGTCTGTCAGGCTCACCTGAATCTGGGTAAAGACCCACTACTTGACGGTCGTCTAACAAATTGAATATTTGCAAGAACGACCTAAGCTCATAATTACCAATCTTAAAGGTTTTATTAAGATTTAGGTTTATTGTAAAACGACCTGGAAGACGTGCAGTATTAACTAAATTTCTTTGTGAAGCAGCTAATCCGCTTCTAATTAAGAAAGGTGTACTTGGTGTGTAAGGCTCACCAGTTAAATATCTACCTACTATATTTGCAGACCAAGTTTTGCCTTGAAAAAACAAGAGACCGTTAAGAACTTGGGATCTATCCCAGTCTAATAATTGAATAAGTTTCGTCAAGTTTTCAGCATTATCGGTTCCTGAAGCAACAACAGCAGAGAATTCAGCTGCAGGATCTGAGTTACTTCCCTCAACTCGAGTATATGTATAGTCTAAGCTGAAATTAATTCGTTTACCAATATTCTGGTTAAGCACAAAGGTCGCACCTCTAGAATTAGCATAATCACGGTTAATCCATGTGCCATAACGAACAGTTGGGTTGAATGTAGATTGAACTTGTCCAGAAGAAACATAATCTCTAGAATCTTTATAGAAACCTGTAATCTCTATTGCTGTACCTGGAAAAATTTCTGATTTATATCCTAATTCATATTGGATTGAACGCTCTGGATCTAAATCTGGATTGCCATATGGCCCAAATACACCAGCACTTTGAGGTAGTAAAATCTGGCTTCCATCATACAAAAAATTGTAGGTAGGCATTTGGAAGAAGTAGCCATAACTAAAGTGTAATACTCCTGTATCTGTTATAGGATAAGCTATACCTAACCTTGGGGAAACCTGAGTTTTCGCCTCAACATCTCGCCACCAAAACTCTTCCCTTTGTTCAAGGGTTAAATCTCTGTTTACTGTACTAGTTGGGTTAGTTATATCAGGATCTCTCGGATCTGCTGCTACAAAGGTATTCGCGTCAAAGTAGTCAAAACGTAAACCAAAGTTGATAATCAATTTTTCAAATTCAACTTTATCCTGAAGGTAGGCAGAGAAATTAATCGGTTTTCTACGATACTTTTGATGACCTGGAGTGTTCACTTCAGGAATTCCTAATTCAACAAACGGAATTAAGTCTTCTGGAGTGCCTTCAGGTAGAAAAACCCCATTATCAGGGTCTAAAGGTTGCAAAGAATAGCCTTGGTTGTCAAGAACATCGTACTGAATATTGACACCAGCCTTAATGAAATGTCTTTCATTTACTTGAGAAGAAACCTCAACTTTAGCCACGTAGGTATCTATATTCCTAAAATTAAACCCATTGTCTGTGCCAAGTTGATCGAACTGAAACTGAAGACCTGGTTGCTGTGCTCCGTATATCCCAATATTCTCATAATTGTAATACCTGGGATCCCAAGCATTCTCGTACAAATAAAAATCTTCCGAGTTATTTCTCCAAGCTAAGTTGAAAGTCAGGAAGGTTTTATTCGAAGGTGTTAATGTAGTTTTTAGATTTACAAGACTATTGTTACGGAAAGAAGTACCGATTCCACCAGGTGCAAGTTTACGATTGTGATTGTAACCTCTGCCTTCCTCAACACCATAAGAACCAATCAAATTAAATTTCAACATTTTAGAGATGTTGAACTGTAGATTACCTTGAAAATTAGTAGACTCGTAAGTATTCATATTTACCAAAGAGCTATCTCTAACGCCAGTATCTCTAAAAAGTAAAACGTCTTGTCCTTCTAACGTTGTTTCAGTAATACTATTCCATGGCAATGATAAATCTGGTGTTTGGCCATAAGCAGTTCTGTAAGTGCTTAAATCTGTACCTAATGGCAGTGCTTCTTGATACGGTCCAGTCGGAGAAAAAGCGTTGAAGCCTTTTAGCCAACCTTCATTCTCAAACCTTCTTGCCGAAGCAAAAAATGTAACTTTGTCTTTTATAATTGGCCCTTCAATTGAGCCCATTAAGTTGTATTGAGGTGCCAATCCAACATCGCCTAAGTTACTAGATACGCCACTGAACGCATTATTAGCAGTTAGGTAGTCGCCTGACCAGCCGTTAAAGTTTGCCCTGAATTCATTACTCCCCGATTTTGTAACCACATTAATAATCCCTGACATAGCCTGACCATGTTCAGCATTAAATGTTCCAGAGATAACTTGTAATTCTTCAACTGCTTGGTTTTCAATTCTTAACCCTTGACCTCTATTGTAATCATCTGTTACACGAATACCATCAACAACGTATGAAACCTCCGAAGACCTACCACCACGTATACGTATTTGGCCATCATCACCAACATTTACACCTGCCTGAAGCTGAATTATGTCTCCAAGTTCTTGTACAGGTAGTTTTTCAATTTCTTCTGAACTAACCCTGGCCTCCGAACTTGTTAAATCCTTTATGACCATTGGTTGTGTAGCCGTAATCACAATTTCTTCGCCAGTAAATGTCTCTGGCATTAATTTGAAATTCTGAGTTGTAGTTAAATCGGTTCTTACAACTACCTCTTGTACTAATTGAGTGATATATCCAATATATCTAACCTCAAGTGTATATGTACCAGGAGCAACGTTAAGTAACAGGTATTTCCCATCTAAATCAGCTGCCTGACCCTTAATTGTACCCTGAATATTAATGGTAGCGCCAATTAAGGGTTCACCAGTATCAGCGTCTAAAATAGTTCCTTTTATCTTTCCAGATTGTGCGTATAGGTTAACACTGAGTCCTAAAAAGAAAACGAACAGAAGAAGCAATTGCTTGATATGTTGCATGCTATTTGTCATTTCAAATAAGAAAAATTAATGGATGAAATTTTTTCAAAATCTACCCTAATTGGGTATTTACTTTTGGTTTGAGTAATCAATTGGTCCATGGCCTTCTTTTGCCATATAGTTAACAATGTTCCTTCTACATCATCTCTTGCTTGTTCAAAAGATCTTGGTTTCGCTTCTTTTCTACCTACGCATTTAAATACCAACCATCTCCCTGATTGATACTCTAATGGACCTACAAGCTCACCGACTGCTATTTTGTTAATTTTAGAACCTAGTGTTCCAAACTCTTCTATCCTCTTCCAACCTAAACTACCGCCAGTCATTAAATCTTCATTTAAAGCTGAATATCGTTTCAATACATTTTCGAAAGCTTCATTTTTGGAAAGTAACAATTTGGCCTTTTCAGCTTCTTCTTTCGTTGAGGTAACTATTCTCTTTAGGTCTAACTGCACCGAAGAATAAAACAACGTGCTGTCATTATTAAAGAAAGTTTCAAGTGAATCCTGTGGTATCTCTAACTCATACAAAACCTGGTCTCTTACTTCTTTCTGCAAAAAAGCTTTCCAAGTAGCTTCAACAGACGCATCTACATAGTTATTTTGATCTTTACTTAGATTCTTCTCTTCTTGCAGGTGGAATGCTCTAAATGCTATACCTTTTACAAAATCTTTGAATTGAGATGCTGAGTTAATCGCTCTTTTTTCAATTGCTGTTGTAGCTACATATGCAGTTTCGAAATATTTCGGGTCAATTGATTCACCAGCATATTTCAATTCATTTTTTTTCGGGAAGGAAATATTCCACTCGTCACTATTCGAATTAAATAAAGCTTTATTTGACAGAAATGCTTCTGACATTGAACTTAGATAGGTCTCATCTATTTGTAACTCACTAATGAAAGTGGCTAAATAATTTCTATTAAATAACTTACGCTTACGCTCAACAGCAAAAGATTCGAATCTATTTTTTTGGCTTAGAAATTCAGT
>Ga0163215_101581_pt1 | contig 11878 bp, 10 predicted proteins | sample SynspAceP_FD_185934 | JGI IMG/M metagenome (GOLD analysis project Ga0163215, IMG submission 185934) | Saline lake microbial communities from Ace Lake in Antarctica - Synechococcus sp. Ace-P (Hybrid Assembly) | ecosystem: Environmental > Aquatic > Non-marine Saline and Alkaline > Saline | place... | reverse complement strand
CAGTACACGTGAATTTCGTATGTTAGTTGAAGAACTAGGAACACTCATTGGCTATGAAGCAACACGAGATCTAGAAACCGTCGATGTTGAAATTGAAACACCATTAGAAAAAGCCATGTGTCCGGTTCTAAAAGGTAAAAAACTTTGTATCGTTACCATAATGAGAGCCGGCAATGGACTCGCAGAGGGCGTGCTCAAACTATCGCCCTCCGCACGAGTTGGACACGTCGGCCTGTATCGCGATCCTGAAACGAAGCAGCCTGTAGAGTACTACTTAAAAATGCCTCATTCCGTTAATGAGCGCACCATCATTGTTGTTGACCCCATGCTGGCAACAGGCAACTCAGCCATTATGGCAATCGACAAAATGAAAGAAATGGGCGCTGCTGACATCCGCTTCATCTGTCTTTTTGCTGCGCCAGAAGGCATAAAAGCGTTTAAAGAAGCGCATCCAGATGTTGCTATGTACATCGGATCAATAGACCGCGAACTGGACGAAAATGCCTACATTCGACCTGGCGTGGGTGACGCTGGTGACCGTATTTACGGTACTCGCTAAACGCCGTTAATCGCTCTTTATTTAGCAAAAAGCCTCTCTTTCTATTAGAAAAGAGAGGCTTTTTTATGCAAAAGGAACCATCATGCGTGTAAAACTCACATTTGCCTTAGCAATCAGCTTTTCAATGCCAAGAACGCACCAGCACTTACCATAATACCGCCCGATGTACGGTTTAATGTTCTCATAGAGCGTTCAGATTTCATCAAACGTCTCGCTTGTGAAGCACACACAGAAATAAGATTGATACCTAACATGAGCGCAGTAAAAGCAAGAACAGACGCAATCACGATATCAAAGCCACTCAAAATTGTTAAATCCATAAAGGTCGGTAGAAAAGCGACATAGAAAAGAATAACCTTAGGATTTGATGCTGAAATCATAAAACCCTGCATAAAACTCGCCATTTCACTTTTAGATTCAAGCTGTGCAAAATCATTAGAAGATGTTGATACGGGCGACACCCACATTTTCCAACCCAAATAGATAAGATACGCCGCACCAACATAACGAATTACTAAGAAAACACCTTCCCAAGTCGACGCAATCGCAGCCAACCCAAAACACGCCATAACGAGATAAACAATGTCACTCATTACCATGCCAACACAAAGAGAAACACTGGCGCGAGCGCCCTTCGTCATACTTTTCGCAATAACAGCAAAGACACCAGGACCTGGCGTCACAGCAAAAATTAAAATGGCGAAGAAAAAAGTAATACCGCTTTCTAATGTCATGCCTCAACCTCCATTACTCGACAGCCAGCCAAGACCATACGCGTAATAAATTGCTTGGCCTCTTCGTAGTCGTCTTCTACTAATTGATCTTTTTGTAGCATGATTTTCACTTGCGCATCAAAATCTGCATAGGTTTGAGTCATCGCCCAAATACTAATAAAAAGGTGTTCCGTTGGAACGGAAGCCATTAGGCCTTTATCAACCCAAATCTGAATCGTCGCTTTTTCGCGACTCAACTCAGTCACAAATAAATTTCGAAGGTAGTCTAAAACAAACGTTTCTTCACCAATAAGTGCCATCGCGAAAATTTTTGACGCATTTTTATTGGTGCGAGATTGATCAATTTTTTCACTGATATAGCGAGTAAGATTGCGAGTAGGTCCTTCTTCCACATTGAACTCACTAACAGAATCCAACCAAAGACGTAGAATACGCTCTAATACCGCTTCTAATAAATCTTTCTTGGAGCGATAGTAATAATGAACATTGGCTTTAGGCAGCCCGGCTTCATCAGCAATCATTTGTGTTGTCGTTTTAGCAAGCCCTTGACGCGCAAAAACTCGCTCAGACGTTTCTAAAATAAGCGTTTGATTTTGAGCTCGTATATGGGCTTTTAACTGATCTTTTGGTCGTTTTATTTCGGTCAACGGTTGGCCTCACAGGTCATTTTCTTACTAAAGGAGGATATCTGAGTACCGACTTACCATCCTGAGCGATACAGGTGAAGAATAACATTCTTTAGAATAGGCACGAAGCGATAAGAAAAAATCGCATAAAAAAAGGGAGCCGAAGCTCCCCATTTCCCCTCGCAGCAGAGACGTTAATGACTATAGGCATTCGTCATTAGGCTAACTGCTACACCACGTTGGCTCTGTTATTAGTAAGTATAATAGTATTCATTACCCCTACCAATGTTCTTGATCGATGGGCATCACCACCGTCGGTTATTACAACCGAAAGCCACTGTGATGACAGCACTATAAAAGCGTCACACACAGCCACTTATAAAATTTAAGAGTCAATTATAAACAGCTGGATTTACAGTGCAATAGGTCAGAGCAAAAAAGCTGACCGATTGATCAATTCTTTTGCAGTTAGCTATTTTTAGGGGACGAAGACTTAGAGATACGGTTCCTTCCCTTCTTTTTAGATTGATACAGAGCCTCATCTGCTCGTTTTAAAACCGCATCTGGGGACTCACCAAGCGTTGCAAAAGCGACGCCTAGACTGACCGTTACATTCACATTTATATCTTGCTTCTTTTTGGGATCAAACACTTCAACCAAAGCATCTTCAATGCTTTCACGGACCAGCTCAAGAGTCTCTTCAACTTCAGCAAGCTGTTTACCTCTAAATACAATCGTAAACTCTTCGCCGCCATAACGAAAAGCGCGCCCTGGATTGGCAAAATATTTCAATTGAGTAGCAACACTCTTTAGGACTTTATCTCCCATATCGTGCCCATACGTATCATTAAATTTTTTGAAATGATCCACATCGACCATCGCAATAGCGTACCGCTTAGACAAACCAACTAATTGCTCATTCAAAGCCCGCCTTCCTGGTAACTTGGTCATGTCATCTAGATACGCCATTCGATGGCTTTCCATCAGCAAAAACCAAATCCACAATAAAAATTGCGCCGATAACAGAGCGTCAAACTGAGTATCTGAAGAAGCAAAATGGCCTATGATCAACAAGCTAATAATACTAATCAATCCACTGGCTCGAAAAGTATCACCACTTAACCACCAAGCAAAACCTATCGTGGACGTACTAATAAGTATGACACACCAAAGTAAAACGGTAGACCAACTCACTGTTGTGTTTAAAAAAGCGTGATCTAAAAAAGCAAAAGACACCCAACTACGCTCAATCGCGTAACACCAACTCACCAACATCACGACAAAGAGAATACGATTTACGGCAAATCGATTAAAAAAACCTCTCTCCGGTACAAACGCCAATAAGGCAATACAAAAACAGGAAACCACCAAGTACGCCGTTAATGACGCTTCTTCATTGGAATCGCCATACAGTTTTGGAATCAAAAGTAACAGAACAAGAATTAACACTCGACCTTTGTTAAAATGCCAAGCCAATAGGATCGCGATACTTGCTAAGATGATCGGCAACAAAGGCAATATGCCGAACCACAGGGGTGGCAACTGGCCAACATACAAACTAGCATAAACACTGACTAGTAAAATAAAGCACGGAACTAACAATGAACCTAAACGTTCAGACATAGAAAAATCAAACCCATCGAATCATTCGATTAAATACGACCAATATCTTGCCCCTAAAACGATTAATTTTCATTAATAATAATGTGAATTATAAATTAAAGGAAAAAAACGATGGGATTACTTGTAGACGGTAAATGGGTTGACCAGTGGTACGACACTAAAGCAAGCCAAGGAAAGTTCATTCGAAGTGAGTCTGAGTTTAGAAATTGGATCTATGCAGACACAGACAGTGAGTACGATCCAAGCAACCTAAGCCATTTTCCGGCTCAAACAGGACGTTATCACCTATACGTCTCTCTCGCTTGCCCTTGGGCTCACCGTACTTTGATTTTTATAAAACTAAAGCAGCTAGAAGAAATGATCAGTATTAGTTGCGTGCATCCTGACATGCTAGACAACGGCTGGGAATTTAAAAAAGACAGCAACTTTACAGACACTAACATCGCCACTGGCGACCCATTACACCACTTTGACTTTGCCCATCAACTATATACAAAAGCCAAACCAGATTTCAGCGGACGAGTGACCGTCCCCATTTTATGGGATAAAAAACGCAACACAATAGTGTCAAACGAGTCATCGGAAATCATTCGCATATTAAACCAAGCCTTTAATGACCTCACAGGGAATTATCTTAACTTCTATCCAGATGACAAGACCAAAGACATAGATACGCTAAACGAGCGCATTTACCATACGCTCAATAATGGCGTCTACAAATGCGGCTTTGCCACAACTCAAAACGCCTATGAAGAAGCATTAATGCCTTTATTTGAAACACTCGATTTTTTGGAACAACAACTGTCAAACAGCGTATTTTTACTTGGAGACGAGCAAACAGAAGCAGATTGGCGCCTCTTTACGACCCTAATTCGTTTCGATGCCGTCTACTTTGGTCATTTTAAATGTAATATAAAACGTATTTTAGACTACCCTAAACTCAACGCTTATATGAAACGACTGTACGATACCCCTAACATTGCGAGCACCGTTAACCTGCAACATATTAAACGCCATTATTATTACAGCCACAAAACAATCAATCCCACCCAAGTGGTTCCAGTAGGACCTGCTAAACTGTTCACTTAACGATAAAATAACCAAAAAGGAATTAAGGCAAATTCAAGAAGCCTAAGTTAAAGTCTGTTAAAGTGGAGCTGTTTTGAGGATAATAGGTCTACTTTTTATTCGCTCTCTCTTTTAGCAGGCGATTAACTATCAAGTAACGCCTTTTTAGAAATATAAATATTTGAGACTCGTGGTTCTTTATGGAAAAGAAAATACTTTGGACTATCTCTTTTGCACTCATATTTATTTTGTGGATAAAAGCTGGACCATTTAAAAGCGATGATCTAGATATAGAGCGTGACGACACTTCAGATTTAAGCGCTTTGGAGCAAGATTCTGATGCGACGTCAGATGAAAAAAACTATTTTAAGTCTCACCCTATCCAAGACAAGAACCCTGATTTTGCTGCCATAACAGATGTTAAAGAACGTAAAAAAGCGTTCTTCCATTACCTAACACCCTTTGTAAATGAAAAAAACGACCTTATTTTAAAAGACCGTGAACGCCTAAACACGATACTTAGCAATAACAAAAAGTTATCAACCAAAAACAAGAAATGGATATCGACACTTCGAAAAGACCATAAACTTAAAAAACTTGATAACTATTCAAAAGACGATATAAAAGCACTGCTCAATCGATTAGACATTATCCCTGTCTCCTTAGTCTTGGCCCAAGCGGCGAATGAATCTGCATGGGGAACGTCTCGTTTTGCGACGAAAGGAAACAACTATTTTGGGCAATGGTGTTTTAGGAAAGGTTGTGGCCTAGTACCAGAATCAAGAGACAGCGACGCGGATCATGAAGTGAGAAAATTCAATGACGCACGTGAATCTGTTTTTGCTTACATCGATAATCTGAATTCAAATGCCGCCTACAAAAAACTCAGAGCCGCTCGCCTAAAATTGCGACAAGAAAAAGAAGACATTACAGGGCTATACCTTGTTCACGGTTTAGAACACTATTCTGAGCGTGGCCAAGCTTACATTGAAGAAATAGAAGGCCTGATTAATTATAACAAGCTTTGGCGCTTCAACCGTTATCAACCAGAGTAAGAAAATCCGTCATTCTCAGCGATAGCTCAAGCTTGAATGTAATAAAACTCAATTTATTGTTACGAAATTACTTTATGTAGGGTGGCTAAGCGTCACCCCCTTCATTACAATACCGTAATATTTTACCCACTCTTCAAAACGAGGAAATTCAATTGGCCCGTTTACCTGTTATTGTTGGCTTTGGCGGAATCAATTCGGCTGGTCGTACCTCTTCACATCAAGCATATCGCCGAATTGTCTTCGATCTTCTTCCAAGCTCAATCCAGCAGGATGTATTACTCGATCTTGCTACTATTACCAACATGGCTGAGCACAAAAATGGCCTTTGGTATACTAACGATGGGGAGGCCTTAGATGCCACCGCGCTGATAGATAGCATTGGTGAATCATTACTCGCCCGCACCTTAATTCGTCGTATTCACCCTAGTTTATTTGATGTTGATAATGTGGTTTTACACAAATCAATGACTCTACATTCGAATCACGCCGAAGAAAAACTTAGCTTCACTATAAAAACACGCTCTCTCCCAAATGATCGCCCTACCAATTGGCAAGTCAAGGAGCTTTCAAACAGCTTAAGTGAAGTCGTCGTTGATGGTACTTTAGAAGCCTTTATTAAAGACACAAAGTCACTTTCAGTAAAAGCGGCCGGACAACTGCCAACAGGATTCGACCCATCAAAACTATACCAAAGTCGAAACCATCCTCGCGGCTTACAAATGACGGTTTATGGCGCCTCTGATGCGGTTAAAAGCAGCGGTATTGATTGGGAAATCATTCGTAACAAAGTCGCACCAGACCAAATGGCGGTCTATGCTGCTAACTCAATTGGTCAAATGGATGACCTTGGTTTTGGCGGCATGCTTAAATCCGCTTTAATGGGGAAACGCACTACATCAAAGCACCTTCCTCTTGGTTACGCTCAAATGCCCGCCGACTTTGTTAATGCCTATATTTTAGGCAGTGTTGGCAACGTGGGAACTTCTATTGGTGCGTGCGCAACCTATTTTTTCAATTTAGAGAAAGCGATCGACGGTATTAAATCTGGCAAGTTTCGTGTTGCTATGGTTGGTGGAAGCGATGCGCCTATCACGCCGGAAATCATTGAAGGCTTTAGAACCATGGGAGCCTTAGCAGAAGATACCGCACTGCTAGCCCTTGACCAAATCAGCAATCAAAAAGAGCCTGATCACACTCGTAGCTGCCGTCCTTTTGCTCAAAACTGTGGCTTTACGATTGGTGAATCCAGTCAGTGGACTCTTTTAATGGATGATGAGCTTGCGATTGAATTAGGAGCAGAAATATTTGGTGCCATCCCAGCGGTATTTTCACACGCAGACGGACATAAAAAATCCATTTCAGCACCCGGTATTGGTAATTATTTGACGATGAGCAAAGCCATGGCTTATCTACAAAACATCATCGGCAATGACGGATTAACGCAACGAACCTTTATCCAAGCTCACGGCACTAGCACACCACAAAACCGTATTACCGAATCTCATGTTCTAAGTAAAGCCGCCACTAGCTTTGGCGCCTCTGCCATTCCTGTTGTGGCAATGAAAGCTTTCCTTGGTCACTCTCAAGGTACGGCTGGTGGAGATCAACTTCATTTGTCTTTGGGCGTATGGAAAGATGGCATATTACCTGGCATTACCACGTCACAGGCCATCGCCGATGATGTCTACCAAGAAGGTCTAAAATTTCAGCTTAAACATGAAGCCTATGGGAAAGACTACTTTGATGGGGCGCTATTAAACTCAAAAGGTTTTGGGGGAAACAATGCTACGGCTGTTTTATTGTCTCCTAACCAAGTCATGAAGATGCTAAAAAAACGCTATAGTGAAGCACAAATCAATGTTTACCTTGCCAAAAATACTGACGTTATAGCGAACGCAGAAGCGTATAATCAAGCCATGATTCGTGGTGAGAGCCTGCCTATTTACAAATTCGGCTTTAATGTTTTAGGTGGTGAAGAGCTGACGATAACGGACAAAGAAATTCACCTTCCAGGCTATGATATTCCGGTATCTCTCGATGTGGAAAATGAGTTCAGCGATTTAAAATAACCCATTACCAAACCAGATAACCAGTCAACACATCAATAAAATGTTGTGTTGGCTCGCCTCTCCTGCAAAAATCCAATAACAAACGCTTTTTTCTTGGCGTCAGCTTTCTTTGTGGATAAATTGCATAAAAACACAATTCATAACCTTTTGTAGTGTGGCAACATATCGACCAATTACCCAGACTCAATGCATTTAGCCACTAAAAAGTCCAGCTGATATATTATCCCTAAACCTGTCAAAGCAAACCGAGTTCATGCCCTCCATTATTCGCACTAATGGAACCAGAAATAGACACGAGATACGCCCTCTCCATTTTGTTAAGCCACAAAATGAACAGCAAACAAAACATTGTTATTATTGCTATTCAGATCATCATCAGCGGCTTGATAAGTGGGTTAAGCTTAGGGTTAGTTGTGGCCACAAGTAGCTTATATTAATTCTTAAAGATAGATCTGGCAGAGCGCCATAGCGGTAATATAATCGCGGCTATAGCGCAGTTTATTGCACCATAAGAAAGTAAATAGAAAGTATCAAATCCACTAAAATTCAAGTGTAAACTAACAAAAGCATAATTAGGCAAGACGATAAATAGCCATATTGCTATCACCAATAAAAACCGTCCAAACCCAGACATTCCCTTAATTCTGACCAGTAACCAAGCTGTAAAGAACAAATACACAAACGTCGAAAAAACAAACAACAACGCCATTCCAATGGAAAGCTGCTTAGAAAGATCCTCTAATGCAAAACGTCCTAAAAATGACGAAGGTGTCGAGGCATACCACATTGCCCCCACTGCGAGCTGGAAGACAAAAACCAACATTACTGCTTTATGATTTATCTTGTACACATCAACCCCTACTCTTCTTGTTTATTTCCAACCATCGACTGACCACTAACTTACTTGATACAACGCTTTAACAAGGTTTCGTAATTTTGGTCGCCACGGGCGCTGCTTTATACCAAAGTGATTAAAAATCTTTCGGCAAGAAAGTGACTGACGCTGCATCGTCGTGACTTCCTGAGCCTCAGGAAACGAATCACCAATCGCTTCAACTTCTACTTGCGCTTTTGGATCGAACTGACTAGAAGTCGCAACAATCGCCTCTACTAGACGAATCCAACTGATTTCTTCAGCGCAGCAATAATGATAAACACCTTTATTTTTCGCGCCATAGTACCCTTGATTTACCATGGATAAAATCACCCTAACCAAATCAGAAACAGGTGTTGGACTACCAATTAAATCATCTTTGTATGCAAGGTTAACGCCATCCTGAATAAGGCCAAGCGTTCTACAGACAAAGTCATCTCCTTGCCCGCTAAATAACCAACCCGTTCGTAATACAATATTCTCAGGGTTATTTAGTACAACCGACTCAGCTTCAATCAAAGCTTGTGCATAAGGGTCTGTGCTGTCTGGTACATCCACTTCAGCATAAGGCACGTTCTTGTTGCCCGAAAACACTCTGGCACTGCTGATCATAATCAATGGCGCACCGACTTTTTCACTCAAATAACGTAAAGTCGACTGAAATTTTCCATAATCACTCTGCAATGCATAACGCAGACTTAACGCATCAATGATGACATCAAACTGCATTGCATCAAGTTCCGCTCTTTTATCAACATCGAGCAACAACGACTCTTCTGGACACAACCACTCAAATTCTTTTTTCTCTGTAGACAGTTGTAATAATGATGAGCCTACTTCTGTTCCACTTCCTAAAAGAAGAATACGAATAGGGGCATTAATATCTTGTGTATTATTCAAAGTAAGTCCTCATTCCACTTAGGAAAAACCCTAAGTAGGTTAGCATATGTCTGCATCGTAATCTGCTCGATATCTTCTTCTCGTATCGTTGCAACACAGTGCGCGATAAGGGGAATAGAAAGTGGGGTGTTATTTTGGCCTTGAAAGCCATTTAACGGCATATCAGGCGAATCAGTCTCAAGAATAAACGCACTACCTTCCAGCGCAGACAATACTCGCCGCGCCTTATTGGCTCTTGGGTAAGTAACGGTTCCACCAATCCCAAGTACGAACCCTAAATCCAAAAATCGTTTAGCTTGCTCAAGACTACCATTAAAAGCATGAACAACTCCGCCCTCCTTGAAGCCGACTTCACGCAAACATTTCAACACCAAGTCATAACTTTTTCTGGCGTGTACGATAACGGGCAGCCGCAGCGATTTAGCCACGCTCAACTGACCTTTAAAGAAGTCCATTTGAACGTTTATATCAACAGCACCAGGCCAGTAATCTAAGCCAATTTCTCCAACAGCAACCACACGCTGCGCTTCACATTGCTCACCCAGAAAATCAACCTGTTCAAGAGAAGTCTCTTTCAAAAAATATGGGTGCAACCCATAAGCGGCACGCCACTGTGGATAACGCTCAATAAGCATCTCCAATCTTTTCCAGCTCATAAAAGTGGTTGCTGGCACTAAAAAACCCAAGATTCCACGGTCAAGGCAACGTGCCATTAATTCATCACGCTGGTCGTTGAACACATCAAAATCAAAATGACAATGGCTATCAATAAACATACACAAAAGGTTACATTATTTAAGGTGTTAAGTACTAGCGTATAAAGCGATCACCAACAAAAAAGCCGTGCTAGATGCACGGCTTTTAAATCGCTATAAAAACGCTTAAAGAGAAGGGCCAGCCTTAACGATAGCATCAGATACAGTGTCAAACTTCTTAAAGTTCACAACGAATTGAGAAATAAGATTTTTTGCTTGTGCTTCGTAAGACGCCTGATCAGCCCATGTTTTACGAGGATTCAACAAAATACTGTCTACACCAGGAACGTGTGTTGGTACATCGAGGTTCACATCCGCCAAATGCTCAGTTTCTACATCCGCTAGCGCGCCAGATTGAATCGCTGAAATAACCGCACGAGTCACTGGAATACTAAAGCGTTTACCGCCTTGTCCATGTGCGCCGCCCGTCCAACCTGTATTAACTAAGTAAACCTTACTGCCAAATTCTTCAATGCGCTTGATCAAAAGATCCGCATACACATCGGCAGAACGCGGGAAGAAAGGCGCGCCGAAGCAAGTTGAAAAAGTCGACTTAATACCTGTTCCTGCCCCCATTTCAGTAGATCCCACCAACGCAGTGTAACCACTTAAGAAATGATACGCTGCGGCTTCTTTCGTTAAAATAGAAACAGGAGGAAGTACACCCGTTAAATCACAAGTCAAAAAGATAATGGCATTTGGTTCACCAGCACGATTACCCGCAGCGCGTTTTTCAATATGCTCACGAGGGTAGCCAGCGCGACCATTCTGAGTCAACGATGTGTCCGCGTAATCAGCAACGCGAGTTTCAGGATCTAACACCACATTTTCAACAATTGTTCCGAACTTGATAGCGTCCCAAATAATCGGCTCATTCTTCTGAGAAAGATCAATGGTCTTGGCGTAACACCCGCCTTCAATATTGAACACCGTATCCTTTCCCCAACCATGCTCATCATCACCAATTAGAAAACGTTCCGGATCAGCAGACAAGGTTGTTTTGCCAGTACCTGACAAACCAAAAAATAAGGTTACATCTTCTTCTGTTCCGACGTTGGCCGCACAATGCATTGGCAAAACATCATGCGCTGGTAACAAGTAGTTTTGCACAGAGAACATGGCTTTTTTCATTTCACCAGCATAACGCATACCAGCAATGAGCACTTTGCGCTCAGCAAAATTCAAAATGACACAACCGTCAGAATTGGTGCCATCACGCTCAGGTTCACATACAAAGTTAGGGGCATTTAGAATCTGCCACTCGCCTTTGCTTGATGGATTATAGGTTTCTGGACGGATAAATAAATTACGTCCAAACAGCTGATGCCACGCCGTTTCAGTCTGCATAATAACAGGTAGATAATATTCATCACCCGCACCGACATGAATATTGGACAAATACGACTCTTGACCATCAAGATAAGTGGCAACACGATCCCACAGCGGAGCAAATTTTTCTTCAGGAAACGGGCGATTAACAGGTCCCCAGTGAATGCTATCTTTACTGGATGCTTCTTCCACAATGAAGCGATCCATAGGAGAGCGACCTGTGCGAGCGCCTGTTTCAACGACGAGTGCGCCATTATCAGCAAGAACCCCTTCGCCATTATGCAGG
>Ga0163215_101578_pt1 | contig 11918 bp, 9 predicted proteins | sample SynspAceP_FD_185934 | JGI IMG/M metagenome (GOLD analysis project Ga0163215, IMG submission 185934) | Saline lake microbial communities from Ace Lake in Antarctica - Synechococcus sp. Ace-P (Hybrid Assembly) | ecosystem: Environmental > Aquatic > Non-marine Saline and Alkaline > Saline | place... | reverse complement strand
GAACCATAACGGCTTGGCCACTGCCGCTTTGAGATTGTCGCAGACAATCGCCTTGGGCACGCCGCGGAAAAACTTCAGCGCGCGGACCTGTGCCTCGATCCAGTCAGGCAGCGTTTGGGTCAGGCTGTCGTAGCGCTTGACCGTCAGATGCGGCGTCCCCTTGTGCTCATGCGCATGGTTGATGACCGCCCGTGCCGGGGTCACGATCTCGCGCCACCAGGTATCGGTGCAGGCATTGGGCTTCAGCTTGCGGCCAAGGCTTTTCAGCAGCGCGCCGGTAATCGCTCCCAGAGGCATATCCCCGATCTGGTCCAGGATCGGCAGAAGTTGCCGTGCGTCCTTGGCCGTTGCCGGGTAGAAATTGACCGCATCGGCGAACCGCAGGCTGTGCTCTTCCCCGACAAGGTGCCTGCGGATCTGAAGCTGCGTTTCGTCGTTTATCCAGTCCCGCGCGCCAGCTTCAGTAGTCGCTCGCGTGCTTTGGCGGTATGGACCGGCGATCGGTCGGCCATTGTATTCGACCCAGCCCTTGACCCAGAAGACGGAGCCACGCTTGTAGATTTCGAGCGGCATGCCTGTCCTTCCTCGAAGATGGTGTCAATTTGCGCGGGCGTGATCAGCATCGTGCGACCCAGCCGGAAGAACGCGCCAGTGTCGTTGGCCTTCTCGCGCAGCGTCCTCTCCGAAATCTCGATCCCGTGCGTGGCCATGATCTCGACCCACTGAGCAGGCGTCTTGCCGATGGTGAGGATCTGGGACTGCTCTGCATGTTCCATGTTCATCGTCGCCTCACCCCTTCCGGCCGCCACGGGCGGTCTTGCGTTCCGCCGTGACTGTGAACTGCGAGACATACTTTTCCCACGCCCCGCTCGGGATCTTCGGGTTCCGTTTTCCGGGGGCGGTGAAGATGTGATCCAGCATGTCTTCGCGGATAAGATAGCGGATGTTGGACACGGGGATGCCCACCCGTTCGGCTAGTTCCTTTGGGGTTTCCAGCAGCTTTTCCATGCTTTGCCTCCTCAAACCGTTTGCTTACAAACTGAGGCGGGAAAAATCGTTTTGCGTTCAGAATGAAACAAAACTACGCTGAACCTGCATGAATCAAGCGTGTCGCCATCGTTCGTATCTAACTTTGATATATTTGACTACGAATGAGGTCAACACAAATACAAACGAAAGTTGAACATGGCTGTATCGGGCCTTGGACATCGCCTTGCGGCAGTACGGAACATGGCTCGCCTCTCCCAAGAGGAGATGTCGCAGAAGCTTGGCATCAGCCGAAGCGCCTACCAGAACTACGAACGTGGCCAGCGAGACCTGACCGCGCAGTTGCTTTTGGAAATCTACGCGGCCTTCGACGTTGACCCCCTCTGGATGCTGGAGGGTGACACCGAAGACGGCAAGAACCGTCGGCATGAAGAGATCGCGGCGGCCTATCGCAAGATCGGGATAGCCGTAGAGCGGCGAATTATTGATCGCGACTTGTCCGTGACCCCCGAAAAGAAATGGGATGCCATCGAATTCCTGTTCGATGAGTTCCTGAACACCGATGCCTTGGCCGCCGATGGCGGGGCACCGGATACCACAAGAATTGACAGTGTTTTGAGGCTTGTAAGCTGATGTTGGATCAAGAATTTCCTGATGATGTGATGAAACTTCGCCCACGCAAATTGCGGCTTGGCCGGGATGTCGAACGTTTGCTGGAAGGTGTGTGTGGCACCGAAGAAGATTCCGCTCGGTCACGCGATAGACAGGCCCTGCGTCCGAACGCCGACAGCGCCAATGCGATCCGATGTGCTGCCTGCGGGCAGGTAGAATACATCACCCGCGAGTATTGCCGCTGCGACCACTACCTCGTCGGCCAGATCGAAGACGAATACTTCGCCTACGAACGTGGTCTGGTAGAAGCGCACGAGCATCTCTCGACGGAAGCGGAGCGCAAACTGAAACCGCTCAGGCTCGCAACACTGGCAGGCTTGCCTTTCATCGTCTGGCCTTTTCTCCACGCGTTCCTTTACGGGGCAACCGGATCGCCCACGATCTGGCTCTGGATGCTTCCCGGCATAGCGGTTTACGGCCTGTTCGGCATCATCCAGGTAAAGATAAACGCCAAGCGCAACGCCAGCGCCCAAACGCTGCAGGCCGCCACCTTCGAGCAGTTCCTGATCGACCGCGCGTCCGTAACAAGTACCTGATTCCGCATGAGCAACGCCCCGCAGATCGACGCCTATCGCGCGGGGCATTTCGTGCTCGAAACAAAGCAGGGCGTGAACCAGAAAAAGAACCGCGCCGCCGATCTGGCCAAGGGCACCGCCGCGCGCAGCCAGAAGCGCATCGGCCACGGCGTGCGGGGCACCGCCGCCTGGGACGACACTATGCTCAAGGCCCGCAATCAGGCCGACAATTACGCCCGCGCCGTGGCCCGCGATGATGGCTGGCCACCCTTCCTGATGATCGTGGACGTGGGCCATGTGATCGAGCTGTATGCCGACTTCTCGAAACAGGGGCAGGGCTACAATCAGTTCCCGGATGGCAACCGCTATCGCATCTACCTCGACGACCTGCGCAAGGATGACATCCGCGACCTGCTCTGCACGATCTGGACCGATCCCTACAGCCTCGACCCCTCGCTCAAGGCTGCCGAGGTTACGCGCGACATCGCCGCCCACCTTGCCGAACTGGGCAAAAGCTTCGAAGGTCAGGGCCATGACAGCGAAACCGTCGCCCGCTTCCTGATGCGCTGCCTGTTCTCCATGTTCGCCGAGGATGTGGACCTGATCCCGCGCGGCAGTTTCACCGAACTCCTGCGCAAGCTGCGCGGTCATCCGCAGGATGCCGAACATGCGCTGGCCGGGCTGTGGCAGGCCATGGACAAGGGCGAATACGCCCATGCGCTGCTGACCAAGGTCAAGAAATTCAACGGCGGCCTGTTCAGGGACCCGTCGGCGCTCCCCCTCAACGACCTTCAACTTGGGCTCTTGATCGAAGCCGCCGAAGCCGACTGGAAACAGGTCGAACCGGCCATCTTCGGCACGCTCCTCGAACGCGCGCTCGACAAGCGCCAGCGCCACAAGCTGGGCGCGCATTACACGCCCCGCGCCTATGTGCAGCGCCTTGTCACGCCCACCATCATCGAACCCCTGCGCGAGGATTGGCGCGATGTGCAAACCGCCGTTCAACGCCTGACCGAGGACGGCAAGACCGACGAGGCGCTCCAACTGGTGCGCGACTTCCACCACCAGCTCTGTGAAACCACCGTGCTCGACCCTGCCTGTGGCTCGGGCAACTTCCTCTATGTAGCGCTGGAGATGATGAAGCGCCTTGAAGGCGAGGTTACATCGCTGATGATCGAACTGGGCGACACGCGCCCACTGATCACCGTGGACCCGCACCAGTTTCTGGGGATCGAGCTGAACCCATGGGCCGCCAACGTGGCCGAGCTGGTGCTGTGGATCGGCTACCTGCAATGGCACTACCGCACCTATGGCACCGCTGCCCCGTCCGAACCTGTGCTGCGTGACTTCAAGAATATCCGCAATGCCGATGCGGTGCTGGAATGGTCGGGCCGCACCCCGCGCATGGATGCAGACGGCAACCCCGTCACCCGCTGGGACGGCGTGACCACCCTGCGCCATCCCGTAACGGCGGAGGAGGTGCCAGACCCCGCCGCGCGTGTGCAGGTCTATGACTATGCCAAGCCGAAACCGACCCAGTGGCCCCGTGCGGAGTTCATCGTCGGCAACCCGCCGTTCATCGGGGCGTCACGCCTGCGCGACAATCTGGGTGACGGCTATGTCGAGGCGCTGTGGAAAGCCTACCCCAAGATGCCACAAAGCGCCGATCTGGTCATGTTCTGGTGGGAAAAGGCGGCGCTGGTGGCGCGGGCATATGACGCCAAGAAGGCCAAAGGCACCCGTCGCTTTGGCCTGATCACCACCAACTCCCTGCGCCAGACCTTCAACCGCCGGGTGCTGGAGCCGCATCTGAACGACCCGAAAAAGCCGCTCTCACTGCTCTTTGCGATCCCGGATCACCCTTGGGTCGATACGCTCTATGGCGCTGCCGTGCGGATCGCTATGACCGTGGGGGCGACTGGCAACAGAGCCGGGCGACTGCTGACCATTGCGACCGAAAGCAAAGAAAAGAGCGAGGCGGATGGTCGTCAGGTGACCTTCGACCATCAGATCGGGAAGGTCTTTGCGAACTTGCAGATTGGGGCAGATGTAGCGGGCTCAATGCCTTTGCTCGCTAATGAAAGGCTTGCCTATCGTGGCGTTCAAATCATCGGCTCGGGTTTTATTGTTTCGCCTGACAAGGCAACGCAACTGGGCCTTGGCACCATCGACGGTGCAGATCGACATATCCGCGACTATCGTAATGGGCGCGACCTGACAGCCAGCCCGCGCGGCGTCATGGTGATCGACCTTTTCGGACTATCGGAAACTGAGGTGAAACAGCGTTTCCCTGCCATCTATCAGCACGTCTTGGACAATGTGAAACCGGAGCGGGACCAGAATAACCGTGAAGGCTACCGCAAAAACTGGTGGATTCACGGCGAACCAAGACGAGACATGCGACCTGCTCTCGACGGCTTGCCGCGATACATCGCAACCGTAGAGACAATGAAGCACCGGATTTTCCAGTTCCTGGACGCCTCGGTATTGCCAGACAACAAGCTTATCGTGCTTTGCCTATGGGAACCCGAACGCCTGGCAATCCTATCATCTCGACTGCATGTCTGTTGGTCACTTGCCGCCGGAAGCTGGCTAGGTGTCGGGAATGATCCAGTTTATGCGAAGACCAAAACTTTCGACCCCTTCCCCTTCCCCGACCTCACCGACGATCAGCGCACCCGCCTGCGCGCCTTGATCGAACTGGAGGGCGTGACCGAGGCCGAGCAGGCCTTCACCATGCCTCGCGACGAAAACCGCACGCGGGTGAATTACTATCTGGCATGGGCGCGGACCTATCTGAAACGCGGCGATGCGCTGAACAACTCCAAGCGCGGGGTCTGGGCATTGACCGAGATCGGGTCTGCAATCTCGGGCTTGGACGCGACGCGGGCGATCTACGATCAGGTGACGCAGGAAGAGCGTGAGCGCGCGCGCCTGAAGCGGCTGGCCGCCAAGAAAGCCGACGCTGAACGGGGCGAAGTGATCGAGGTCATGGTCGATGACGGCCCTGCTGACGAAGAGGACTGGAAATCGGCATTGCTGGCGGTGCTGGCCAAGATGACCCCTGACGGATTCGAACGGCTGGCGCAGCGTCTCCTGCGCGAGGCCGGTTTCACTAAGGTCGAGGTGCGCGGCAAGTCCGGCGACGGCGGGATCGACGGTGTCGGCGTGCTGCGCGTGAACCTCGTGTCGTTCCAGGTCTACTTTCAATGCAAGCGCTGGAAGGGGAGTGTCGGAGCCAAGGAAATCCGCGACTTCCGCGGCGCGCTACAAGGCCGTGCTGACAAGGGGCTTTTCATCACGACGGGACATTTCACGAGCCAAGCATCGGATGAAGCCACGCGCGACGGCGCGATTGCGATTGATCTGATCGACGGCGACCGGCTTTGCGAGTTGTTGAAGGAAAACAGGCTGGGGGTCACGACTGAGATGATCGAGCGGGTTCAGATTGAGGCTAACTGGTTCGAGGGAATATGAGTGGAGTGGTTGCAGTCGGCCGAGGCTGTGTGGAAACTGCCTTTTGTGGTAGACTTCTGCAGGGCATCGGGGGTGCGCATGGCGGGATTTATCGAGGGTGTTGACCGAGGTCAGACGGTGCTTTTTCCGGACCGGTTGGAGGACTGGATCGGCGAAGCCAGTTTAGTCCGCGTCGTTGATCTTTTCGTCGCTGAACTGGATCTGCCGGGGCTTGGGTTTGGTCGGGCAGCGCCAGCGCGGACAGGGCGGCCCGGCTATCATCCGGCGGTCCTGCTCAAATTGTTTGTCTACGGGTATCTGAACCGTATCCCGTCCAGTCGCAGACTGGAGCGTGAGGCAGGGCGCAATGTCGAAGTGATGTGGCTGACTGGCAGGTTGGTTCCGGATCACAAGACCATCGCGGATTTCCGCCGGGATAACGGTGCAGGAATCCGCAAGACCTGTGCGCAGTTTGTCGAGCTTTGCCGCCGGATCGGCACGCTGAAGGGAGATTGCGTTGCCATTGACGGTAGCAAATTCAAGGCGGTCAACAACCGCGACCGCAATTTCACCAAAGGTAAGATCGCCAGCCGACTTGCTCACCTTGAGGCCGATGTTGATCGCTACATCAACGAGATGGTCCGGATTGATCGGCAGGAAGAAGGCGAGGCGCGGTCAGAGAAGGTGGCCCATCTTGCCCGGCGCTATGGCCGCATCCGGCAAGAGATCGCACGGCTGAAGGCGATGGACGAAGCGTTGGCCGACGCGCCGGATGGCCAGATTTCCCTGACCGATCCCGATGCCCGCGCGATGGCGACCAGCGCCCGGCACAGCGGGATGGTCGGCTACAACGTCCAGAGCGCCGTAGATACCGAGACGCACATCATCGTCACGCACGAGGTCACCAATCAGGGCTTCGACCGCGACCAACTCAGCCCGATGTCAATCGCGGCCAAGGATGCTCTGGGCCGCGATGACCTGCATGCCATTGCCGACAAGGGCTATTTCAGCGGCGGCGAGATCCTCGCTTGTCATGAGGCGGGCATTACCACGACCGTGCCGCGCCCGGCCACCTCGGGCAACGCGGCCAAGGGCATGTATGTGAAGGCCGACTTCACCTATGACGTCGGGCGCGATGTCTATGTTTGCCCGGCGGGCGAGGACCTGACCTACCGCTACACAACCGAGGAGCGCGGCGCTCAGCTCCGGCGTTACTGGGTCAACGCATGCCAGACCTGCCCCGTCCAGAGCAAATGCACCACCGGCACGGAACGGCGGATCACTCGGTGGGAGCACGAACATCTGGTTGACGATATGGGCAACCGGCTGGGCCGTGATCCCGATGCCATGACCCTGCGCCGTTGCACAGTAGAACACCCGTTCGGCACGATCAAAGCCTGGATGGGCCACACCCATTTCCTGACCCGGAGGCTGAAGAATGTGCGCAGCGAGATGGCGCTAAACGTGCTGGCCTACAACATCAAGCGGATGGTTGCTCTGATCGGCATCCGTCGGCTCATGCAGGCGATCCAAGGCTGATATTGGCGCTCAGTAGCAAAAAACGTCGCCGGAATAGCCTTTATTGCCCCTTAGCCTCGATCATAGACAGTGTCGTGTCGAACTGGCGACATAGCCGACTACCACACCAAAATTGCACAGCAACCTGCCGCGCCGCGGAGTTTCCACACAGCCTCGGCCCACAGCCGACCTTTAGTTTGCTTAACTTTGACGCATTGCGGCGTTTGCCACAGCGGACATCCAGGCCCGAACGCAGCATCGAAGCCGGCCGGAGGTCGGGAGGGCCAGATTCTTACCTTTCGCTGCTGGTACACCGTAACCAAACCTGATCGGACGGACCGCAAAGGGAGCGGGGTTTGCAAAGTTGCAAGCCTTGGAAGCCATTCTTAACGTGCCGGGACCTTTGCTAACGGACGGCCAATCGCCCAGAAACTTCCAAACCAGTCGCTCGCACCCATCAGTCATGCGGGTGGACTGCGTCGGACACCCGTGTGTCATTCCGCTAATCTGGGTCGCGACGCGTAAAAGTAGCAAGGAGTTGACCATTATCATCGAACAATGCCATCAGAAGATGGTAAGCAACGATTTCGCGAGTTTTTTCAAGCACTTGGAAAAAGCGTACTTCAGTTTCCATTTCGACTTCCGGACACATCTTTTTGGTTGCGGCCACCGGTAAGAACAATGCTCCGTCAGCACCAGCCGTCTGATTTCCCCTGAAGTTGTTGCATCCACCATTGCCCATGAAGGCGTTGTCGGGTTTGAAGGACAACCAAGCCTCAGCACGAGCAGGCTCGCCCGCAAAATCGCGCAACAACCATTCCGACCCAGAAATTTCGCGCAAAATGCTTCCTGCGCGGAATGCATCTGGCGTTGCACCTTCGGTCAGAAACCAGCCTGCAGCCCAACCAATGGTTCGATCATAGCCGACACGGCACCAGCGCGTTTTTGCAGCGGTGGCCCGTTCTACCTCGTTCGCCTCAGCCCATTCCGCGTAAGTTAGCCCGCCGATACAGCCAAGGTTGGCGATACCGGTCGCATCGTGAGGAACAGTTCCAACCAAAGCACCGGACGCGGAAGGGTCGGAGCGAAGGTTGAGATGATCTTCCGCTTGGACGCCAGTTACAGCAAAATAATCCGGCCCATCAGCATCTGCCGAAACGGGTCCACAGAAAAGAAAAGCGAAACACCCCAAAAAAGAAAGCATCAGTGAACCTGGCGACATGAACAGTTTTCCGTTTTTTAGGAGTTCGATAGGCTGCCAAGCCTAGTTGGCGTGGAACAAATGTCGATCAATAAATTGCCAGCATAAAGCTTTTCCTCTTGGCAATGGTCCTACCTCAGCTTGTTCCATGACGGGTTGCACTAGCATTCCCTAACGAACCCACGGATTTTGCTGTCGCGAGTTACAGCCTTTCAAGCGCTCCGGGTCATGCTGGACCGCCATTCGCCGCCTTCGAACACTACCGTCGTGCGCGTGACAGCGATCAACATCCAAACTCACCAAAAGCGGCAGGACAAGTCCGTCCGTCGCCCTAAAAAATGCCTCAGGCGGGCCAGCATGGCACGGATCCATGTCTCGTTCTGACCAATCCAAAGCGTCTCCGTAACCGCTCGGGGAGAAAATGCTTGATCTGTGCGCAGCTTCAGGCAACGCTACCGTCAAACGGCAGGCCACTTGGGAATGTCCGGGTAAAAACAAACACGAGGGATATTCTCATGGGCAAAAGAGACGATTTGATTGCGCGATATGCAGACGACCTTAAGAATAAATGTGGCATGTCGCCGGATATGGGTTTGCTGACGAAAGTGACGATTGGTTGTGGTCCTGCAATTTACAATGCAGATTCCTCCACGGTCGCAGCAACACAGCCAAGCGAGATTGAAACCGTCAAAAACAATTTCCTGATCAAGAAACTTGGCCTCAAAGACAGTCCTGAACTGGATATAGCTATCAGCGCAGTGCTGAATACTTATGGTCAGTCAGAGCGCAACAAATACCGTGCCGCCGTTTATTACATGCTGACGAAACATTTTGGTAAAGAGGCTGTTTACGGCTGATCGACACAACATAACTAAATTTGTTGATTTTGGGAGCTTGGTGAATACGGCTTGTGTACAGTTGTGCGCGCAACTTAGGACCACTTTGATAAGGAACAGACGATGATTCAAGAATTCAAAGATTTCATCGCCAAGGGCAATGTCATGGACCTTGCTGTTGGTATTATCATCGGTGCTGCATTTACCGCAATTGTCAGCAGTTTGGTGGATGATTTGATCCAGCCTTTGATCGGGTTGATTGTAGGAGGTCTGGATTTCAGCGGGCTTAGCTTTGGTCTGGGTGACGCACAATTCATGTACGGCAGCTTTATTACCGCGCTGATCAATTTCCTGATCATCGCCTTTGTCGTATTCATGCTGGTGAAAGCTGTAAACAGGCTCAAATCTGCTGCGGAAAAACCCGATGACATTGCACCAGAAGTCAAGACTGGTCCGTCAGAGCTGGATATCCTGATTGAAATCCGCGACTCTTTGGCAAAACGTCCTTAACTAACATGAAAAAAGGCCGGTCGTCTGGTGGGCTTTTCACCATGCTTTCATTGCGAGCATCGGTGATATCTCGTCTATCCCCAGCGCCTTGCCAACAGCATAATACGTCAACCGCTCTGCATAGACGTTGAGCCCCGCCATCAGACGCGGGTCATCCTCGTTGCAATCAGGTTATGCCCCACCAATGTTTCACTCATGCCGTCACGCTAGAAAACAGACCGTGGCATGTCGCGCCAGGAGTTCGAGATACGCTTCTCCGAAGAGGATGCGTGCACCCAGTATCTGATGGAGTGGCGCTGGCCCACCGCCTCCGTCTTCCGCAACTGAGCCAATGTGCTCGGGGTGGGCTCTGCCGTGCGAACGACCCACATGGGAGTGCTCGGGCTTCCAACACAGGATGAAGCTACTCTGTTCGTCTGCTCAGAGAGCGATTAATTGGACCAACAGGATGCGGCAAAAACGATGCGCGCACCATTCGGCAGCTTTTGCAAGGAAGTCGTGATCAAACACGTGCCCATCATAGCTGTCACGGTCCTTGATCAAAAAAATGGCGACTTTCCAGGATGCTGCCAGTAGATTTCCTTGAGCGCATGCGGACACGTATAGATCGCTTTTAGCGCTTCATTGGCCGGTGCAAGGATGTTTGGGGGAGCATATGAACGACGATACTTTTTCGTTTGCTGCGATCGCTTTGACCGGGGTGATCGCGCTGGTGGCGTTTTTGCCTGCCGTGCTGCGCTTCACAATCGTACCTGCCGTCCTTCTAGAAATCCTGTTTGGTGCGGTGATCGGCCCTCAGGGCTTTAACCTTTTGGCACCCAGCGTAACGCTCGACATGATAGCAGAGCTGGGTCTTGCACTTCTCTTCCTCATCGCTGGTTTTGAAATAAACCCTCAGGAAGTGCGCGGTACCCCCACACGCCTTGCGATCAAGGGGTGGGTTGCCTCTCTCGGAATTGCAATTGTGCTCTCCTTTGGTGGTTATGCGCTCGGGGTCTTTCCTGCCGCCGCTTTCATTGCAATCGCGATTTCCACCACAGCCATTGGAGCGCTGATGCCCATTCTCAAGGACCAGGGCTTGCTCGCACCGCCCTATGGCCCCTATGTTCTGGCCTCTGGCGCGGTGGGTGAGGCATTTCCCCTTTTAGCCTTATCTCTAGTACTGGCCGGAGTCGCAGGTTTTGGGCTGCAAAGTATCGTGCTGGTGACTTTCGCGATAACCGCACTTTGCGCCATCATGCTGGCTGGGCGCGTCAAGCATTTGCGTCTGCCACCAATATTGCGCGATACGATGACAGGTTCCGGTCAGTTCCCGATCCGGTTGGCGGTGTTTCTCGCAGTTGGCTTTGCCCTGTTCGGCGAAAGCATCGGACTGGATCTTGTGCTCGGGGCGTTCGTAGCTGGTGCGGTTCTGCGTGCGCTGGTGTCCGAGGATTTGCACCACGACCTGATGGTGCGCCTGTCGGCCGTGGGATATGGATTCCTGATACCGATCTTCTTCGTCACTTCAGGGATGAAGCTTGATTTTGCAGCCATGGCGAACTCACCCATGGCCCTTGCGCTGGTGCCGGTCTTTGTCCTGATGATGCTGGCGGCGCGTGGGCTGCCGGTGCTGTGGCTTTACCGCTGCGTACTTCCGATGCGCCATAGGCTTGCACTGGCGCTGCATTCGGGCACGCAACTGCCATTGGTCGTTGCGATTACAGCCATCGCGGTGGACCGGGGTGAAATGCCAGATTGGTGCAGCGCGTCGCTTGTGTTGGCGGCAGTGATTACCCTCATGGTGTTTCCTGCCCTCGCAAGTATCGTGATCCGGGATCGCGCCCCACCGCCTCCGTGATGCTTACAGTCGGGAAAGGCGAGGCTTTATGTCAGTCCGGTGAACAAAGATAAAACGTCTGTCTTTGTAATAGAGCGCCCCTTTCAACCAGAGAGGAACTTCGTGGCCGAACCGCACATCGAGGGGGTTCAATTGGGGACCTTGATCGATGCCACATGTCTGAAGCCGAAAAATTTATTGACTGATCTGAGATCTCGGCCCTAAATCCTCACATCAATTTGATCGCCATGGAGGAGACTCCAGCAAATTTGGGAGTTTCGGAAATGACGCTCAGAACATCGTTCGCAGCCGTCTTGATCATCACACTGGCGGCTTGCCAGATGGAAACAGGGGGGCAAGAGTTTAACCCGGGCACCGGTGGTTCTGGTGGCTTCAATCCTGGC
>Ga0163215_101577_pt1 | contig 11939 bp, 11 predicted proteins | sample SynspAceP_FD_185934 | JGI IMG/M metagenome (GOLD analysis project Ga0163215, IMG submission 185934) | Saline lake microbial communities from Ace Lake in Antarctica - Synechococcus sp. Ace-P (Hybrid Assembly) | ecosystem: Environmental > Aquatic > Non-marine Saline and Alkaline > Saline | place... | reverse complement strand
GTTTTTGGGATAATGGGCTCCCTTGAAATCAACCGACATCCAATACACCCTGCTGTTTGCTTGTTTGAGCACCGTGTCGCAAAATTAGCCAGCAAACGAAAGACCGCAAAAGTTTGCGACAGAACCCACATTGTTCGATAGGCAACGAACCCGAAAGCGGGCATGAAACCAACCAGGTTCCATCGTAGCCGAGCCGCTAAACTTTCGTATCAAGTAGGTCCACTTCGGTGCCGCGAGAACGAGGCCCACATCTTGCGCGGGGAGCTGTCGGGCTGGCACATCCACATGTTCATGTCGGTTCCGGCGAAGCTCATCCTCTGCGACCCGTTGCTTAAGATGAAGAGTGGGTTTCCGGCCACCCGCAAGCGATACCGGGCCAAGAGCGTCCCCTCCCGGGATATTGCTGTGCAATACCCTGTCGGTCAGGTGGGGCCGTGGGTACTTTTCAACGACCAACGGCGGCATCACCGAGAGCGTCATATTTGAGTGGTTGCCGCCGTCTTTTGACGTCAATCACGCGGAATGCCCTGCGCCAGACCAAAGAGGCTTTCGTTTTTCAGTTTGCTGATTAAATCCTGTATGTGATATTAAATATCGCAATACTGATGCGCACTTGGATTCCGCGTTTCCCGTTGGTAATCTCGATTCAGGTTTCACGCTGGAGGAGATGTGTGGACCAAATGTGAGGATACTAAGTCACGGGGAGGCGAAATTGACCGGCCATAGCAGCACGAGCGACGCGGAAGATATGAAAGATGGGCTAACTTCACAGTTAGTTCACAGCTGTATTTCTCTGCATACCAAAGAGCTTCCTGAGCGGATCACCCGCATGGCTCAACATTGTCTGTTGGACTGGGCGGCAGTGACATTGGGCGGAACTGCCGACCCCCTTGCCAAGATCATCACGGAAACCGCTTGTGAAGAAAGTGAAAGCGGATCCTGTACACTTGTCGGGTCAACGAGGCGTGCCTCTCAAGTGCAGGGCGCCTTGGTCAATGGTACGATTAGCCACGCCTTGGATTATGATGATGTCAATTCCCGCATGCATGGGCATCCAACAGTCGCAATCGCTCCTGCCGTCCTGGCCGTCGCCGAAGTCGAGGGTGCATCGGGTGCCGACCTGATCCGCGCCTTTGTTGGTGGCTACCAGATTGCGGGGCAACTGGGTGCTGCCATGGGTGGCACCCATTATCTGCGAGGTTTTCATGCCACAAGCACGGTTGGATCAGTTGCCGCGGCGGCCGGCTGCGCCATTCTATTGAAGCTTGACGAGCAGCAGACGGAAGTGGCACTTGCGCTCGCCGCGACGCAGTCTGCCGGCCTAAAGGCAAACTTTGGTACGATGGCCAAGCCCCTGCACGCTGGAAAGGCCGCATCAAACGGAGTGCTTGCAGCAAGGCTGGCGCAAAAAGGCTTTACAGCGCGCACCGAAATCATTGAACGCGACCAAGGTTTTGGTCTCACAATGTCTGACGATTTTTCACCGAGCCTCGCGACTGGGCCAGAATGGGAAATCGAGGACAATCTCTTTAAATATCACGCCGCCTGTTATCTTACACACAGTAGCATCGAAGCGCTGCGTAAACTGCGTGTGCGCGAAGAAATTAATCCGGATGACGTAATTGCAGTTCGCCTGCATGTCCCTGAAGGGCACCTGAAGGTTTGCGATCTTCGCAACCCGCAAACAGGCTTGGATGTAAAGTTCTCTATCAGACATCTTGCCGCCCTCGCGCTGCACGGAGCAGACACATCTTCGCTTGAACTATTCACTGAAGATGTGGCTCGCGATCCAGAATTGGGCACCCTACGCGACAGGGTTGAACTGGTCCATGATGGCATTGAACGAGTGCGTTACGAAGTTTGTGCCGTTGTTGATTTATCGGATGGTCGCAGCGTGATGGCGCATCATGATGTCGGCGTACCGGCAAAGGACTTAGACGCCCAGGAGCAGGCACTTTTGGCCAAGGCCAATGTGCTGGTTGATCCGGTCCTGGGCGCTGGTGCAGGCGCGGCACTTTTCAAGGCAGTCTTGGCCTTGCCGATGGCTGAATCAGTTACGGATTACCTCAAAGCGACTACCCCGAATTAAATTGAAACCAATGGGACGACAGCCATGACCGACACTATCGTTGCAGATCTGAAATCCCGCGCCAAGCTTTGGCCGCGTGGTAACCGATATGAGGATTTCAGTGATGGCCAGACATTTACCCACCACTGGGGTCGAACATTGGGCGCCGGGGACAACACCCTCTTCACGACACTGACAATGAATTACAATCCGCAGTATCTGAACAGTGAAATAGCTAAAGCCAACGGTTCTGAACACGGTATTCCGATTATTCCATTGCTGGTTTTCAACACTATTTTTGGAATGAGCGTCGAAGACCTTTCGGAAGGTGGCGGACCGTTTCTTGGAGTCGATAAATGCGTTTATGGTGTGCCCGTTTATCCGGGAGATACGTTGACTGCGAGCAGCGTCGTCATCTCGGCCCGTGAAAGCAGCAAGAGACCCGACTTCGGCATCGTGACATGGGCCACACGCGGTATGAACCAGCGCGGCGATGAAGTCATTCGGTTCGAGCGCTCGAACCTTGTCAGCAAACGCAAACCAGAGGAGCAGGCCTGATGTATTCTGACGATATTCCGTTCTCAGAGGATGGCCGCGGCTATTTTACTGAGGAACGCAAAATGATCCGCGATACAGCGCGCGAATTTACAATGCGCGAGGTATTGCCCGCTGCCAACAAGCTCGATGGTCCTGACGGTGAAATTCCGATGGAGCTGCGCCAGAAAATGGCAGACATGGGATATTTTGGTATTATGATCCCCGAAGAATTCGGTGGCATGGGTATGGGTGCCTTTGAATACTGTCTGGTAGCCGAGCAATTGGCGCGGGGCTGGATGTCTGTCGCGTCAATTATGGCGCGTGGGCAGGGTGGCTGGATTCGCAAGGCCATGACACCCGAACAGCAGAAACAATATCTGCCTCGCGTCGTGAAGGGTGAGTTTCTGAACGCTACCTCGCTTTCCGAGCCGGGCACAGGCTCGGATCTGGCTTCGATGTCGTGCCGAGCAGAAAAAGACGGTGAAGAATGGGTGCTTACCGGTGCCAAATACTGGTGTACATTTGCTGACGGTGCGGACTATTTGACGATTTTTGCCCGCACTGCGCCGCCGCCTTCAGCATCCAAACGCTGGATGGGTATTTCGTGCTTCATGATCGAAAAGGAGCGCGGCAGCCTGCCAAAGGGCATTTCAGGCAGCGCCATTCCTAAAATTGGATATTTTGGCTGGCATACTTTTGAGTTGTCCTTCGACGGGTTCAGGGTTCCCGGTAATCGCCTGATCGGTGAAGAGGGAATGGCATTTAAGTTGATGGCGCAAGGATTGGAAACTGCCCGCGCGCATACGGCTGCGCGCTCCATCGGATTGGCACAAGGTGCTTTGGAGGATGCGTTGGCATACGCACAAGAACGAGAGCAGTTCGGTATGGCGATTGCCGAATTCCAGGCGATCCGGTTCAAATTGGCGACGATGGCGACCGAGGTCGAAGCAGCGCGACAGATGCTGTATTCGGTCTGCAACAGCATTGATACCGGTAAACGCTGTGACATGGAATCATCAATGGTGAAGTACTTCGCGTCGGAAATGGCCGAGCGCGTGACATCCGAGGCTATGCAAGTGTTCGGCGGCGCCGGATACACCAAACTACACGCGGTTGAGCGCTACTGGCGTGACGCCCGCCTGACCAAGATATTTGAAGGCACATCAGAAATTCAGCAGCGGATTATTTCTGATAATCTCCTGGGCAAATCCAAAGTTGATAAAATGATCTCAGACCGAGCGTACGAAAAGCGTTGGGGTAACCAGGATAGTAAAAAGGCGGAGGAATGATGGATACCAGTTTTTCGACAGCTAACCTTACTTCCGCTGATACCTACTTTGAGGATTTCATTCCGGGTGATCTGTGGCGCCATGCGCGCGGAAAGACCGTGACCGAGATGGATAATGTCTTACTCACCAACCTCGTATTGAATACCGCAGAGGGGCATTTCAACGAGGACCGGATGAAGAATTCCGGCAATGGAATTTTTGCCCAGCGTGTCGTCTTCGGGGGGATCAACCTATCTTTCGTGTTGGGGCTGGCTGCGCAGGACACCGGCGAGCAGGTCCTGCGTGAACTAGAAATGGATAAGGTGCGCCTGACGCATCCAGTCTATCACGGCGATACGCTTTATTCATTTACCGAGGTGCTGGAAACCTCTGACAGTGACAGAGAAGATGCCGGAACTGTGCGCTTTTGCCACTTCGGAATCAACCAGAACGACAAGCTCTGCGTGCAAGCTGAGCGCTTGGTGTTGATGAAGCGTCGTAGTCATTGGGCAAAGGCGTCCTGAAACGTGCTTGAAAATGACGCTGGAAATAAAAAAGAGCGCGGTGGGACCCTAGAAGGTGTAAAGGTCATTGACCTTACCATGATGCTGGCAGGCCCTTTCGCGTCAATGATGTTGGCCGATCAGGGGGCGGATGTAATCAAAGTGGAGCCGCCTGGTGGCGACTCGACACGCCGGATCGGACCGTATCCGAAGGGAGGTTTGACACAGGACAATGGTGGATATGGCGGATATTTTGCATCAATTAATCGCAATAAGCGTTCGATAGTTCTCGATCTAAAATCAGACGCGGGCCTTGCCGCGCTGAAGCGAATGATAGGGTCATCCGACCTCATAATCGAAAACTTTCGCTACGGTGTAATGGAGCGGTTAGGCTTGGACAGTAAGACACTGCGAAATCTCAACTCGAAGCTCGTACATGTCTCGGTCCGTGGTTTTGGCGATACAGCGGGTGGAAGCAGTCCCTATCGCGACTGGCCTGCTTACGATCCCGTCAGTCAGGCTATGGGTGGTATTATGGGCATCACCGGACCAGTGAAGGGTGGCGCACCAACAAAGATAGGACCAGGGATCGGAGATATTGCTCCGGCGATGTTTGCTGCTTTCGGTGCTGTAGCGGCACTCTACCGTGCGCAACGCACTGGCGAAGGCGATCGGGTGGATATTAGCATGGTGGATGGCGTGCTCGCACTTTGCGAACGGATTGTTTACCAGTATTCGGTTACCGGCGAAGCGCCTGGACCCGAGGGCAATGGACACCCTTTGCTCTGCCCTTTCGGGATTTTTGAGGCGGCGGACGGCTACTTTACCCTTGGTATCCCAAAAGACGAGTTCTGGGGAATATTCGTTAAGTTGATTGGTCAGTCCGACTTGGCTCATGATCCTGACTTTGCAACCAACGCAGCTCGGCTGGCAAATGCGAGTCGGACCCATGCTATCGTGACAGACTGGAGCAGTAAACGGACCCGGTCCGAGATAGCAGCCGTGATTGCCAGCCATGTTCCGTTCGCGCCAGTGTTCACAGCCGCGGATATATTTCGCGACCCTCATTTCAGCAGCCGCGACATGCTGGTTCAGGTTCCCTTTCCAGGGATGTCAGATGGCCTGCATGTGGCAAATACGCCAGTCAAGATGGAACTTGCGACGTGTGGCGTGCGCGATCGCGCACCGCTGACCGGCGAGCACGCAACTGAAATTCTTACTGAATTTGGATTTAGCCCAGACGAAATTAAGGTGCTAAGCGGACACAATCCACGATCGCTTTCGCCCCAGAATCCTCAATGAAACGATAAAGGAACCTATCTCATGATCAACCGTCCCCGACGCCTGCGCCGTTGCCAACTATCCGTTCCCGGATCAAGCGAAAAAATGATAACAAAGGCTGCAGGCCTTGGTGTAGATTTTGTTTTTCTCGACCTCGAAGATGCAGTTGCGCCCCAGGAAAAAAGACCCGCGCGCAAAAAGATTATCGATGCTTTGAATAACCTGGATTTTGGCAAAACGACCCGCTGTGTCCGGATCAACGATCTCACGACGGAATACGCCGCTGAAGATATCATCGAGATAATGGAAGGTGCGGGCGAGAACGTTGACGTAATCATGCTGACCAAATGCCTTGGTCCTGACGATATCACCTTCTGCGACAAGCTGATGACCCAGATGGAGAAAAAACTTAAACTCAAAAAGAAGATTGGCTTGGAAACCTTGATCGAGGAGGTCGAGGCGATGCAACGGGTGGACGAAATCGCTGCCGCGTCGGATCGCCTAGAAGCGCTGATCTTTGGCATGGGCGACTATTCCGCATCTCAGGGTGTAAACACCAAGGATATTGGTGGGGAGTCTGGCTATCCAGGTGACATTTGGCACTATCAGCGCCAGAAAATGACCATTGCCGCGCGGGTAAACAAAATTGATGCAGTGGATGGTCCCTTCGCGAACTTCTCGGATCCGGACGCATTCCGCGAGGAGTGCCGCCGCTCAATGATCCTTGGGATGGTTGGGAAATGGGCGATCCACCCAAGCCAGGTCGCTATCGCCCATGAGGTATTTTCGCCAACGGATGATGAAGTGGATCGTGCGCGCCGCATGAAAGCGGCGTTCGAAGAGGCGGTTTCCAAAGGTTTGGGGGCTGCGCAGTTTGAGGGCAGCATGATAGATATCGCATCAATGCGGATTGTGGATCGAATTGTAAGCCGTGCTGACATGATCGGCATGTAAAGTAACAGAAACTATTCTACATTTTCCGGAGAAAATATAATGAAAACATCAGCAGAAATTCGGAAAGGGGCTATCCCTGATCCATCCGGGATTCACCTGCAGAACCTCGAAGGCAAAGTGGCTTTGGTTACAGGTGCCGGTCAGAATATTGGTCAGGCGATCGCCTTCAGGTTGGCCGAAGCAGGCGCGAACGTTGTCGTAAACGGGCGTGACCGTGAAAAGCTTGATAATACGGTCAATATGATTGAAGGCATAGGCGGCAAGGCAATTGCGATTTCCGCTGATGTTTCTGATCATCAAGCGGTGGAAGCAATGATAAAGGAGGCGAACGATACTTTCGGCGATATAGATATCTCGGTTTCCAATGTCGGTCGCAGGTTACATAAACCATTCGAAGAGATTACGATAAAGGACTGGGACGATTCAGTCCGCATTAACCTGTCGGCCGCCTATTATATTGCGCATCATGTCGTGCCCCAGATGAAAGCGAACGGCTGGGGCCGTATCATACACGTTTCTGGTTATGACGGCTTCACCGGTCACTTGTTGAATCGTGCCTATAATATTGCGGCTAAGTCGGGGCTGCATGGTTTCTCGAAGGCCATTGCGGGTGAGCTGGGTCCGCATGGCATCACGGCAAACACGCTCGTACCCGGTGCTATTGATACTGACCGAGATTGGTCTCAATATCCCGACGCGAATGTGGACAAAAAACGCCAGACCATTCCAGTGCGCCGATGGGGGCATGTCGACGATCTGGCTTATGGTGCACTTTATCTATGCACTACGGGTAGCTTCGTTAACGGCCAAGCCCTTCATCTAAACGGAGGTGAGTTCATGTTTTAAGTCGCTAAGTCAGATTTTTGCTTGTCTGTACAAATGTCTCAACTTTATCCAACAGCGTCTGCCGTAGCCATTCACGTTTTTTGTCCAGTCGCGACAAAGGCCCGCCTATCCCTATGCCGAGAACACGGCCTCCAGAAAGCAACGGTAAAACTGTTGAAATTGTTCCAACTTCTTGTGTAACCATCCCAAAGGTTTCGAAGTACCCTTGAACACGTCCGCGCCTGACATCTTTTAAAGTCTCTGATTCACTACGCTTAAGCGGATGGTTCGGATCTTCATCATTAAATCGCCTGACAAGCGATGCTACCGTTGAATCTTCTAATAGACTCAAAAGCATGATGCCCATGCCACAGCTTTGAATCGGCCGGGTTTGGTTGAGATTCAACGTGAAGCGCAGCACATGGGGAGATTCGATGATCGAAACATATCGCAGCAATGTGCCACTTCTGCATCCCAGAAGGACCGCCTCTCCTGTACTTTCCGAGAGTTCTCCCATTAGAATCTGAACAGCCTCCATTCCTCGCGGCATTCCCAACGTCCAGTGTCCCAAAAAAGCGAGACGTTCGGATGGTGTGAATGTTCGCGTATTGTCGACCCTGTTGAGGTACCCCAACATTACAAGCGATTTAACAAGTGATGAGACGCTAGATTGCGGGAATCCCAAACCTTCGACGATTTGATTAATACTCAATGCCGATTGCCTCGCTTCGTACAGTTCGAGTATTTCAACAACTCGCACTGCTGATTTAACGACACCGTTGAGCGCCGCCTCATTTGCATCAGCCATTTATCACATCCTCGATAGCATTCATCAAGTAAGGAATAGACTAAGTGGACCGTCTTTGAAAAGATGTTTCTTAACAGACCCGGGAGGGGCCTGTTTGAAGCACTGCGAGAGGCGGTTGAACAGGTTCTGAGCCGCCCGCGCGTTAAGCTACGATTCAATGGGAGGAATATATGAGCTATATCTATACGTTCACAATGGCAGCCACAGCGTTGGCAATGGCCACTCAGATAGCAGAGGCAAGAATGTTGAGTTTCTCAAGCTCATCGCCTCCAAGCGCAGCAACGTCAGAAGTCCTGAAGGAATGGGCGGAGAGTCTTTCTGAAGCAACTGTTGGTTCGCTCGAAGTAGAATTTTACTGGCAGCAGTCTTTGTCCAAGCTTGGTGATAATCTTGATGCCGTTGCCAGTGGACTGGCCGATATGGCCGTCGTCGTACCTGCCTATTCGCGCCAGAAGCTTCCGCTGAATTACCTTTCATCAACATCGACTGGAACAGGCGACCCTTGGGTCATTTCAGAGGCGTGGCTCAAGACTAGAGCTTCGTTTCCTTCAATCACCGAAGAAGAGGCGAAAGAGAATATCAAGTTTCTCGCTATTGAGTCCATTGGTCCGGTAATCTTTGTAGGTGATAAGGTCTATTCCTCACCGGACGACTTTCAAAATGCTACGATGCGCCTTTCGAGCCATTACGCTTTTGCGGCACAGAATTCCGGTTGGGAAGTAAATCCGGCCCGTGTTCAATCTCCTGAAACCTACACATCACTTGAGAAGGGCACAATTACTGGCGCGACAACCTATGCAAATCAGTTGTTTCCGTTTCGGTTGAACGAGGTCGCAGATTTTGTTACGCGACCCGATCTCGGGCAGCATGCAAACATGTACTACATGAATCTAGATGTCTGGAACGACCTTACTGAAGAAGAGCGCGCCGCGATTGAGGGTTCGCTCGTTGATTTGAATCTGGCCTTTGCAAAAGCTGAAGTCAACGAAGCCGAAACAGTATTCAAACAGGTTCAATCAGACGAAACCTATCCGATGACGGTTAAGGAATTGTCTGAGAGTGAACGTGACGTATGGGCGGCAGCCCTTGAGCCATCTTATGAAAATAATGTCGCTAAAGCTGCGGAGGTTAATCCGGCAGCTAACGATATTGGCAAGGCTTACAAAGCCAACCGCGAAGAGGCCGACCAAACTCTACAGTCAAGCGGATACCCTTGGTAAGAGTTTCTCGTGTCGGCAGCGTATGACTTTGCCGACACATTTCGTTCCAATAATCAACCTTTTTTCATTCTATCATATTGGATGATAGCATTCGAAAGGCGGCCGGTGTGTTCACCCTAATCATCTATTCTCAGATTATAGCACAAGCAGACAGTTTTTGGTCTGATCTGCATATCTTATCGCTGTGGTTCCTCGCGGTTCTTTTCGATCTGATGGCGTTTTTGCTTCTCTATGTAATTGTGCAAAGCTTGAGGGCCGGCGGAGCAGGTTCTGCAGCAGAGCACGCCCGCCAGCGCCTTGAACGGGCAGCAGCTAGGGTTAACCGTATAGATCATGGTGCTCTTTGGTTTGCGGGAACCGTGCTGGCGGTCATGGTCATGATCACCTTCGTATCGGTGATCGGCCGGGCGACATACAAGCCGGTGCCCGATGACATCACGTTGGCAGAGTGGTCACTGGTGCTGATGGTGTCCATCATGCTGGGCACCCTTCAGGGCCGCGAAGACCATATCGAAGTCACAGCGCTTTCTGACACCTTGTCGTATCGTTTGAACCTCTATTTGCGCGTGTTCGCCTGCATTGTCGGTCTCGCCGCTGTCGGTCGGCTTTGCATCGTGTCCTTGGAGGAAGTACCCGACAGCTTTCTCGAAATTACCTACGGCTCGATCTACGAACTACCCGCCTGGCCTCCGCGGCTGTTTTTCATGGTCGGAGTTGCCTGGTGGCTGACGCGCATCGCGATCCAGACTGTGATGCTTCCAGTGTTGATCCGGTTGGACATGCGTGACGCGCTCGGCACTTTCGATCCACTCCCATTGGTATCCCAGACGGGCGACGGTGAGGGAGAGTTAGGTGAGCTTGATATTGTAGACATAGCAACCGGTGAACCCGGTATTGGAGGCGCCCGTGGAACGTGAACTTATAGGCGGAATAGGGGTCATCTTGATGATCCTGCTTCTCTTCATGCGTGTGCCAGTGGCCTTCGCATTGTTGGGAGTTGGATGGGGCGGTGTGGCGGTATTGCGTTCTACCGGGGCTGCCGATGCGGTGATGTCAGCCGATACGTTCGGGAGCCTGCTTAACTTTGATCTAACGACGATTCCAAGCTTCATGCTGATGGGCTATATCGCTTACGTCGCTGGGTTTACGCGTGAAGTTTACGACGCCGCCCGACTAATGTTTGGACGTTTGCCGGGCGGGCTGGCGGCTGCATCTACCACAGGGTGTGCAGCCTTTGCTGCGGTGTCTGGTTCCAGTCTTGCGACAGCAGCGGCCATGGGGAAGATCGCTGTACCCGAAATGATCCGGCGCGGTTATGACAAGGGGCTTGCAACGGGAGTGGTGGCAGCGTCGGGCACGCTAGGCTCTCTCATTCCACCATCAGTGCTGATGATCCTCTATGCGGTGTTTACCCAACAATCTATCGCACTTTTGTTCATCGCGGGCATCTTACCGGGCATCCTATCCGCCGGGATCTATATCGCGATGATCCTGATCCGCGCCCAGATTAATCCGTCTCTCGCCCCCGGAATGAAAGAGCGTATTTCGTTTCGTGAAAAGCTTCGCTCACTTAAGGGAACATGGGCGATCACGCTTTTGTTCATAATTGTTATGGGCGGCATCATGATCGGGTTCTTCACCCCGATGGAAGCCGGCGCAATTGGTGCATCGGGCGCGTTTCTCATTGCTCTTGCGGCAGGGCGTCTGACCCGTGAAAAACTGGGGCGCGCTTTCTTAGATACTCTGCGGCAAAGCGGATCTATTTTTGCGATTATCTTCGGCGCTCATGTTTTTACTCGGTTCATGGCGCTGTCAGGCTTAGGACAATGGTTGGCGGATATCGCGACAAGTTACAGTGATCAGGCCGTGCCCGTTATCATCGCACTATCGGTAATATACATTATTCTTGGTACCTTCATTGGGCCCATCGAGATTATGCTGATTACCTTGCCAATCGTAATTCCTGTAGTTGAAAGCTATGATATTTCCCTATTGTGGTTTGGAATTATCATGATCAAATACTTGGAAATCGGACTGATCACTCCACCATTAGGATTCAATGTATTCATGATAAGTTCTGTCGTGGGGAAATCAGTGCCAATTGTGACCATATTCAGAGGCGTAATGTGGTTCCTGGCAATGGATGTGGTGACACTTGCCCTTCTTATTTCCGTTCCTGCAATCACACTATTCCTGCCTGAACTCTATACAGAATGGATGTCCTACCTTCGCAATAGTAATCTTGAGGCCGGAGAGGCGATCTGGTTATGGCTTACAAGCTGGACCGGCAGCGTAAACTGAGAATGTTCAAGGGGTTCTGTCGCAAACTTTTGCGGTCTTTCGTTTGTTGGCTAATTTTGCGACACGGTGCTCAAACAAGCAAACAGCAGGGTGTATTGGATGTCGGTTGATTTCAAGGGAGCCCATTATCCCAAAAACGTGATCCTGTACGCGGTGTATTTCTATGTGCGATAC
>Ga0163215_101576_pt1 | contig 11950 bp, 12 predicted proteins | sample SynspAceP_FD_185934 | JGI IMG/M metagenome (GOLD analysis project Ga0163215, IMG submission 185934) | Saline lake microbial communities from Ace Lake in Antarctica - Synechococcus sp. Ace-P (Hybrid Assembly) | ecosystem: Environmental > Aquatic > Non-marine Saline and Alkaline > Saline | place... | reverse complement strand
TCTTGCCAGCTCAACTCGGGATGAGCATGCAATTTCTTACGCAAGGTTTCAGCAAAGGTAATATTTTCTTGCCATGAACTCTGCATAACGAACCCCTTAATAAAATCCAAAGTGATAAAGAATCTCGTAAGACTTCATACAGTAGTAATTAAATAATGAAGGGGTTGCAAGTGCGTAAAATCAAAATAACGTCAAGAAAAAGCAGAAAAGGTAGAAAATAAAACTTGAAAGAATCAAAATAAACGCTCAAAACAAACACATAGAGAAATATGTGAAAACTTTAAAAAAACCTAAAAATTCACATTTATTTCTCTAAATAATGCCTAAAATCGGCATTTTTACGTGCTCTAAAAATACGCGTGAACGCCCTAAAATTAAGCGGTTAGCTTAAAATTGTGTTTAAAAATAGATGTCATGTCTAATGATTTGTTGTGTAAGGATTAGATTCGATTAAATATTACAGACCTAATGATTAGAGTTGTAGTTTGTGTTTTAGGTGATTGATTTCAACTCAAGACAAAAAGAGAGCAAAAAAGAGAATAAAAATCGAGAAAAGTAATAACGCGTAATAAAAATATTATTGATGAATAAATGCTGAAATGACTTGGGTTGATATTAAAGTTCAGGCTTCTTTTTTTTAAAAGAATTAATAATCAAGGACTCGCTTAGGCCACTGCTTTGATTTTACTCGATGCTCAAATATTGCCTTCATGCGTTTTGTGCTGTGATTCAGTTTTAAATCAAATGGCGAATCAAAGCCAAAGACAGACACGCGTTCATAGTCTTGATTTTCGAGTTGACGAATTGCCATTGTCGTTACTTTCGCTAGCAGCATACTAGATTACGTCAACATCGTTTAATGGTGTGGGTATTTGCTTGCCGTGTAACGAATCCCATACTAAGTTTCTGATAAAACCAGCGGCTATGTAGCACTGAGGTAAGCTAAGAGAGGCAACGTTTTTAAGTGCTTTTACATGAACATTGTCGTGCCCAATTAATCGAATGATTCTATTCATTTTTGCGGTTCTGGTAATACTGGCGGTGTGCTGTCCATATAGGTTAAGAAGTTTTCCCATATTTCGTGTGTTCTTTGCTTTGTTAGTTTTGTTTTACAAGAAATTGCCATGACGCCACGAATAGTACCCTCTCGCCATTGTGTATAGACTGAATCGCAGTGCGACTTCATGTAAGTCTCCCAGTCTTTTTGAGCTAATTTAATCGCATCTATCAATTTGGGGTCATAATCATTGTATTGGTAACTTGTTTTCAGATAGTTGTGCATTTCATCGTCAGCGACTCTCAGATCCATGGCAGCACATTGGTTTGTATCCATGGTTGTTATTGCTTTATCACAATCTATCACTGTCTCAGACGCGCAAACGGAAAAAGAGAATGCGGCGAAAACCAGAATGGTATATTTGTTCATTGTTACCTCTAATAAGCCTAAGAATAGGTGTGTGGTTATCAATAAAGGAGAACTCTATGTTCGTTTTTTGGCCAACCGGCCACGCCATTTCCACTCAAAATAGGCGAGTGCACCAACAAAAAAGGCTTCTCCCACCAAATGCAATAAACCAAATAAGCTTGCACTATCGGCGTAATGAAAAGAGAGCCTCAGGCAGTGTATTACCCAAAGAGAGTTTGCTACCACTAATACAATGATGGCTATCATTGGTCGACTTTTTATCGTCGAAAGGGTGAGGGAGTAAACAGCATAGGATAAATTGACTAGGGCCATCGACACTAGTAACTGTTCTGGTAATTGATATAAACCTTGTAACCAGTTCGTGGAGGAAATAACGGCAACACCGGCACAAGAGGCTGCTATTCCGTCTATCAATAGAATGTTCTGACGAATGTCCATGTCTCTTACCACGTTTCTTTCAGATGCTCTCGTATATTATTTTATTAGCAGAGTATTTCGTAAACGGGCTTAAACGTACAGTCTTGTTAGGTTTTTTTTGCTTCAAGTCTGGCCGTTACTTTCGCCATGACATACTCAGGCGCAATGGTTCCTACTTTACTGATAACACAGCCAATAGACGTGCCTTCCGCGACCACTTTATCACCAACAAAAAAGGTGTGTATCATGTGAAAATATTTCTCATCCCAGCCGATTATTTCCATCGTCACTTCGTATTTTTGAAACGGTTTCAGTGAACGCTTGTATTTCATTGTATGCTCAGCGATAACAGGCATCCAACCTTCTTTTTGCATGGTTCTAGCTAAGCCTGTGCGGATAAACATATCCACTCTAGATAGGTCACAAATGGTCAAATAACGGCCGTTATTCATGTGCAAATTAATGTCTAAATCATTGGGTAAAACGCGTAACTTGAGTGAATTTTTTGGGTGCTTAATCGGCAGTTGTGGTTTGAATTTTGACGCGATCAACAACATGATCATTCGGAAGATTAAGCTCATTGTAGGTTCCTTTATTCTATTTATTAGCAATATGGTATTGGTGTTGGTGTTGGTGTTTGTGGCCTTCCTGGTAGGCCTGCATTAATGCTAATTTTCTTTCTTTTTCGAAACCAGTACAGAAAAAGCCAACAATGCTAACAATTTACGCTTTGAACCGTACGTATTTGGGGGAGGACTTAGAAGGAATATTGATGTGACGTGTTGTCTCAAATTGTGTCAAAAGACCATAAGCGACAAAGGCATTAAAACACGTTTAAATACGCTGTGTTCATCGACTCATCGCCAAGGTTGAGATTCTTAGGCTTTGTTTCAGTACCTTCACGTTAGCGAACCGAGGATTCATTGATATACCAAGTATCGTTTTTACGGTGAATGCCAATCACGATCAAGGCTTCACGTTTTTCATAAAGGCCTTTCCATACAAATCGAAAGCAGCCGTCATGATCGCCTTCGCGATAGCCTTGTAAGACACCAAAATACTCGTAACCGAGGTTCATGCCATTTCGCGCTTGCATGTGTTTGATGTCGTTTTGAAAGCGCTCCATTGAAAAGCCGACTAGATCTTTTTCTTCATAGTGCTTAATGAATAGCTCATAATTGCCTGTATCGTCCGCCTTAAGCATTACCTTGAGGAAGTTCTCCGCGATGGATTTTTCATTTTCTAATTCAAGCATGGAAGGTTTCCTTTGTCTGGTGCCAATTTATTTGTCAGAAGCGATTTGGAAAATATAGCAGACGCATCAAGATAACTTTTATCAAAGTAAGCACTAAGTATAGTATTTTAATATGAACTAAATTTAGTGCTAACTAATCAATATTTTTGACCCCAAGAACCATAGCGGCAGCAATCAAAAGCGAGCCTGATATTTTATTTAAATACTGCCCGATATTTGATTGAAATTTCTCTGCAAAAAACGCAGCCAATTTACCGTAGAAGCATAAGAACAAACCATCTATAACAAGATAGGTGATACTTAAGGCGATAAATTGAGGGAGTAAAGGCTCTGACGAAGAAATAAATTGAGGGAACAGCGCTGCAAAGAAAATAATCGCCTTAGGATTTGATGCTGACGTGATAAATCCTTGCCAATATAAAGACTTAATGGAGCGAGGTGGAGAGCTTTTAAGGGGTGACTGATTTGAAAAAAATAATCTCAGCCCCGAGTAAACAAGATACGCAACGCCTGCCCACTTAATCACTATGAAGACTTGTTGTGAAGAGTGAAGGCTCGCGGCTAAGCCAATGGACGCCGCCATCATTTGCAAAAAGTTAGCGGAAAGGTCACCACAAGCTGTAGCGATTGATTTTTTAAACCCGCTGCCAATGCTGTTAGACAACATAAGAATATGGCTTGCTCCCGGTGGAAACATGAACGCCAACACTGTCCCAAAATACACTAACCATACTTCAATACTCATAAACCTTACCTTCTGATAACTTATTGGGTGAAGGTATATGCTATTTCATATTCAAATGGCTTAATTTATCCTATATGACATAAAACATTGATAAGTTGCCAATCATGAATGCAAATGAACTCATCCAACATTTATCTGATCATCAAGTTGTTTCGAAAATAATCGATCTGCCAGCGAATGAAGTAGAGGAATGGCACGCGCATTCATGGCATCAAGTGTTGTTTCCTATCGTTGGATTACTGCAATCTATTATAGAGAACAAAAGCATTATCGTTCCCCATAACGGAATGCTCTTCATACCAGCTAATACCCTTCATAAATCAGTGTCCGTAACGAAAACACAGTTTTTAGCGGTGTATTTAAACCCAAAGAGCAGAGTTAACTATGGGGACGAACCAAAGTCTTGTTTGGTCACGCCGTTCTTGAAAGAACTGATTGTGTTTTTGGTCGAGCATGGCTTGGATAATCACACAGAGCAAATGACGACGAGCTTACTTTGTGTGTTACGAGATCAAATTGCCATAGCAGAGCATTACGAAATCCCCTTACTCCTTCCAAGTGACAGAAGGTTGATGGCGATCTTCGTAGAATTGAACCAGCAGCCAGATTTGGCCTTAACCCTTGCCGAGTGGACAGTAAAAGTCGGCGCATCTTCGCGTACACTGTCGAGGCTTTGTGCCAAAGAATTTAATCAATCATTCGCAATGTGGCGACAAAATATTAGATTGGTTTTATCGCTACAGTTACTTGAAAAAAACATATCCATTCAAAACATAGCCTTGGATTTAGGTTATCAATCCGACTCCGCCTACATCCATGCCTTTAAAGGATTATTTACCCAAACGCCCAGCCAATATCGTAAGCGGTGTTTGTTGAGTTAGATCGTTCTTATGTTTTGAGTTAATTACGAAAAAGCCAGTCATTAGACATGACTGGCTTTTTTAGGAATAGGACTTGATAGATTATTGATAAAGGGATTTATTGGTACTTTACAGCCAACTCATCAATTTTTTCCAATATTTCTGTGACTGTTTCCTCTAACTCTGAACCCATGCGCAAATATTCATTTGGATATTCATCCTTCATTAAAAACATTAATGCGTAATACAGCGGCTGGAATTGTTCTTTTAACTCATACTCTTTAAACCATTTATTCACTAAGTGAGTTTGTTTTTTTGCTAGAAATAACATTAGAGAATCAATCATCGCTTGAGTACTTTTTTCTAATTTTTGAAGCCATACCGTACTGGAAAGTATTTTTTCCATTGCATTAACAGAAATGGAAATCTCATTGTTCCATAAAGTAGCTAATATAAGTATATATAATGTGTTGAAATTTTCTTCATGATCAATGCCTTTTTGTGCATAGATCTGAGCTTGGTGCTTTTTGTCCACTAAATTATTGTTAAAATACATTAATGATATAAGGCTATAACAAACATTACCGTAATGCTCGGATGCCTTAATGTAAAAATGTTCTGCTTTAATAAAATTCTTAAAACTATCTTCATATAAAATAGCCAAAAATATGTAGGCTTTAATGTCCCCATTTTTGATTGATTTAAGGTAGACCTGTTCTGCCTTGTTAAAATCCTCAGTTTTATTTTTATATAAGTCGCCAAGAAGGAGATAGACTTCATCATCACCATTTTCGACCGCTTTAAGGTAGGCTTGCTCTGCCTTGCTAAAGTTCTCAAGTTCATTTTTGTATAAATTACCTAAATTCTTATAGCTATAATGTAAACCACGTTCAATAGCTTTAAGGTAGTTTTCCTCTGCTAATTGGACGTTATTTAGTTCAAAGTGATACAAATAACCAAGAATAAAATAACCTTGAAAAAAACCTTTTGATATTGCTTTTTCTGCATATTTGGCTGCTTGCTCAAAGTCTTTTTTGTCTATGTAAGTTAATGCTTGTTCTGCGTATTCATTGCCTTCTATTTCGGGTAAGAAATTTAAATAACTAGCGTCATTTTGTTTTTCAAAAAATGCTCGAGCATGCTGATATATCTGCTCTTTCTCATTGATACTAATGGTTTTACAGGCAAGTAATGCCGATGTATAAGCCAAGGTGCCGGGTAGGTAAGCATCATTGCTTAATCCGGAAGAAAATTGTGTAACTCGGTGAGTTAAGTCTTCTTGGGTGCACCACATTTCAATAAATCGAGTTAACCAAAGTAGTTTGTTTTTATCTCGACGACGGCCATAGCGCATGAGATACCAAATATTGAAGAATCGCTCTTGGATGCGGTAAAGGTGGTTTTTATTGTCGGTGGGGATTTTCTCTACTATCCATTGCTTTTGTAGTTGGGATAGTTGAGCCGATATGGTTTTGCTGTCTATACGAGTTTTTTGGGCGATTTCTTTTACCGAGATGGCTTCCCAGTGTTTGGCAATGGCGTGCACGATGGGTTTTTGTTGTTTGCTTAGGTCGTCCATTCGATGCTTGTAAATGGGGGAGGCCATGTCTAGGGTGTCATCTAAATAGCCAAAAGTAGTGCCGTGCGGACCTTCGGCTAAAATATCAAATAACAGCGCCATGGTTCTTGGAACACCGCCAGTGAGTCGACGGATGGATTCAATTTTTTCAGGTTGCTGTTCGATGGCGAGTTTTATCTGTTTAACGGCCTCTTCTCCGGCTGCTTCCGCCAGTGCTAATAGTAAATCTAGGGTTTCATCTTTCGTTAGCTTGCCTAAAGTGATGACGTTAAAAAACTGGTAAAAGGGGTGTTTGTGATCATAGAAATTTTCAAGAGACACCGCAGAGCCGCCAATGATTCTTAGGTTAGCATTTTGGCTTAAAACTTCTCTGAGTACGGCTAAATCGACCTTTGAGAAGTGATCAAATAATTCAGCGATATTATCTATAAAGATAATGATTTTTTGCTGATGTTTATTTAGAGCGTTATTGAGCAGTTTAAACGCCTCTTTTGCGTCTTCACCATCTTCTGGTTCTATGTCTTCTATCGTTTCCGCTAGACCTTTAAAGTTTGCTCCGTATAAAGGGTGTTCTTCTAAATCTTCCGCGATACGCAACCAAAAGTTAAACAAAGAACTAATGCCATACTCTTCTTCTTTTAGTTGAATCGGGATTAACCAAGCTGATAACGTATCACTTTCTTCAACCTCGATACATAATCGAGTGAGTAAGGTAGTTTTCCCCGCACCTCTTACACCTTGAATAATGTAATGTTGTTCAGGCGATGCCATATCGGACTGCGAAATTTCTTTCCATAAGCGTTTGAACTCCTTCAACCTGATGGCAAAGGTTTTCTTTAATACCGCTGTGGACGTATTTTGCGGGTTGTACTTTTTAGGTATTTCGTTTTTATAAGGCACGGTTGGCATATCGATTCCACCAGTCTTTTAATAGGGGCGAGGTAAAACGGTAAGTTTTTGCTTCTGATTCAAAAATGTAGCCATCATGTTCTAAGCAATTAATGACATAACCATGGTTGGTATCTTGATACTTTTCTTGTTGGCTTAAATTGAAAAAATCGTTAAATGAGGCCTGTTCAGATTGAGCCAACAGGTTCAAAAACTCTTTTGCCAGTTCTCTTTCTGACTTTTCAAGGCGATTGAGTCGTTCAACCCAATGATTAAAGTTAGAGCGATAAGCTTGGTCAAATAAGGTGGTGTAAGCGGTGTCAACGTCGCTGCAAGTTGGAGTGAGGTTTTCAGTATCTAAGCAGTGGTCTTCAAGCCTCTCCCATAGAATTTCAATATAGTAAGGCATCAACCATTGAACTTTGCCAAGCATGTACAGCGCAATGTCTGGCGTAATGTTTAATTCGCTGTCATTTTTGTCACATAGAAAATCAATAAACGCCAATCCATTAGGCTGGCTTAAAGTAGAGAGACTTAATTTTTCTTGATCATTAATGAGATTCGACACACCGAGTCGATTGGCTAATGAATCTAATCCAATGGAGCCGGTAAAGATAAATTGCACCATTTCGTTCAATGATGTGTCTTGGCACAAGGTGCGGGTGTTTTTCATGAAATTTTTGACCGCGGTTAAACCACCACCCTCATGGATCGCTTCAATTACATCGGGATATTCATCAAAAACAATGACCAGTTTTTTATCCAATTGAAGTTTACGAATCACTGTGGCTAAGTCTTGATAGGTGATATGTCGAGCTTTGTCGGTTAACTTGATGCCTGAACCAGCGATGCTTATGGTATCAATGTTTTTTAATACATTACTAAGAAACTCTTTGCCTTTTTTGTTGGCTCTTTCTAGGTTTTTAAAAAAATCAGTATCGTACAGTTGATCAAATATTTGCTTGTAGAAAGCTTGCTCCGTGGTGCAGGACTGAACCATAGTATATAAAAAAATGTAGTCGTCTTTAGGGTTTTGCTCTAAATGCCTGAGCATTGAGGTTTTTCCTGATCGCCTAGGAGCAAGCAGAATGATGTGAGCACCTCTGTCTAAATATCGCCATATTTTTTGTTGATCTTTATGACGTTCGAAATACTTCTTCCCGAATACAACCTGACCAGACATGTAACCTCCGTGTTTTTTTGACAATGAATATTTTGTCAATATAGATAACAATAAATTCATTGTCAAATTTTTAGGCTATGAATTTATAGTCAAAACTGAAGGTGAGCAAAAATCTTTAAACAATATCGTTATCTTTAAAGGTATATTGTCAGCTGGAGCAAAGTGATTATTTCACGACCCCCAATTCCAAACATTCCCCTTCCATGGCCTTAGCGTCTTCAGAATCATGGGTAACAAGCAACGCGGGTATATTCGCTTGGCGTATTTCGGCAAGTACGAAGGCGCGTACGTCACGGCGTAGTGCTGGGTCGAGTTTACTGAATGGTTCGTCGAGCAGTAGGTAGTGGGGCTGAGAAAGTAACGTGCGAAGTAGAGCGACGCGGGCTTGTTGGCCGCCGGAGAGCTCTTTCGGTAGCGCGTTGGCTTTGTCGGTCATGCCAAGCCGTTTTAGTGCATCGTGGGCTAATGGGAGTCGATCCGGTTTGCGCGTTTTGTCTGGTAACGCAAACAACAAATTTTCGATGATGCTCATGTGTGGAAACAGCAAAGGCATTTGTTGTAGTAGGCCGACTTTTCGCGTTTCTGTGGGTTGTGTGTGAAGTGCGTCGCCATTAAGAAACGCTTCGCCAGAAGCGGTAAACGACGGGGCTAGGGTGCCGCTCAAGAAATTCAATAAGCTGGATTTCCCTATACCGCTTGGTCCCATGATGGACAAGACTTGGCCGTCGGCGATGTCGAAGCTTAAATTTTGGATCAGTGGTTTGCCATTGGATGACAAAGAAAATGCATTTACGCTGAGCACGTTTTATCCTTTTTTGTTAATGCCTTTTTAAGCCATTTTTTGATGGTGAGTCGCCATGCCGTCCAACGGCTAGGGATAATCTGTGCTAGCCAAAATACCATAACGGGAAAGAAAGCTTGTAGCAGCGCCATACTGCCCACTTGTTTTCTGTCGCCAGACGCCGCTTGCGCCACCGCTTCGGTGGTTAATGTGCTGTAACGACCTTCGCCAGCAATTAACGTTGGCAAGTATTGGGCAATACTGACGGAAAATCCCATGGCAAAGGCGGTAAATAATACCGGTTTGAGCATGGCGATTTTGACACTGACGTAATGACGCCAAGGTCGATTGTTTAAGCGATTGGCCTGTAAAAGATAGTTTTCGTCGTAAGCCAAATAGGGGCCTTTCAACGTGAGATAAACATAGGGCAACACGTACATGAGGTGCAAGGCGATAATGGCGCAAAGATCGCCATTTAGGTTGAGGTATATCAGCAACACATGTAGACCAAATAGAAAGCCAATTTGTGGTAGTAAGATAGGCACATAAATGAGCCAGTCAAAAGCGTGTTGCTTTGAAGGGTTCGCAGAATTCGTCATGCTATGGCGCTTGGTTTCTAACATGATCAAGCTTATGACGCAGGCGATTACGGTTGAAAACAACGCAATGATTAAGGTGTTGGCGCTGAGTTCCATCAGCAAGGGTGAGGCGCGTTCTATGTTGTCCCAAGTCCACTGAGATGGCAGCGCATCGGGGAAGCGCCAGCGTTTGGCCAAAGACCAAAAAGGCAGCAAAATGAGGGCGATAAATGCGCTCAGTAAAGTGAATGCTCCTAGAATAACGCCAGTGCCCAGCAAGATGTCTGACACGCCGTGACGTTTGCCATTGCTGCGTTCACAGCGCGTCATGGCGCTAAATACTTTATGAGCCAGTTCCCAGCCGCCAAGTACCAAAACAATAGTAATCATCAAGAATATTGCCCCCGCACTGGCCGTGTAACGCATGGCCAAATCGGGATCATTGAACCAGCGAAATAAAGTCACCGCTAGGGTAGACGGTGTATTTGGTCCAATGACTAGTGCCAAATCCACGACGGTTAAACTAAATGCCACAACGATAAAAATAGGCAAACGAATAATAGGATAAAGCTGAGGAATAAGTACTTTACGCCACAAAGTGAAGCGGCTGTATCCTAGGGCTTGGCATGCTTGTACGCTTTCTCGTGCTTGAATGCTTTTCATCGCGGCAAGCATGACAAACAACAAGTAGGGCATTTCTTTGATGATTAACGCGAAGATCAACGAAATGCCATAAGGATCTTGTACGGTTATCCAATTCGGTGGGCGTTCAAAACCGGTTAACCAAGGGCTAAAGAGTCGTACAATCCAACCCGATGGGCTCAATAAAAACAGTAAGCCAATTGCTATGGCGGCGTGAGGAACCGCTAAAATGGGTGAAAGCAGGGCTTCTATTTTTTTGAAAAAAGGCCGTTGATAACCCCAAGCTAATAAAGACAGCGCTAGCCAAAGTGCCAATACAGGCGCACCAATGCCCGTGATTAATGTCAGTTTTAGACCCGCGTAAAATTCCCCTTGGGAAAATACGTCACGCCAAGGCGATAAAGAAAAATCATATTCGCCCAGTGGAGGAAAATAATGAAAAGCAGGAAGCAAGGTACCAACCAAGCCAATGATAATGGGAAAGACCAGTAAAACAGTGATAAAACCTGTGATCCATTGAATGTGTTTTAGCGGCATTTTGCTTCTTAATATTTATAAGGTTTTTGTTGAATGATGAATTACTGGGCGTAGCGCTGTCGCCATTCTTTTTCTAACGCGCCAACCCAGCTGGCGTGAGGTTCTGGCAATGTTTTTCCAAGCTCTTCAATGTTCAGTGTTGCTATGCCACGTGGTAATGCATCGAATTTAGCTTGTTCGTCTTTCGATAGTTTTGTGTAGGATAAAACGCTTAAATCCCCCCAAACGGTCGGTGTTTGTTTTTTGATTTGCGCTTCGGGTGACAGTAAAAAGTTGGCGACGACTTGCGCGCCGGCTTTCACGCTGCTGTTGTAAGGGATCGCTAAAAAGTGCGTGTTGCCAATAGTCCCGTTGGTAAACACATAAGATCGTACTGTATCAGGTAAGTTGCCTTTGTCGATTTGTACAGAGGCCGCTGAAATATCAAAGCTTAAGGCAACGTCTATTTCTTGATCATCCAGTAAACGCATCATTTCTTCTGAACTGGATGGAAAGCTTTCGCCGCTGCGCCAAGCGACAGTGTGTAGTTCATCAAGATACGCCCACATTGGTGCGGTAATTTTGTCAAAATCAACACTGTCTACCGGCTGAGAAAGATCTTTTCGATACGGTGAAAGTTCGTATAAAGCTTGTTTTAAAAAAGTCGAGCCAAGGAACTGTGGCGGCTCAGGGTACGTAATTCTACCTGGGTGCGCTTTTGCATACGTGAGCAATTCGGGAATGGATTTAGGCGGATTGCTTAACGTTGCGGTGTCGTGCATAAAGATGACTTGCGCCATGCCCCAAGGGGATTCCATGCCATCGACTGGCGTACCGAAATCTTGTGTGAGGCTTTGGCGGGTGCTTTCATCGATGTATTTTGTGTAACTGGGTAAGGTTTGGCTAAAAGGGCCGAACAGCAAGTTGCTGTCTTTCATGGCACGAAAATTCTCACCGTTAAGCCAAACAAGGTCGATAGAACCTTTGGTGTTTTTACCTGCGGCTTTTTCAGCGAGTACGCGATTTACGGCATCGGATGTATCGGTCAACTTCACTTGCTTTAAGGTGACATCGTAGTCG
>Ga0163215_101574_pt1 | contig 11966 bp, 13 predicted proteins | sample SynspAceP_FD_185934 | JGI IMG/M metagenome (GOLD analysis project Ga0163215, IMG submission 185934) | Saline lake microbial communities from Ace Lake in Antarctica - Synechococcus sp. Ace-P (Hybrid Assembly) | ecosystem: Environmental > Aquatic > Non-marine Saline and Alkaline > Saline | place... | reverse complement strand
CTTCCAACGGGAAGACCAGAACCTTGCGGTTTTCGCCGACAGTCGCGGCGTGATCGCCCGCGACCACGTGGCAGACGCGCGCGACCACGCCGTCGCGCACATTTAGCACCTGTTTGCCCGCGCGGGTCTGGGCCAACACGTCGTCCGACGGCACCAGAAACCCGTCGCCTGCGCTCGATGCCACCAAGAGCCGCGAGCCGGGCTGGTGTTTGAAGAGCGTGACAATCTCCGCCTCGTTCGGCAGATCGAGCATCAATCGCACCGGTTCGCCCATGCCGCGCCCGCCGGGCAGGTTCGCGCCCAAAAGGGTATAGAAACGCCCGTTCGACCCGAAAATCACGATCTTGTCGGTGGTTTCCGCGTGAAAGATGAACCGCGCGGCGTCGCCATCCTTAAATTTCAGCGCGGTATCGAGGGAAATGTGCCCCTTCATCGCGCGGATCCAGCCCATTTGCGAACTGACGACGGTGATCGGCTCGCGTTCGATCATCGCCTCGATGGGGACGTCTTCGACTTCTTTCGCCTCGGCAAAGCGGGTGCGGCGCGCGCCGCCGGGGCTGTTGGCGCCAAAGGCCACGCGCACGGCGGCGAGTTCCTTGGATATCTTCTTCCACTGCACCTTGTCCGAGGCCAGAAGGTCCACCAGCCCCGTACGCTCTTTCAAAAGCGCATCGTATTCGGTGCGAAGCGCAATTTCCTCCAACCGTCGCAAGGCGCGCAGGCGCATGTTCAGGATCGCCTCGGCCTGCGTGTCGGTCAGGCCGTCCTTGACGCCCTTTGAGCGGGGCGCAGGGCTACGATAATCGGCCTCGGACGCGGCCCGGAGGATCGGTTTGCCCCAGGCCTCTCGCATCAGCGCGTCCTTGGGCGCGTCGTCGTAACGGATAATGTCGATCACCCGGTCGAGGTTGAGGTAGGCCACAAGAAAGCCTTCCAGCACCTCGACCCGCAGGTCGATCTTTTCCATCCGGTGGCCGGAGCGGCGTTGCAGCACATCGCGCCGGTGGTCGAGAAACGCGCGCAGAACCTCGCGCATCGAACAGACCTTGGGCGTGCGCCCGTCGATCAGCACGTTCATGTTCAGCGAAAAGCGCAGTTCCAGATCGGAGTTGCGAAACATCATCCCCATCAGCATGTCAGGATCGACGTTGCGATTGCGCGGCTCCAGCACAAGGCGCACGTCATCGGCGCTTTCATCGCGTACATCGGCGAGGATCGGCACCTTGCGGGTCTGGATCAATTCGGCGATGCGCTCGATCAGGCGGGATTTCTGCACCTGAAACGGAATTTCCGTGACGACGATCTGCCACAGGCCGCGCGGCAGTTGTTCAACCTCCCAAGACGCGCGCAGCCGGAACGATCCGCGCCCGGTGCGGTAGGCCTCAAGGATATTCGCGCGCGGTTCGACAATGACGCCGCCGGTCGGGAAATCGGGGCCGGGAACCAATGCGTTCAGCTCTGCGTCTGAAAGCTCTGGCTGGTTGATCATCGCAAGGCAGCCCGCGATCAATTCGTCTAGGTTGTGGGGCGGAATATTGGTGGCCATGCCCACCGCAATGCCGCTGGCGCCATTGGCCAAGAGGTTCGGAAAGGCTGCGGGCAACACGATGGGTTCGGTCAGTGTGCCGTCATAATTCTCGCGGAAATCGACTGCATTTTCCGACAATCCGTCTAGCAGCGCCTCGGCCGGGGCGGTCATGCGGGCCTCGGTGTAGCGAGCGGCGGCGGGATTGTCGCCGTCGATATTGCCGAAATTGCCCTGCCCGTCGACCAACGGGTAGCGCATGTTGAAATCTTGAGCGAGCCGGGCCAGCGCATCGTAAATCGCCTGATCGCCGTGCGGGTGATAATTGCCCATCACATCGCCCGAGATCTTGGCGCATTTGCGGAAAGACCCGTTCGACGCCAGCCGCAATTCGCGCATGGCATAAAGGATGCGCCGGTGCACCGGTTTCAGCCCGTCGCGGGCGTCGGGCAGGGCGCGGTGCATGATGGTGGACAGCGCATATTGCAGATACCGCGACCCCAGCGCATGGCGCAGCGGTTCGGAAGACAGCATATCTTGCGGTGGCGTGCTCTTGTCAGTCATGGGGTGGGTGTAGTGGGCGCGCGCGGGCCGGTCCAGAGGCAAGTGCGCTTGCCGTGCCGCAGGGTGTGGCCTAGCTTGCGCGCTCAATGGTCCGAAGGGGTTTTCATGTCCAGCCGCAGCGTTCTGATAACCGGCTGTTCATCCGGAATAGGCCTTGATGCCGCGCGCACGCTGTCGGCGCGGGGCTGGCGTGTGATGGCGACCTGCCGGGCAGAGGCCGATTGCGAACGCCTGCGGGCCGAGGGGTTAGAATCGTTCCGTCTCGATTACGAAGACTCGGCCAGCATCGCGGCGGCGGTGGATGAGGTGGTCGCGCGCACCGGCGGGCGGCTGGATGCGCTGTTCAACAACGGCGCCTATGCAATTCCGGGGGCTGCCGAGGACATCCCCACCGACGCCCTGCGCAAGATATTTGAGGCGAATTTCTTTGGCTGGCACGACCTGACATGCCGGATCATCCCCCTAATGCGGGCGCAGGGCGGCGGGCGGATCGTGCAATGTTCCAGCGTGTTGGGGTTGGCTGGGCTGAAATGGCGCGGGGCCTATGTCGCCACCAAATTCGCGCTTGAAGGGATGACCGATGTGCTGCGGCTCGAGATGGCAGATACCGGCATCCGCATCGTTCTGATCGAACCCGGCCCTATCACCACCGATTTTCGTAAGAATTCCGCCCTGCAATTCGAGAAATGGGTGAATTGGCATGCCTCTCCCCGCGCGGAGCAATACCGCGGCAGCCTGTGCCGGCGCCTCTATGCTGTGAAGGACAAGCCCGATCCGTTCGAACTTCCCGCCTCGGCGGTGACGCGCAAGCTGATCCATGCGCTGGAAAGCCCGCGTCCGCGCCCGCGCTATTATGTCACGACGGCGACGTATCTGATGGCCGGATTTCGCCGCCTGCTGCCGACCGCGCTGTTCGACAGGCTGGCCGGGCGGCTTTGAGCAGGGGGCGCGCGACGCTTTTCGGGTTCGCTTTTCCGCGCCGGGCCGCTAAATGAGGCATAAGTGACAAAGGACGAGGACCATGACTTCTGATCCGCTATTCATCATCGCGGCGATTGCATCTCTGGGTGTGCTTGTCGTTCTTGGCATTGGTATCGGTGGGTTTGCCAAGGGCGGCGAATTCAACCGCAAGAATGGCAATCGCATGATGCGCTGGCGCATCGGGGCGCAGTTTCTGGCGGTTCTGCTGATTCTGGCCTTCGTATATTTCCGCAAACAAGGGGGCTAAGATGGTCGTTCTCAATCGAATCTATACCAAGACGGGCGATGCCGGTGATACAGCACTGGGTAATGGCGTACGCGTCGCCAAGTATTCGGCGCGCGTGACCGCCTATGGAACAGTGGACGAGGCAAATGCCACCGTGGGCCTCGCCCGCTTGCATTCTACCGGCGACATGGACGATCAGCTTGGCCGCATCCAGAACGATCTCTTCGATCTGGGCGCGGACCTGTGCCGCCCCGACATGGCCCGTGATGCCGAGGCTGAATATACGCCCCTGCGCATGGTGGAATCTCAGGTTCTGCGGCTGGAGGCCGAGATCGACGTGATGAATGTTCGGCTGGAACCTCTGCGCAGCTTTATTCTGCCGGGGGGCAGCGGGTTGGCTGCGCAGATGCATTTGTGCCGCACTGTGACCCGCCGGGCAGAGCGGTTGACGGTGCAACTCGCGGCGGAAGAGCCGGTAAACCCGTTTGCAGTGCAATACCTCAACCGGTTGTCGGACTGGTTCTTTGTCGCAGGGCGCATCGCAAATGACGATGGCCGCGCGGATATTCTGTGGGTGCCGGGCGCGAACCGCTGATGCGGGCTTTGTGCTAGCGTTAACATGATAAAACAGCGCGGCGTTGCATCTGGGAGCGGCGATTTTGCCCTGTTTTCCCCCGGCCATTGGCGCTAAGCACGGCTTCAGCCGGGCGATTTACCCGCCCCGGAAACCTGATTGGGAGTGTGAACCAGATGAAGATCCTGGTGCCTGTAAAGCGGGTGGTCGATTACAACGTAAAGGTGCGCGTCAAGGCCGATGGCTCTGGCATCGATCTGGCAAACGTCAAGATGTCGATGAATCCCTTCGATGAAATTGCCGTCGAGGAGGCCATCCGCCAGAAAGAGGCGGGCAAGGCCGATGAGATCGTCGTCGTCTCGATCGGCGTCAAGCAGGCGCAGGAAACGCTGCGCACCGCACTGGCGATGGGCGCGGACCGTGCGATCCTTATTGTTGCCGCTGACAATGTACAGAATGATATCGAGCCGCTGGCGGTGGCCAAATTGCTTGTGAAGGTCGTCGAGGCCGAGGCCCCCGGCCTTGTGCTCTGCGGCAAGCAAAGCATTGACAACGACATGAACGCCACGGGCCAGATGCTGGCGGCACTGATGGGCTGGGCGCAGGCGACATTCGCCAGCGAACTGAGCCTCGACGGCGACACGGCCACGGTGACGCGCGAGGTTGATGGTGGTCTGCAGACCATCAAGGTCAAGCTGCCCGCCGTGGTGACGGTGGATTTGCGCCTGAACGAGCCGCGCTACGCGTCGCTGCCTAACATCATGAAGGCGAAGAAAAAGCCGCTTGATGAAAAGACGCCCGCTGATTACGGCGTCGATGTGGCGCCCCGGCTGAGTGTGCTGAAGACCACCGAGCCTGCGGGTCGCAAGGCCGGGATCAAGGTGGCCTCGGTCGACGAGTTGATTGCGAAATTAAAAGACGAAGCGGGGGTGATCTGATGGCTGTACTTCTTCTAGCTGAACTTTCGGGCGCCGATCTGGCGGTGGATGCCACGGCCAAGGCGCTGACTGCGGCCAAAGGATTGGGCGACGTAACGGTGCTTTGCGCGGGCGCGGGCTGTGGCGCTTCCGCCAAGACGGCGGCGGGGCTGAAGGGCGTGGCGCGCGTTCTTTGCGCCGACGATGCCGCCTATGGCAACGGTCTGGCAGAGCCGGTGGCAGCGCTGATCGTGTCGATTGCGGGCGACTACACGCACATTTTCGCCCCGGCGACGTCTGCGGCCAAGAACATCCTTCCGCGCGTTGCGGCATTGCTGGATGTGATGGTGATTTCCGATGTCTCTGGCGTCATTGATGCCGACACGTTTGAACGCCCGATTTATGCGGGCAACGCGATCCAGACTGTGAAATCGAACGATAGGGTCAAGGTGGTGTCGATTCGCACCTCGACATTTGAGGCGGCGGGCAGCGGTGGCGCTGCCGAGGTTGAAAGCATCGCGGCGGCGGCGAACCCCGGCCTTTCGGAATGGGTGGAAGACAAGGTTGCCGCCAGCGACCGGCCCGAGTTGACCAGCGCCAAGCGCGTTGTGTCGGGTGGGCGCGGCGTGGGGTCGCAAGATGATTTCGCGATGATCGAAAAGCTGGCCGACAAGCTGGGCGCGGCAGTCGGGGCCAGTCGGGCAGCGGTTGATTCGGGTTATGCACCGAATGACTGGCAGGTGGGGCAAACCGGCAAGGTAGTGGCACCCGAGCTATATGTGGCGATCGGGATTTCCGGCGCGATCCAGCATCTTGCGGGGATGAAGGACAGCAAGGTGATCGTCGCCATCAACAAGGACGCGGATGCGCCGATCTTTCAGGTCGCCGATTACGGGCTTGTGGCGGATCTCTTCACCGCGCTGCCGGAACTGACCGAGAAACTCTGAACCTTCGCGACGAACTCAGGCAGGCCCCGGCGAAATCCGGGGCCTTTTGTTTTGGTCAATTAGCCTAAGCCGCGCGCGGCGGAGATCGGCGGCTGACCTGCAACCGGGATGCGCGTGCAGCAAAGCCTCCATCGCCGCAATCCGGCGGCCGACACCCATCGGCGCAAATCGATTCTTGCTGCGCGCCAGCAGATCGGCAAGGCCCGGATCATCCAGCGCGGAAAGGCGGCGCGCGGCGACATCCTCGGCAGTGGGGGCGCGCAGGCACAGGTAGACCATGCTGTCGCGCCCGACCTGCGCCAGCGGGGTGAAGAAATCGGCAAAAAGCTCCATCTGCGCGGGCAGCCATGGCTGCAGGTCGTGCAGGAAATCCTGATGCACGAGAATGGAACGTTCGGCCATCAGCGCCGGAAACCAGGTCTGCGCCACGAAATCTGCAACGTCGGTGGATTTCGCGATATCGACGATCAGCAGTTCGATTGGGGCGCCATGCCAGCCTTGCGTCAGCAGATCGCCCGGATGCAGGCGCACGATGTCTTGCCAGGGTTCCAGCAGGTCGCGTGCGAGCGCCAGGGTATCGCGCCCCTCGAACGGGGCGATACCCTTGGAATAGAGCATCTTTTGTTTGGTCGTCTCATTGGCGGTGAAGCGGTCATAAAGGTGCACAGGGGTCTTTCGCCCGGCGCGTGCCACGCCCTGCGCCAGCGCCGCACCGGAGCCGCCGACGAAAGCCCCCAGATCGACGATCTCACCCAGACCGAGGGCCCAATTCTCGCCAAGCCACACATAAAGCAGCTGTTCGATCTCTTGCAGCATCGTCGGCACGCGGGCGGCCACGCCCAGAACGGACCTGTCCTGCGCCTGCCAGGGCGCTTGAGCAAAGATTTCGCGGGTCAGTCGGGGCACATCTGTCATGCGGTTTGCCTAGCATGGCGGGCAACCCCGCGCCAGCCGGGGGGATAGGCCGGGCAACGCAAATTCCGCTCTTGATTTCGCGCCAGCGCTGCCGTACGTCGCAGGTGGCGATAGGGGTATAGCTCAGTTGGTAGAGCATCGGTCTCCAAAACCGAGGGTCGTGGGTTCGAGTCCCCCTGCCCCTGCCACGCCACAGCGCCGAAGGGTTTGCAGATGATCGAACTGCACCTTGGCGCGCATAAAACCGCATCGACACATCTGCAAAAGGCGCTGCACGGAGCGAGTGCGGGGGCGCGAGACATCTGTTTCCTCGGGCCAACAGAAATGCGCGCGCCGGAAATCGGGCTGGAGGCCTTGCTGGCCCGTGGCACCGCAGATCCGCTGGGGGCCGAGGCTGCAGCGGCGTTGCGCGGGCGTATCGGCGGGGCTGCACATGTGCTTTTGTCCGAAGAAAACATCCTTGGGACGGCCCATTCACCGAAGATGCTGCGCGAAGGACGATTTTATCCGGGCTCGGAGGTGCGGGTTGCGCGGCTGATCGCGGGTATTGGGGGAGGGCCGGTGCGGCTCCACCTTGCGGTGCGCGACCCGGCCGGGTTTCTGGTATCGGCCTATTGCCAGAGGCTTTATGCTGGGCATGTCCTGTCCTTCGCGACGTTTCTGGACGGGCTTGCACCACAGGCGATGCGCTGGTCAGACCTGTTGGAGAGGTTGTTGTGCGTGGACGGCGTCGATCAATGTGTTCTTTGGCAGTATGAGGAGTATCAGGCGGTGATGCCGCAGATCGTGGCAGGATTGCTGCCTGCACCGCTTGCGGCGACGGTGCGTGCCGAACCCGGAGTGGTGCATCCGGGGTTGTCACATGCTGCGCATGCTTGGGTGATAGCGCAGGCGGCGGCGGGCCGTTCGCCCGAGCGCCTTGCGCGCGAGGCGCGGGTGCTTTGGCCCAAGGTGCCCGGCGTGGCCGCGTTTGCGCCCCTCAATCCGGCGTCGCTGGACGCAAGTTCGTCCGCCTATGCTGCCGACGTAACAACGATGGCTGCAATGCCACGCGTGACGTTGCTGAACCCGCCCGACGCGAAGGCTTGAAATCCCCGCATCAAGGGGGTATCTGCCAGCGACCATCGAGGGGATGTACGAGACATGGCAAAGACCAACCCACTCCAGTTCATGCAGCAGGTTCGTGCGGAAACCGCCAAGGTTGTCTGGCCGAACCGGCGCGAAGTGACGCTGACGACGATCATGGTTTTCATCATGGCGACGCTGACGGCGATATTTTTTTTCGTGGTCGATCTGACCATCCGCATGGGATTGAGCGCGACACTGTCGTTCTTCGGGTGATCCTGGTCGATCAAGGCGTCTGGACTTTTTCCATTCCTGCGCCGCATGCCCTTGAACAGGCCCGGCTTTGGCTGTAGTTCACGAGCTTAATAAGGAAATGGCGTACAGCGATTCGGCATGTGCGCTGTTTTTTGTTCGGGTTTTGATTGCCAAGACCTTGAGATAACGACATTTACCGGCGCATTGTCCGGGTGGCACGGGGTAGCGGACGCATGGCGAAGCGGTGGTATGCGGTGAGCGTGCTCTCGAATTTCGAGAAGAAGATCGCCGAACTGGTCAGGCAAGCTGCGGCCGATGCCGGGATGGAAGAGGAAATCGAAGAGGTTCTCGTTCCGACCGAAGAGGTGCTGGAAATCCGGCGTGGCAAGAAGGTAACGTCCGAGCGACGGTTCATGCCCGGCTACGTGCTGGTGCGGATGGAGATGTCGAACCGCGCCTACCACCTGATCAACTCGATCAACAGGGTCACCGGTTTTCTGGGGCGGCAGGGCGAGCCGATGCCGATGCGCGATGAGGAAGTGAATTCGCTTCTGAATCGTGTCGAGCAGACCGAGGGTCAGCCGCGCTCGTTGATCACTTTCGAAACCGGTGAAAACGTCAAGGTGGTCGATGGCCCGTTCGAGGGCTTCACCGGGATGGTCGAAGAAGTGGATGAGGACCATAGCCGCGTCAAGGTAATGGTGTCGATCTTTGGCCGGGCAACCCCGGTCGAGCTGGAATTCTCGCAGGTTTCCAAAGGCGAATAATCTGCGTGATGGTGTGGGAGGCAAACGGGGCGCGCCTCGAAAGCCGGACCACTGAACCGAAGACCGCGTGGCTCGCGTGCCGCTGCGGAGGTGAAAAAGAAGGAGCGGCCACATGGCCAAGAAAGTTATCGGGCAGCTCAAGCTGCAAGTGAAGGCGGGGCAAGCCAACCCTTCCCCTCCCGTCGGCCCCGCACTGGGTCAGCGCGGCATCAACATCATGCAGTTCTGCAAGGATTTCAACGCGCGCACTGCCGAGATGGAGCCGGGCGCACCAACCCCTGTGATCATCACCTACTACCAAGACAAATCCTTCACGATGCAGATCAAGACGTCGCCGGCGTCGCATTATCTGAAGAAGGCCGCAAAACTGTCGGGTGGATCGAAGACGCCGGGTCGTGCGGTTGCTGGTAACGTGACGATCAAGCAGGTGCGCGAGATCGCCGAAGCCAAGATGAAGGATCTCAACACCACCGACGTCGAAGCTGCGATGCTGATTATCGTGGGCTCTGCGCGTTCGATGGGTATCGAGGTGAAAGGGTAAGTCATGGCTAGAATTGGAAAACGGACCCGTGCTGCCCGCGCCGCTGTTGCCGGCAAGGAAAATCTCGCTCTCGATGCGGCCATCGCGCTGATCAAGGCGAATTCGTCGGCCAAGTTCGATGAGACCATCGAGGTGGCGATGAACCTTGGTGTCGATCCGCGCCATGCCGACCAGATGGTGCGCGGTGTTGTCAGCCTGCCCAACGGCACCGGCAAGACCGTGCGTGTGGCGGTGTTCGCGCGTGGGCCGAAGGCCGACGAAGCGACGGCTGCGGGTGCCGACATCGTGGGTGCCGAAGACCTGATGGAAACCATCCAGTCCGGCAAGATCGAGTTCGACCGTTGCATCGCGACGCCGGACATGATGCCGCTGGTCGGCCGTCTGGGCAAGATCCTTGGGCCGCGCAACCTGATGCCGAACCCCAAGGTCGGCACCGTCACGATGGATGTTGCAACGGCCGTTGCCGCAGCCAAGGGTGGCGAAGTGCAGTTCCGCGTCGAAAAGGCTGGGATCGTGCATGCGGGCGTTGGCAAGGCATCGTTCGACGATGCCAAGCTAATCGAGAACGTTCGTGCTTTCGTGGAGGCGGTCACCAAGGCCAAGCCCGCGGGTGCCAAGGGCGCCTATTTGCATAAGGTTTCGGTCTCCTCCACGATGGGGCCGGGACTTTCGGTTGATCTGGCTTCGGCCACCGGCAACTGAGATTAGCGAATTCCCCGGCCTTTGGGCCGGGCGAACGGCGGGGCTGCGCCTTTTGGCAAAACCCTGTCCTGTCCGAGACGGCGGGTGTCCTTCGGGGCTTAATATCCTGCCTGAGATGGGGATCGAGACGGACTTCCGGGGATTTCCTCGGGTGATCTTGGCCTCGGGACCCGTTTATGGACCCGAATGCCCCCACTTCCGGGGGCACCTGAGAGCCGGGGGGAATCAAGCCCCTCTATACTGGAGTGAAACTGTGGATAGAGCGCAGAAAGAAAAAGTGGTCGAGGAACTCGGCCAGATCTTCGCAAGCTCTGGCGTCGTGGTGGTTGCCCGCTACGAAGGTCTCACTGTTGCTGAGATGCAGGTCCTGCGTGGTGCGATGCGCCAAGCTGGCGGGGCCGTGCGTGTCGCGAAGAACAAGCTCGCCAAGATCGCCCTCGAAGGAAAGCCCTGCGCAAGCATCGGCAACCTTCTTACGGGCATGACCGTACTCGCCTATTCCGAAGACCCCGTCGCTGCGGCGAAGGTGGTTCAGGACTTCGTCAAGGACAACAAGAAGATGGTTGTGCTTGGCGGGGCAATGGGCACGGCGGCGCTTGATGCCGCCGGGGTCGAAGCCGTGTCGAAGATGCCGTCCCGCGAGGAGCTTATCGCTTCGATCGTGGCCTGCATCGGCGCACCGGCGTCGAATCTTGCGGCTGCCATTAGCGCACCTGCTTCGAACATCGCTGGCATCCTGTCCTCAATTGAGGAACGGGCGGCCGCCTGAGCAACGTGAAACTTTCGTGGGGAAATACGCCTCGCGCCGGATAACACCTGTAAGAACGGAAACGGAAAAATGGCTGATCTCAAAGCACTTGCCGAGCAAATTGTGAACCTCACGTTGCTCGAAGCCCAAGAACTGAAAACGATCCTCAAGGATCAGTACGGCATCGAGCCCGCCGCTGGTGGCGCGGTGATGATGGCCGGACCCGCTGGTGGCGACGCCGCCGCTGCGGTCGAAGAGCAGACCGAATTCGACGTGATCCTGGTCGATGCCGGTGACAAGAAGATCAACGTGATCAAGGAAGTTCGCGCGATCACCGGTCTTGGCCTGAAAGAGGCGAAGGATCTGGTGGAAGCTGGCGGCAAAGCCGTGAAAGAGCAGATCTCGAAAGCCGAAGCCGAATCGGTCAAGAAGAAGCTTGAAGAAGCTGGCGCCAAGGTCGAACTCAAGTGATCGCGCGGGGTGCTCCGCGCGCCCCTGCATAGAAAATTGGCTGGGTCCGAAGTAATTCGGGCCCGGCCTGATCTGTTTCCGGACAGGGCTTTGCCGCCGCTTGCGGGCCAAAGCATTGTCCAGGAGCAGATTCAGGGTTCGGGAGCAGGCCGGTGGGACGGACTGCAGGAATAGAACCCAAGCCCTCTTTCGCATTCGGTGTGTGGCCGTGGCCCGACGGCGCGCGCACTGGCGAAAACTGAAAGGTGATCAAGAGCATGTCGCATTCATATGTCGGCCAAAAGCGTATCCGCCGAATGTTCGGCAAGATCCGTGAAGTTCTGGAAATGCCGAACCTGATCGAGGTTCAGAAATCCTCTTACGACCTGTTCCTTCGCTCGGGCGACAGCCCGAAGCCGCTGGATGGCGAAGGGTTGATGGGCGTTTTCCAGTCGGTCTTTCCGATCAAGGATTTCAACGACACGGCCGTTCTGGAATTCGTGAAATACGAGCTGGAAAAGCCGAAGTACGACGTCGAGGAATGTCAGGCCCGCGACATGACCTATGCCGCACCGTTGAAGGTGACGCTGCGTCTGATCGTGTTCGATCTGGATGAAGATACCGGTGCGCGCAGCGTCAAGGACATCAAGGAACAGGACGTGTTCATGGGCGACATGCCCCTGATGACGTCAAACGGCACCTTTGTCGTCAATGGCACCGAACGGGTGGTTGTCAGCCAGATGCACCGCTCGCCCGGCGTGTTTTTTGACCACGATAAGGGCAAGACGC
>Ga0163215_101573_pt1 | contig 11980 bp, 1 predicted proteins | sample SynspAceP_FD_185934 | JGI IMG/M metagenome (GOLD analysis project Ga0163215, IMG submission 185934) | Saline lake microbial communities from Ace Lake in Antarctica - Synechococcus sp. Ace-P (Hybrid Assembly) | ecosystem: Environmental > Aquatic > Non-marine Saline and Alkaline > Saline | place... | reverse complement strand
CGTGTCACCATAGCCACCAAGGTCAAACGTGCCGCCACTGACAATCACGTTGGTGCTGTCAGATAGCCCATCGTTGCCGCCTAGCGCCAAAGTACCCGCACTGATGGTGGTCGTGCCTATGTACGTGTTGGCGCCTGAAAGCGTCAACGTGCCAGATCCTGACTTGGTCAAGCTGCCATTACCTGAAATGACCCCAGAAATGACACCTGCCGTTGAATCGACCCCGGCTTCAGCAATGTTCAGGTTGTAACTGCTCAGAGTGATCGCACCTGCTGACAAGCCTGTCGCCGTCAATATTGAGTCGGCATCCAGCGTGACCGCGCCGCCGTACGTCTGTACGCCCGAAGTGGTTATTACACCGCCGTTGATTTGAGTCGCGCCCGCTGCTGAGAGGCTCGCGAGCGCTGTTGCACCACCGACGACACCCGTGAAAATTGTCTCCCCGGTTCCCGTAATGGTGGCCAATCCTTGAGCACCATCAAGCGTCCCAGAAAAAGTCACATTCCCGAGCGTTGCCCCGGTAGAGATTGATGCACTTGCTCCTTGTAAGGTGACGTCGTTGGTAAAGGTTAGATCAGCGCCGGCACCTTGAGATCCAGCACCATCACCCGCACCGCCCGCGGCAGTGATGGTACTGTTACTTAAAACAATTTCTGTTGAGCTATATAAGTACAGATAAAGTGCACCAGCGTCACCCCCAGCGGCGCCAGAACCTGTCGCCGCTACACCGCCATCTGTGTTCAGATCCGTAATTGTCAGTGACTGATTAGTGCCGGTGAAATTGAAGATAACAGCACCGCCCGCAGAACCTATACCGCCGCCAGTACCCGCAACACCTAACGAACCGGTTGTCACCAGAGAGCCAGCCAAATTGATCGCGCCAGCCGATTGCATGACGATTTGACCTGACGCTTGTCCTGGCGTGGCGGCTGTTGTAACAATTGAATGACCTGCTGCGAGGCTGACACCGCCAGCACCGGCAATCAACGCGACAAGCCCGTCTGATGACGATAACTTTTGCGGATCATCCGAACCTGCTTGAGTCACCATGCTGGCATTGAGACTTATGGTTTCGCTAACAATATAGGCCCAACCCGCCGTTGTCGTGAGATCGCCGGTGAGTGTGAATGTGCCAGTGCTGAGCATGGCAGTGCTGAATGGATCATTGCCCAGCCCTTGCGAATACGTGCCGGCCGTCAGCGAGTCACTGATCGTGACGTTATTAGCCGTTCTGATAAAGACATATTTAAAGGCGTGCGTGCTACCCACGGCACCAACAAATGTGATGTCACCGCTACCGGCGTTCATTGCTAATGACGAGTCGTCTATGTTGTCGACCGTCTCCTCGAAACGGATAGTGCCAATGCCAGCACCCGTATCCACTTCAATGACCCGGCCAGACAGTTGAGCAACGCTATCTAGTGTGAAATCACCGCCCGCGCCCGTGCTGCCTCCGATACCGCCCACCATTGATATGCTTTGGTCTTCGATGGAAGAGACGCGACCTAGATTGGCGACACCACCGTTGGTGCGCAACGTCAACGAACCTGCTGCTCCACCCGTGGACGTTACATCTGACGCATCGCCGCCACTCGTTTGGTTCGCAGCCGAACTCAGGGTCAAGCTATTGCCGGCACCCGTGACGTCGACGGTAATGTTGCCACCGGCGTAACCCGTGCCTGATGCACGTGAAGCACCTCGGGCGTCTAAATCAGACCCAATGATTGCGGTACCAACGCTATCAATGTCGATGTTGCCGGCGGCTGCATCCACGCCTGCGCTTGTGATTGCTCCACCATCGATGGTGATACCGCCTGAACCTGCGTTGAAATCAATCAATTGCCCAGCGGCAGCAACCCCTGCATTGATATCAATCGTGTCGGCGGTCAGCACAACCGAACCGAGTGAGTTCACGGCGCCATTGATTTGAATACTTGTTGCCGCGGTTAAGTTCAAACCACTTGTATTAACAACCGCAGCCGTCGCAAACGTGTCAGCGCTATTGACAGTCAGCGCACCGATTCGACCCGCAGAAGTAGAACCGACCGCCCCAGCAAAACTCACATCGCCCGTACCGGCCGTGACCGTAACGGCATTGGCTTCATTGGATTGCGAGTTCACTGTGCCCGAGAAGCTGACATCAGCGCCAGCCGCACTGTTAGCCGTGGTGTTCACCACAAGGGCCTCGTTTGCCACAACATCACCACTAAAGGACAGCACCCCACCCTCAGTGCTGTAAGTGCCGTTGGTCGTGATCGTGCCACTAGCGGTATAAGTTTGATCGCCCGTGGTGGTTATGGCCTGGCCAGTTAAAGCAATGTCACCGCCACTGGCCACTATCGTTTTTACCGTGCTGTTATCTCCCACCGCTCCCAAATCAACCGAACCACCAGCGGTAGAAATGGTTAAACCGTAATCAACGGCAACCGTTGCGTTGTAGCGAACCGCGACAATACCGTCATTACCCGAACTACTGTAATTGTTACCCCCAGCACCACCACCACCGCCTCCGAACCCAGTTGCGGCTAAAGCACTTGTACCACCTGCGCTTCCCAAACCGCCGACAGCGTATGTTTCATTGGTGAGTACCGATAAACTACCAATGCCGCCCTGTCGACTTGAGGCTGCGCCACCAGCACCGCCGCCGCCGCCGGCATGCACATTTTTGTTAACGACATTAAAGCCGTAGCCGTCGTTTCCTTGGCCTGGCTCCCCACTACCCCCAAGTGACCGGGCACTATCATTAGAGCTACCACCGCCACCGGAGCCGCCCGCGCCCCCATCAAGATATCCAGTAGCGTCACTGCTACCACCAAAGCCACCACCTAGAGCTATGATGGTCTGCGACGTGTTGTCAACTTGCGTAAAAGTTACGGTCGAATCTGACCCTTTTTCACCAATACTGTGCAAAACGGATAAACCACCTGAGCCGATGGAAATGCTCAGGGACTCGGCGTTAGACACATTAATAGCAGCAGCATCTGTCAATTCAATGAAACCACCAGCACCTCCACCACCACCTGCCCCAAAGTTATTTTTACCCTTCAAGGAGCCACCAGAGCCACCCCCTGCAACAATCAACAACTCAAGGGCAGTGACTCCGTCTGGAATGGCCCAAGTGAAAAGACCGTCATTGGCGTAGATCGTCGAAGAGGTGCTAGCGCCTATTCCATATAAAAATTTAACCAAGCCAGACAAAGCTTGCGCGTCAGCAATGCTATCCACACTGCCTAGCGTCACGGTACCCGTGCCTTGTATGTCTATCGTTCGATCAGCACCCACTAGCCAGAGGGCACCTGGCACTGAGAGTCCACCATTGCCTAACCCGATGATGTTGCCCGATAGTAATGTGCGCCCTGAGGTGGAAAGGATTAGTGCGTCATTTAGTGTGGTGTCAGCCAAGATGGATATGTCACCGGCCTGAGCGCCACCGCCAAGCGTGAGGGAACTAAAGCCATCACCAATAAAAGCGAACTCACTTGCCGTGATATCAAGGCTGCTCAAACCCGCGTCTGCCGAACCCGAGAGGTTAATGGCGCTTGTTGCGTCTATGGGTCGAATTGTCAGAGCGCCCGTTCCCGAGATAGCTGCAGTGATGTCGACTTCACCAGCTGTCAGTGATATGTCAGCGCCGGCACTCGCTGTGATATTGCCATTAACACTAATCACACCGCCGTCGGCTGCGAGTAGCGTGATGCCAGCTGCTGTTAAAGCACTGTCAATATCAATGTTGTTGGCGTAGACGGTGATTTGCCCAGCAATACTGATTGCTGAGTCGACCGTATCCAATAGCGTCACGTTCACATCAGCTGTGCCATCGGCGCTGTCTACTTTACCAATCGTTAGACCACCGAGGTCAGTAAAGAAACTAAATCCCGCGGTCGAAAAATCACCTGCAAAGTCATTTCCCGTCGGTTCGATGCGCAGTATTCCTGCACCTGAGAAAAGACGACTGGACGTGGTTGGTGTGTCACTACTCAACACGAGCACACCAGCATTAATGTTGGTCGCACCGCTATAGGTATTGGCACCCGACAAGGTTGTGGTGCCCGCCCCGGTTTGGGTCAGGGCGCCTGCGCCCGCTAAAATGGCCGACACCGTCGCGGTGTTACCCGCTGTGTTACCAAAACCGTAGCTGCTACCGGTCAAGACACCTGTAGTCGATGTGATCGAACCACCCGCGCTACCCACGGTCACCGCGCTAACCGTGTCGCTAAATGTCGACAGCGCAAACACCGCATTCGAACCATTTACCGTCACAGCAGCTGAGTTAGCAATCACATCACTGGCGCCGAGCGCCAACGTGCCTGCGCTCAACGTCGTGATGCCGTCGTAAGTATTGGTACCACTCAAGGTTACGGTGCCAGCGGTCGTCTTGTTCAACCCAACGCTACCTGCTAGCACCGCACTGACCGAGCCCGCTTGCACGTCAAAGTCGCTTGTGCTCGTTAACGTACCGTTACTGATGGTGCCACTGGTTAACTGCACACCCGCAACGGTGTCACCATAGCCACCAAGGTCAAACGTGCCCCCACTGACAATCACGTTGGTGCTGTCAGATAACAGATTTCCAGCGCCTAGCTCGAGGGCACCCGCACTGATAGTGGTGGTACCGAAGTATGTATTTATTCCGGATAAAGTTGTCGTGCCCGCGCCGCTTTGCAAGAGGTTTGCGCTACCTGCCAAGATCGCTGACACACTGCCAGCATTGCCTGCTGTGTTGTTAAAGGTGATGCTGCTAGCCGTCAGCACACCGGTGGAAGAGGTGATCGAACCGCCATCGGTTCCAATGCTCAGCGCCCCGACTGTGTCAGAAAAGCTACCCATCGCAAACACGGCGGTTGCACCATTAACCGTTACAGCTGCTGCATCAGCAATCACATCACTGGCGCTGAGCGTCAGCGTGCCTGCGCTCACCGTCGTGATGCCGTCGTAAGTATTGGTACCACTCAAGGTTACGGTGCCAGCGCTCGTCTTGTTCAAAGCGACGCTACCTGCTAGCGCAGCACTGACCGATCCCGCTTGCACGTCAAAGTCGCTTGTGCTCGTTAACGTACCGTTACTGATCGTGCCACTGGTTAACTGCACACCCGCAACCGTGTCACCATAGCCACCGAGGTCAAACGTGCCGCCACTGACAATCACGTTGGTGCTGTCAGATAGCCGGTCGTTGCCGCCTAGCGCCAAAGTACCCGCACTGATGGTGGTGGTACCGAAGTATGTGTTTATTCCGGATAAAGTTGTCGTACCCGCACCGCTTTGGACAAGGTTTGCGCTACCTGCCAAGATCGCTGACACACTGCCAGCATTGCCTGCTGTGTTGTGAAAGGTGATGCTGCTAGCCGTCAGCACACCGGTGGAAGAGGTGATCGAACCGCCATCGGTTCCAATGCTCAGCGCCCCGACTGTGTCAGAAAAGCTACCCATCGCAAACACGGCGATTGCACCATTAACCGTTACAGCTGCTGCATCAGCAATCACATCACTGGCGCTGAGCGTCAGCGTGCCTGCGCTCACCGTCGTGATGCCGTCGTAAGTATTGGTACCACTCAAGGTTACGGTGCCAGCGGTCGTCTTGTTCAAAGCGACGCTACCTGCTAGCGCAGCACTGACCGAGCCCGCTTGCACGTCAAAGTCGCTTGTGCTCGTTAACGTACCGTTACTGATCGTGCCACTGGTTAACTGCACACCCGCAACCGTGTCACCATAGCCACCGAGGTCAAACGTGCCCCCACTGACAATCACGTTGGTGCTGTCAGATAGCCGGTCGTTGCCGCCTAGCGCCAAAGTACCCGCACTGATGGTGGTCGTGCCTATGTACGTGTTGGCGCCTGAAAGCGTCAACGTGCCAGCACCGGTTTTAGTCAAGGCTCCGGTGCCAGCAATAGCACCCCCGATCAGGCCCGTTCCTGCCTCATTAACCGTTAGCCCGTTGGCATTTAAGTTAATGGCGTCAGCATCCAGGCCATTTGCCGTCAATTGAACGGCACCTGTGAGGTTCACACTGCCATGCAGCGTAAGCGTGCCAGCCGCACTCAGATTTACCGGTAGCGTAATTATCGACGCGCCAATGGTCATGTCACCAGACACATCAAGGGCTCTCACCACTTCCACCGTGCTCGCGTTGCTTTGGGCCCCGATAACCAAATTTTGTACGTCAGAGTCTACGTGCAGAAATCCCAAACTCTGTGTTTGAGAAAATGAAGTATCCCAAGGGATGATTGAAACATCACCACTGGTTTGGGTAAGCAGGCCAAGGCTAGTTGGACTAACCCCGATTCGCGGGGCTTTGATAACGATATCACCAGTGTGCGACGCACCACCGTAGACAAATTGGCTGGTGCCCTCGAGTTGCCACGGCCCCTCGCTCTCGACCGTGATATTGCCATGGCCAGCAACAGAGACGTTTGAGGCACCAAAATAATATATGCTAGTGTCATATGTTCTCACACCGGTTGCTAGGACAGTCACATCGCCATCTGTAGTAGATAGGGTTGTGTTTTGAAATTCGGCGGATCCGTTGTTAGCCGTAATCGAAATCTGCCCTGCTTCGGTAGATATGACCGAGTTAGCAGCATATGCTGCGGTTCCGTTATTGCCCGAAATTACAATCTGCCCTGCTGAGGCTGTTTGAAGAGAGGACTCATAAAGCCTGACAGCGCGATAAGATGGGAAGTAGTAGGAGTTGGAGTCGTCCCGAACAGACCCTCGCAACAACAGATCACCACCCGCCGCGTCTAAGTCGGAAAAATCTAGAATGATCGCATAAATACTGCCGCTAACGGCAGTTGAATAAGGGTCGTTGCCTCCACCAAAGACAACATCACCACCGTTGGTTTGAATGTCAATGCGGTTGCTTCCGATGCCGTTCAAACGAATCGAGCCATCGCCGCTCTGATCGCTATCGGCCCAGAAAACGACATCTAGTGCTCCGGCACTAGAAACAATAGAAACGCCTGCTCCGAGCTGAATCGCTGCAGTGGCCTTTAGTGTTAAAGAGGCGTCACCGCCCGATGTTTTCTGTATCGATACATCGTTGTTAACTGTAATTGAACCGGTTACCTCATTTAACACATTAGTCCCGGCATTCAAACTAGTCACATAGGTGTCAGCAACCGCTTGGTTTACGGTGCTGTCTGTCGGATCTAAAAGCCAGATACCACCGGCACCATTAGCAGCGCCAGCCTCGACCCTTGCGCCCACGATTTCTAAACTGTAGCCCGAGGTCTCAATCTGCCCACCATCACCTGCATTCTCACCGCCTTTGGCGAGGATTTCACCTCGCGCGGTGGTCACTGAATCTGGGTTCTTGACGTCACTCCACACCACCACCGTGCCACCATCGCCGTTATCCGTGGCACTGGCATCAATCTTGGTGTTGGTTTCTACTGTAACGGTCGTGGCTTGATGCATGGCATCAGCGGTTTCAAGCACACGGCGCTCTTCGTTCGCACCACCCTGCCAATCACCACCGACGAGAACCTCACCACCGCCTTTAGGGCCTGTCGCTAATAGTTCTGAGCCCTCTAGGATCGCGATGGTGTCGCCCTCGAGGATGATGCGGCCACCTTTTTCTGTGACGGTATTGGCACCCGCGCTTGCGACAATCTGCCCACTGTTCTTGATCACACTGGCTCTGAGTTCTGCGGTGGCGCGTGCGCTTAAGATGACCAAGCCGCCTTCCGCAAATATGGCGTGGCGGTTTTCTATTTGTGCATCGAGGTCTTGTTCCGTGACCGTGATGCCTTGCAGCTTGTTGCCTGTACCGAAGTCGAGTTGGATGTGTTCACCACTAGCGAGTACGACCGTGCCGCGTTCGGCAATGATCACGCCTTGGTTTCTGACCTCCGGTGCCATCAATGCAATGTAGCCATCTAGCTTGGCTTTGAGTTCACCCTCGTTGATGATCTCGCCCGTGGCACCATTTCTTTTGAACTGGTAATTACCATCTAGAAAATCTTTGTCGGCTAACTCATGGGTAGTGGCAATCAAGCCACCAACGTCCACGCTCGCACTCGGCGCAAAATATGCGCCGTTGGGATTGATGAGAATGACTTGGCCAGGCGCCACGATGCGACCAAATATTTGACTGGGGCTTGAATCTAAAACCCGGTTCAGTGTCGCGGCGTTACTGCCGGGTTGGTTGAAGTTAACGGTGGCGTCTTGACCCACGTTGAACTCATTCCAGTTGATGATCGCTTTCTGTGAACTTTGGTCAATGTTCATCACATTGCCGGTGTTGCTGATCTGTGCATCACCGGCGGTGACGTTACCGCCCTGTGGAAGTTGATTGGCAGCAGGTGCCGTTTGTGCCTGTGCCAAGCCACCGGCACCTGCGGCCAAGGCAGCAAGGGCCGCTAGTTTGGTACCGTGTCTCTTTGCGTTTCTCTTGACCGAACCACTCATCTTGCCCATGCTTTTGGCGAGCTCACTCACGGCCTGCCAGCAGCCCGTTGCTCTATTAAAGATGACGCGATAGACGTGGTTCATTAATTTCCAAAAAGGCAATCACATGATCGTTGGGGTTTCACATGATCGAGTGACATTTAAACCTTTCAGGAAACTAAAACCTTGCAAAAGGTTGCATTAAGCCCTGCGCACAAAAAATCTGCTGCTTGGCATCAGGTCTAGTGAGGGTTATCTTTAGCAAAGTTGTGGCGCTTTAGCTTAGCGAGACAGGAGCCAGCAGTCGTCGCCTTTTATATGAATGGCATTGATGGCGGGGGACGAAAACCCAGTTTGGAGGAGTTTATAGCTGCCGTACCATACAAAATTTAAGATATGCTTTGTATATGGTGTGGGCTGTGTAATTGACCTGATCCATCAAGCCGAAGCAGTCGAACAAGTCGTTAATTGAGGAATTTACGCGACACCGGCCTATGTCGCCGACCCGACTGGTGAGCTTAAAGTGATCCTGCTTGATGCTAAAGTGATTTCGGATCCGTAGCGTCAATCGCTCGATACCCGCGTTCTTAACTAGACTGACGCGCAAGAACTAAAACCGACCAACGCGTCCATGATCACGCGAGCCACGTTACATGGGATTGTCGCGCTGATGCCCGCCAACAACCAACCGAGGACTTAATCTTTTTCAACAACGTGCAGATCCAGCGACAGTTCGTGCGCCAGCGCAGATATTGCCTGCTTTTAAAGCACTTCACGACCGCCATACAGCAGTGGGGCATCCAAAGCCCGCAACCCATGACCAATCCCTCGGCAGAGATATTGGGAGCAATGCATGAATCGCCCTTGCGTATTTTACGGAAAGTGACCGCTGATTTCACCTGTACGTGAGTGCGCGATGTCATCCGGGGATAGTTACAAACACCACAAATGAAAAAATCCTGGCCTAGCCTCAGCGCCTAGGTTTTTTCTGGTGGACGAACCATGACTCGAGCCTAGGGTTAACGGATTAAAAATAGAGACGACAAAAATCAAATTTTATAATTTGATGGGATACTAAACACACGGCACGCTGTGAAGCAAAATAGGTAGGCATGTGCTGGCTCTGCCGCTAAACGACAAAACAGCCCAATTTGCAGCAATATTTCAGTAGATCTATACCCACCCACACGCCCACACGCCCAGATGGCTCAAATCAGCTAGGGCAAACAAGTCAATTTCCCCTGGTCATTCGTGAGAGCGCAAGCAGAAACCTCTGCCCAGAAGATGCAGCTGTCATTGCGGTAGTGGGCAATCACCGAGGCCTTCGAAGGTAGCGTGAAAATTTGGTCAAGAGTTGGGGCCATTTCCTTTTCAGGGGAGAATGGCACGAGGCATTTGGATGGTTGACCTGGTATGGGTGACTTATCCTAGGGCGACACTGACCACACCATATCGCGGTAGTTTTCTAGGCGTAGCTGGTGATGCCACTCACTGACAGCCAACCGCTGTTGGCGCTTGATCCAGATGTATTATTCGTCTGATTAAGCTTGTCAGAAAGTTTGCGCTAACTTTTAATGGGTAGGCTGAGGCGAAACAATGCACCTACACCACCGTGACTATCGGCTTCGATCTTGCCACCGTGTGTTTGAGCGATTTGTTGTGACAACCACAGTCCAATGCCGGAACCTCCGTCTTTGCCAGTGACGTAAAGCTCCTAGATGTTGGGCATTACGCTTGGATCAATGCCTGGGCCGTTGTCGCGCACTTCAACCATGCAGACCAAATCTTTAGTTGTGACGTCGATATCGATATTTCTGGGCGGGCTGTTGCGACTTAAAGCGGTGATGCTATTGGAAATCAAGTTAATGAAAATCGTTTCTAGGTGGCTTGACTCACAAGCAACGGTTAAGCTTAAATCGCCGGTTATCTTCAAACCAATGTTCTCAGCGCTCAACCGAGGCCTCAATATCTGGATCGCCTGGTTCAGTGGCACTGTCAAAACTACCGCGGAGGTAGGCGAATTTGGAGAACAAAACAATGCTTCTAGCTGGTTGATCAAATGGGCGCTGCGCTCACTTTCATGGTGCAAAAAATCGACCTGCTCAGACAGGTTTGTTAAATCGTTTGACTGCAATTGCAGTTGTAGGTTCTTTGAAGCAAGTAAGAGTGTGGTTAGTGGCTGTCTTAATTCATGAGAAAGGCTTCGACCGATGGCCGCTGAGTTCTCGCTGCGGTTGATGCCTGAGAGTGCGTTAAGAAGAAGACTCTTCTCTTGGAGTAATACCTGCAAGGTTTCGTTTTTATTAAGCGTCTTTTCAAGCTCATAGGTCATCACCGTCAAGTAACTCATGGCGTTGGCCAGCAACCAAACCCAGCGGAGCACCACCATCGTCAGGGGCTCTTCGTAAAGGGTGATTTGGGCGTTGGTGGACTCTGGGTACACGAGCGTAAAAATTAGACGAGACGAAGCGCATAAAAACTCGATCGCAAACGTAGTGGCAAGTACGATCAATTGTGTTGACTGGGTCGTTCGGTAGAACTGGATGACAGACCAGAATAGGTGAGCCGTGATGATCGTCATCACGGAATGGATCAAGTAGAGCCGGACTGTATATGGCAGGTATTGACGTAAGAGCTCGAGTGAGACCGTATAGACAATGACCAGGGCAAACAACCAAATGGAAATATCGGTCTTGCCTGATCGCCAATAACGCAGTTGCAGGCTCATGGCTAGATAGGCCAGCAACAGCCCAAGGTTAGCAACTGCCAGCGCGGGTCTACCTAGCCATACACTGAGGCCAAAGCCCATATAACTGGCTGATAAGGCAATTAGCCCCCAAAACCAAAACCCCTCACCTTGGCGCCAATCGTGTTGGCGTTTGAGCACAATGGTGTTGATCGCACTGATATGTATTGACCCGTCAAGTGATTGTTTTAAATCATTTTCTGTCTCGTGGTTAAAAAGCGTTGGTGCACAGCGCACAGGTAGCGAAACGAGCGGCATTTCCGACGGTTGATCAATCTGATATTCGCGGGTTGGGTACCGCATGACAAGCGATTCGTCGCGGAGCTGCCTCTCTCTAATTTCGAGGGTCATTCCATTGCTGGATGCCTCATAGTGCGGTCGAGGGTTCTCCAACCGTTGCTCATTTCGCTACCTGTGCGCTTTGTGATCGTCATATTTATCTGCCTGTGTTTGAGTTATCCACGGTGCTGGCGCAGCGCCCCTCTATGGCGCAAGGCGAGCAGCGCGGTGGATAACTCGTGAATGTGTTTGTACTCAGGCATTGGCCGACATCTCATGCAAAGGGCCAGTGGCTTGGCCAATTGCCCAGATAAAGCCCACCAGTTCGCGCGCAACGGCGGTGCAGGCTTGCACTGAGACCTTGCCACGTTGGATGTAGCCGCGGTATCGAGCACATAGCCGTTGCTGTGCTTTCCAGGCAATCTCTTGAATCGGCTCAGGCGTTTGTTCAGCCCGCCGTTGTACGCATGCGCTCTTTCTGGCCATGTGTCGATACGTCCATGCCGCTTCGGTCAGCAATCGCCGGATGTAGCCATTGCCCGTCTTGGTAATGCCGCCTCTGACTTTGCT
>Ga0163215_101572_pt1 | contig 11982 bp, 10 predicted proteins | sample SynspAceP_FD_185934 | JGI IMG/M metagenome (GOLD analysis project Ga0163215, IMG submission 185934) | Saline lake microbial communities from Ace Lake in Antarctica - Synechococcus sp. Ace-P (Hybrid Assembly) | ecosystem: Environmental > Aquatic > Non-marine Saline and Alkaline > Saline | place... | reverse complement strand
TACACGACCGACATGGAGATTGCCCGTGAAGCCAACAAGTTGCCGATCCAGCAGATTGGCGCGAAGTTGGGCATTTCGGACAAGGATCTGGTGCCCTATGGCCACGACAAGGCCAAGGTTTCCGCCGAGTTCATCAAGTCAAAGCGCAGCGGCAAGAACGGCAAGTTGATCCTTGTCACCGCGATCAATCCGACCCCTGCGGGCGAGGGCAAAACGACAACGACAGTGGGTCTGGGCGATGGTCTGAATGCCATCGGCAAGAAGGCGATGATCTGTATCCGCGAGGCCAGTCTTGGGCCGAACTTCGGGATGAAGGGAGGTGCCGCCGGGGGTGGCATGGCGCAGGTTGTACCGATGGAGGACATGAACCTGCATTTCACCGGCGATTTCCACGCGATTACCAGTGCCCACAACTTGCTGTCGGCGATGATCGACAACCACATTTACTGGGGCAACGCGCTTGAAATCGATCAGCGGCGGGTGGTCTGGCGGCGCGTGGTAGACATGAATGACCGGGCATTACGCGATATCGTCACGTCGCTTGGCGGGGTTGCCAACGGATTTCCCAGCCAGTCGGGCTTTGACATCACCGTCGCGTCCGAGGTCATGGCTATCCTGTGCCTGGCGTCCGATCTGGATGACCTGTGCAAGCGTTTGGGTGACATGATCGTGGCCTATCGCCGCGACCGTTCGCCGGTCTTTTGCCGCGATATCAAGGCCGATGGCGCGATGACGGTTCTGCTCAAGGATGCGATGCAGCCCAACCTGGTGCAGACGCTGGAAAACAATCCTGCCTTCGTGCATGGAGGCCCGTTTGCCAATATCGCGCATGGCTGCAATTCGGTCGTGGCGACGACAACTGCGCTGAAACTCTGCGACTATGTGGTGACCGAGGCAGGGTTTGGAGCAGACCTAGGTGCCGAGAAGTTCATGAACATCAAGTGCCGAAAGGCGGGACTGGCCCCCAGTGTCGTGGTTCTGGTGGCCACCGTGCGGGCCATGAAGATGAACGGCGGCGTCGCCAAGGCCGATCTCAGCAACGAGGATGTCAAAGCTGTAAATGCCGGTTGTGCTAACCTCGGTCGGCATATCGAGAACCTCAAGAGCTTCGGGGTGCCGGTCGTGGTGGCGATCAATCACTTTGTCACCGATAAGGAGGCAGAGATTCAGGCGGTCAAGGACTACGTGAAAAAGCAGGGTTCCGAGGCGATCCTGTCTAAGCATTGGGAGTTCGGCTCGAAAGGGTCGGAGGAGTTGGCCAGGCGGGTGGCCAAGGTGGCTGATTCCGGTATCGCCAGCTTTGCCCCGATCTATCCCGACGAAATGCCGTTGCTGGAGAAGATTAACACCATCGCCAAGCGCATCTACCGCGCCGACGAGGTGCTGGCCGACAAGAAAATTCGCGATCAACTGAAGGAATGGGAGGATCAAGGTTACGGCCACCTGCCGATCTGCATGGCCAAAACCCAATATTCCTTTACCACCGACCCGAACCGGCGCGGCGCGCCCACGGGGCATTCGGTGCCCATCCGCGAGGTGCGTCTGTCCGCGGGCGCCGGGTTCGTTGTGGTGGTCTGCGGCGAGATCATGACGATGCCGGGCCTTCCACGCGTGCCGTCTTCGGAAAACATCATGCTTAACGACAAGGGCCAGATCGACGGTCTGTTTTAAGGAACGATACGATGATCCGCAAAATCCTGGTTCCGGTACGTGGCGACGGCAAAGGCGAAAATGTCCTTGCCCATGCCGCAGCGCTTGCGCAGGGCGATGCAAGTCACATCGCGATTGCCCACTGTCGGGCGCGGCCGCAGGATATGCTGCCGTTTGGCATCGCCCTTCCCGAGGTTCTCCGCAAACAGCTGATGGATAACGCTGTTGCGCTGGCCGATGCCGAAGAGCAGGGGATGAAGAATGAACTGGAGGCGCTGGCCAAGTCGCTGAAGCTGAACTTGAGTGGCACGCCGAACGGCATGACGACCGCGGAATGGATCGAGGAAGAGGGCCGACAAGTGGACGTCATCAAGCGCAACGGGCGTTTGGTCGATGTCATTGTCGTTGCTCAGCCGGACGTGGATCGCAATATCGGGGCCAACACACTCAAGGCTGCACTGTTTCAGACCGGTCGGCCGGTGATGATGGTGCCCAACGGGGTCGCACCGCCGCAAAAGCTGGGGGTGCATGTGACGCTGGCCTGGAACGGATCACTTGAGGCGTCGCGGGCGGTGTCGATGTCGCTGCCAATTCTGGAGCAGACCGATATGGTCACGATCCTGTCCACTGGGGCTGAACCGAACGCCGCCTCGGCTCGCGAGCTTTCAACCTACCTTGATGCGCATGGCATAAAAACGACCATCCATCGTTTCAAGAAGAAGCGAAACGTTGGTGCCGATCTGTTGGCCCTGACCAAAGAGCTAGGCGCAGATACTCTGATCATGGGAGCATATGGCGACAGCCACGAACGCGAAACGATCTTTGGCGGCAATACCCAACACATTGTCGACAATGCCGAACTGCCGGTCATTCTGGTGCACTGAGGAGAGCATTGAGGATGTACGGGAGGAGTGAGCAGAACAGGAGAAACCTACTGTAAGTGCAGTGGATAGTGTGTCGCGACACTTTCGCGTCAAACATAGGTATCCAGGGAGGATATTATGCAATTTTCCAAACGCGCATTTTTTAAAATGACGGCTGCGTCGGCCATTGTAGCCTTAGTCGCCGGGACGGCCGCAGCGGAATTCGGCCCGGTCAAACCGATCGATTTCGTGATCATGGCCGGTGCTGGTGGCGGTGCTGACCAGATCGCCCGGTTCATTCAGTCAGTCGCCGAAAAGGATAAACTGACCTCGCGTCCGCTGATCCCCAACAACAAGGGTGGCGGTTCCGGAGCCGAGGCGCTGATCGAACTCAAGACGTCAGCTGACCCGGATTATTCGATTTTGGTGACGCTCAATTCGTTCTTTACCACGCCGCTGCGGCAGCCCGATCTGGGTATAGACGTTGCGACGTTTACCCCAATTGCGATGATGGGCGTCGATCCCTTCGTGCTGTGGGTCCACAAGGACGCTGGGATCACCACTTTCGAGCAGTGGCTTGAAACCGTGACGGGTATGAACGGCGATTATGTCATGGGCGGTACTGGCAAAGGTCAGGAAGACAGCCTTGTCATCGCCTATCTCGAGAAGGCCTATGATCTGAAAATCAAGTACATCCCCTATGACGGTGGTGGTGCGGTGGCCAAGGATCTTGCCGGCCAGCAGATCATGGCCACGGTCAACAACCCGTCTGAAGCCAAGGGGTTCTACCAGTCGGGCGATGTGGTCCCGCTGGTAGCCTTCTCGGACGAGCGTCTGGCAGCCTTTCCGGATGTGCGGACACTGAAAGAGCTGGGGCAGGACTTCAGCTACTATAACCAGCGTGCTGTTGTTGGTGCACCTGGGATGTCGGACGATGCGGCAGCCTATTATCAGGGCCTCTTTGAGACCATCTACAACACGTCGGAATGGCAGGGCTACATGGAATCAGAAAGCCTGTCGCCTTTGTGGATGACCCCCGAAGAGACCCGCGCTTACTGGGCCGTTCAGGTCGCGCGTCACAAAGAACTGCTGGCCGATATTGATGGCTAGCCGAACCACTTTTATTTAAGTGCTGGAATAGGGAGGGCGAGATGCGCCTTGCGGAAATCGTTACTGCGGGTGTTCTCGCCCTTCTGTCTATCTACATGATGGTAAAGAGCACTGAACTCAATGTCGGCTACATCCGGGGCGAGGGCCCCGGAGCTGGCGCTTGGCCGTTCTGGCTATCGGCGATCATGCTGCTCTGTACCGTGATGATTGCCATCAACTGGGCGCGGCGCACGTCGCCGCCGTCGCAGTCGGAAGAACCGTTTCTGGATGTTTATGGCAAAAAGACGGTTCTGCAAGTGGCGGGTGGGCTTTTCGGCTTTATTGCGTTGACGAGCATTATCTCGATGTACGGGGCAATGAGCCTGTTCCTGATCTACTACCTCAAGTTTCTGGGCCGCCATTCATGGCTCTTAACCCTTCTCATGGCGATCCTGCTACCCATCGGCTTCTTCTTCTTCTTCGAAGGCCTCATGCGTATCACCATGCCTAAGGGTTTGAGTTTCACCGATCCGTTCTTCAACGTGCTTTACGGCATCATCTACTAAATCCGGCCACATCACTTCGCGCGATAATCGAGGGAAACATCCATGGAAATTCTGGGAAATCTGGCAGACGGTTTTCTGATTTCATTCATGCCTATCAATATTGCGTTAATGTTGGTGGGTGTGACCGTCGGTCTGTTCATCGGTGCAATGCCGGGGCTGGGTTCGGTGAACGGCGTGGCGATTTTGCTGCCGATCACGTTCCTGGTACCACCGACGTCAGCAATCATCTTTCTGGCCGCAATCTATTACGGGGCGATGTATGGGGGCGCGATCAGTTCGATCACACTGGGCATCCCCGGCGCATCGACTGCTGTGGCCACGACATTTGACGGGCGGCCGATGGCGCTTAAGGGGAAGGCGAGTCTGGCTCTGGTGACGGCGGCGTTGGCGTCGTTCATCGGCGGGTCTGTCTCGATCGTTTTGTTCACCATCTTTGCCCCGCTCTTGGCGACAGTCGCGCTAAGCTTCGGCCCGCCCGAGATTTTCGCACTGATGCTGCTGGCCTTCGCCACCTTCGTGGGACTGGGCAGCGACGATATTCCCAAAACCATCCTGTCGATCTGTCTAGGGCTGGTCTTTGCGGCGGTCGGTTTCGACGTGATTTCCGGGCGGCCCCGGCTGGTAATCTTTGATATACAGGGCTTCATACGCGGTATTAACTTTCTGGTTCTGGCCATCGGCGTATATGGCATCGGCGAGATGATCTGGACGATCGAAAGCACCCGCGGCAAGATCACGGGCGTGGATGCCAAAATGAGCTTTCGCCAGATTCTGGCGGATGTCAGGGAAGCCATGCGGCGCGGCTGGAAAGGCACGGCCATCGGTTCGTTCCTTGGTTTTTTCGTGGGTATCCTGCCTGCCGCTGGGGCGACGCCGGGGTCGCTAATGGCTTATGGCGTGGCCAAGATGGTGTCCAAGAATCCCGAAGAATTCGGCAAGGGCCATCCGTCAGGCGTGGCCGCGCCAGAATCTGCCAACAACTCGGCCTCGACCGGGGCGATGTTGCCGATGCTGACGCTGGGCATTCCCGGTTCGCCAACGACAGCGATCCTGTTGGGCGGCATGGTGATCTGGGGGCTGACCCCCGGTCCGCGCATGTTCACCGACCAGCCAGAATTCGTTTGGGGTCTGATTGGATCATTCTACGTGTCCAACCTGTTTGCGGTCATCGTCAACCTTTCGTTCATCCCGCTGTTCATCTGGATGTTGCGGATGCCCTTTACCGTGCTGGCTCCGCTGATTTTTGTTCTGTCGATCGTTGGCGGCTTCGCGGCGACCCGGAGCATACACGATCTTTGGCTGATGCTGGTTTTTGGTGTCGGGGCTTTTGCTCTGCGCAAGCTGGACTATCCTTTGGCGCCCGCAGTTCTGGCCATCGTCCTTGGCCCGATTGCTGAACCCACATTGCGCCAGTCGCTGCTGTTGTCGTCGGGCGATCCGATGATCTTCCTGAACCGCCCGATTGCCGGGCCGATCACGGTCATCGCGCTCATCCTGATCCTGTTGCCGTTCTTCAACAGCCTGCGCAAGAAGTATCGTGCCCGTGCTGGAACCGCGTGACATGAACGCAGACCGAAACAGAAACAAACGGAATGGGAGGGGCAACCCTCCCGTTTTGGCGTTTCAGCGGGCCCGCGATGGCTGACGATATGTTTGATGCCTGGAACCCCGGACTCGAGTCGGAAATCCCACACGCCTTGCTGGAGCATATCACGCTTTACCGATCCGGTAATTCATCAGTGACCTACCGCGATGCGAAAGAGATGGCGAACTATTGCGGATTGAAACCTCGCGACATGGTTGTGATGACCGTTCCCAGACTTGTGGTGCACGAGTTGCTGATCCGGGTGACGGCCGATCTTTATGTGCCGGACGGGCCGAATTATGCGGAGCTGGGCCTAAACCTCCGGGGCATGGCGGACACGATCCTGCGCAAACATATCGCGCCGCAAATGGCCGCGCTTGAGGCCAAGTTTTCTGCCCTGCGCGCCGATGTCGAACGACGGTTGGGGGTGATCCTTGACCGCGACCTTTACGATGTGGCACCGGAACCGGCAAAGAGGACTGGCTTTTTGGCACGTTTTGCCAAAAAACCCGCGCCGCCGCCGCCACGACCGGACCCCGCGGTTGCTGCGCTGTGCCGGTGGAGTGCCGTCGCGCCGGATGGCGCAGACCCGCTGGAGGTAGCCTGTCGTGGCGGTTTGCGGACCTTCGTCGACGGCATGCTCCGGCAGCGCGGTCGCCTGATGGCCGACCGTGATCTGCTCGTCAAGCTGACCACGCAATTGGTCTGCAATACCTATGGCAGTCAACAGATCGGTCTCTGGATCGAGCCGATCATCAGCACTGCCGCCGCCGTCGAAGGCTATCGTGTTCTGCCGTTTCAGGCCAAACCCATGGTGCTGAACGTCAAGGGGGCTTCGGCTGCGGGCAAAAGCACGATCCGTCCGCTGCAACGCGAACTGGCCGAACGGCTGGGCGTTTCCTGGCAGGATTTTGCCCTGATCAGCCCCGATTACTGGCGAAAGTTCCTACTTGATTACGCCAGTCTGGGCGACGATTACAAATATGCCGCGATGCTGACGGGCGAAGAACTTGAGATCATCGACAAGAAACTTGACAGCTACATGGTCACCAAGGACGCGCGGGGGCAGGTGCCTCATTTGCTGATCGATCGCTTTCGGTTCGACAGTTTCACCGCCCATGCACAAAAGAACGCTGAGGGTAATTTGCTCAGCCGCTTTGGCGATCAGGTGTTCATTTTCTTCATCATCACGCCGCCAGACGAAACGGTCGAACGCGCCTGGAAGCGCGGGCAAAAGACCGGGCGCTACAAGGCGGTGGACGATTTGCTATTCCACAACATCGAGGCCTATACCGGGATGCCGCAGCTATTCCTGTCATGGGTCAACAAGACCCAGCAGCGCGTGCATTTCGAGTTTCTGGATAACAGCGTGCCGTTGGGCGAGCGTCCCCGCACGGTGGCGTTCGGCTGGAACGGTCAGGTGACGATTCTTGATCCTGAGGCGATGCGGCAAATGAATCGTTATCAGAATGTGAACATCGACGCCCGAACGGCTGACGACGTGTTGCTGCCGACCGAACCCACCGGCGACATTCTGACCGAATGCATCCGCCATGTGGCGCACGTGACCTTCGCGGATGCTGCCACACTCAGGGTTATGGGGCAGACTGTGGATGGTGACATCACCTTTGAGGCGAACGGGTTTTTTCACCAGATAGGGATCAGTTGTGACAAGGGACCACCGCGCGAGCGGCCCAAAGTGGACTTTGACCACGAGCATCAGTTCACGCTTGGGGCGTGGGGGGCGGCGTAATCTCCCTATCTCCGCTTGCTGTGTCACACCCCCGTTCCCAGTCTGTCGAAACGGCCATCAGGCAGTCCCCTTGGGTGCTCAAAAGAAAGTCGAACGCCACTGCCTGAAATCCGTGATCTGCGATTGCTTGCCGCGTTGGCCCAGCACCGGCATTTTTCGCGCGCCGCCGATGATTGCGGCATTTCGCAGCCCGCGTTCTCGGCCCGGATCCGCAAGCTGGAAGGGGGGTACGGTATTCCGTTGGTCCGGCGCGGCAACAAATTCATGGGGTTCACCCGCGAAGGTGAAGTGGTGCTGAAATGGGCCCGTAAACTGCTGGCTGTTGTCGAAGGGATGTGTCAGGAGATCGATGCGCTCAACAACAACCTGATGGGCAAGTTGGTGATCGGAGTAATTCCCACTGCGCTACCTTTTGCGGCCAAGGTTTCGACACATCTACGCCGTTCGCATCCGAACCTGTCTATCGAGGTGCAGTCGCGGTCCACCGGCCAGATAGAGGCCCGGCTAAACGACTATTCGCTGGATGCCGGCGTCATGTATTACGACGACGCCGACCCGGCAACGACCGAGATCCTGTATGAGGAAAGTTATGTGCTGATCTCGCCGCGCAAGTTGGCCCTCGTCACGAAGGTACGGTGACATGGGCCGAGGCGGCGCAGTTGCCGCTGTGCTTGCTGACGCGGGACATGCGCAACCGTCAGCTTCTTGATAAGATTTTCGCACAGGTTCAGACTGCTCCGAGTGTGGTGATGGAGGCGAACGGGTTCAACGCGGCGCTGGCGTAGGCGGCCAGCGGGTCGGCCGCCACGATTGCGCCGCGCGGCGTGGCCGAAACCTATTTCGCGCTGAAATCGTCGGTCAACCTTGATCTGGTCGAACCCAGCGTCAGTCTTACCGTGGGTCTGTGCATCAAGGACCAATCACCAGTGCTGCCGATGGTGCGGGCGCTAAGGGTGGCGGTCCGAGCGTCATTATAACCATAGCAAATGACGCGTTCCGATAATCGTATTTGAAACTATGGCCGATACAGGTAAAAAAATACGGACCAGCAGGGGGAAGACATGAACGTTCAGAACGCACAGCCGGGTGTTTGGAAGTCTGGCAAGGGCAAGGGCCGCCATACCCCGAAGGCCCGCGCCGCCGCGATCTGCTGATCGAATATCTGCATCTGCTACAGGACAAGTTCGGGCATCTGTCGGCGCGCCATCTGCGCGCGCTGGCCGAGGAAATGCGGATCGGGCAGGCCGAAGTCTATGAATTCGCCAGCTTCTATGCGCATTTCGATATTGTGCGCGAGGATGACGCGCCGCCGCCGGCGCTGACTATCCGGGTCTGCGATTCGTTGTCTTGGGAATTGGCGGGGGCGGAACAACTGCACGCCGCCCTGGCCATAGGGCTGGACCCGGCAGCGGTGCGGATGCGGCGTGCGCCCTTCATGGGACGATGCGATACAGCGCCGGTCCTGGAGATCGGCCATCACCACATCGACCACGCCACCCCGGAAAAGGTGCAGGCGGCGATTGCGGCGGACGACACCCATGCGCATCTGCCCGCCTATGAGGGGCTGGCGGCCTATCGCGCGGCGGGCGGTTACGCTGTGATGACTGATCATCGAACCTTATTGTCTCGGCAAATCCACCGATCCTGGACCAACCGGGCGTGACCCACGGCTTTTCGTGGAGGCGGTCCTCAGGATCATCCGCACGGGCGCGCAATGGCGCGAGTTTCCGGGTGAGTTCGGCAAATGGAACTCTGTGTTCAAGCGGTTTCGCAGATGGGTTAAAGTGGATGCTTTTTGTCGTATGTTCAAAGCATTAGCCTCCGACGTAGACTTGGAGTAGGTGATGATCCCCTCTCGTTGATTGTTTTACAATAAACTGCCAGACAGTAGATGGTACTATCGTCAAGGTTCATCGCTCGGGACAGGGTGCAAAGTGTACTTTTTGCCAGGCCATTCATTGTTGGCAGGCGATTGCGCGGCAATTTTCCGAGAGGAGACGCTTTTACGGCTGTCAACGGCGGAGTAAAATCCGGCCACGCACCGGAGCAATAGTCGGCCACTTTCTGCGCACGCATGAGACCATCGGGAGGGCGTAGCCCGAGCGGGGATCTCATGCGTGCGTGGCGATTTTGAGAGGGTTTCAGCCGGCCTAGCGGGCTCGGCTTTGGGCGAGACGATAGCAGTCGCCATTCATCTCGAGGATGTTGACGTGGTGGGTGACGCGATCCAGCAGCGCGCCGGTCAGACGCTCAGATCCTAGCGTTTCGGTCCATTCGTCAAACGGTAGGTTGCTGGTGATCAGGGTGGCTCCGTGCTCGTAGCGTTGCGAGATCAGTTCGAACAGCAACTTCTGCACCAGTCTTTGAGAGCGGCACGAAGCCCAACTCGTCGATGATGAGAAGCTGGTAGGCCGGCGTCAAACGTCTATATGCAGCGGATGTCATATCTCTCGCCCACGCCATGTATGAATTGGGTTTCTCCATGATCGATATGGAAACCTATTTTGTTATTATCAGTCATCGGACTTTTTCGAGTTACCGTCGGCTCAACGAGGAATCCATTGGCAATGATGCGGGGACGGCAATGCTCGGGGATTGTCAGTCAGTACCTGAATTTGGCACCGCGGTTTGGTCTCCTCAACCGGGGGAGTTTCCAAGAGCTTGGCGCTTAATCCCGCGAAATCCCACATATTCCCGGATAAATACCGTCATTCCCGATTATATATAAAAGCTACAGCGGCGGAGCTGAAAACTTATGCCGAAAGCCTTGCGAAAGCGGTTGAGGCCAGTGCCTGGGACGGCAACTGGTACGTCCGGGCCTTTGATGATGACGGCATACCCTGGGGCGCGCACCAGAACGACGAATGCCAGATCGATTCCATCGCGCAATCCTGGTCGGTCATCTCAGGTGCCGCGCCGGAGGATCGGGCGAGGACTGCAATGGCCTCCGCCAGGTCACGGTTGGTGCATCAGGACATACGGCTGGTGCAACTGCTCGATCCGCCTTTTCACATAACACCACGCGACCCTGGCAATATTCGGGCCTATCCGCCTGGTATTCGCGAAAACGGGGGGCAATACACCCATTCGGCGGCGTGGTTCGGGCATGCGCTGGCCGGGCTCGGTGATGGCGCTTGGCAAGTGTTCGATATCATCAACCCCATCCGCCGTACCCAGAGCAACAGCGGTGCACAGCACTATGAGCGTGAACCCTATGTGCTGCCCGGCGATGTTTATGGCCCGGGACAGAATCTCGGGCTTGGTGGCTGGTCCTGGTACACAGGTGCGGCCGGCTGGACTTGTCAGCTTGGCGTCGAGGCCATCCTTGGTCTGCGGGTCTTGAACGGACGCTTGGCGATCGATCCGTGCCTGCCGTGCTACTGGGGAGGATTTCCGGCGACAGTCCGCACAGAAAAGGGCAGCATCGAGGTGACGGTGGAAGACCCCGACAGGCTAGGTCACGCAGACCTGGAGCTTTTCGTTGATGGTCGATTGCGCAAGACGCTGGCCCCGATCCCGTTCCCGGGGAGCGGCAAAACGAGCAAGGTCAAGGTGATCCTGCAGTCGGCCGTTCCGCCTCTACCGGAGCGCTCGAAATAGCGTTCGGCACCACCGGTCTGGTTATGTGCCGACATTCCCGAATTGCGATAACAGGGACAACATCAGGGGCGCAAAACCAGCACATCGCAAATTGAACCGGCCTTTGCCGGTGGCGCGAAAGGTGGCCGGATGATCAAACACCGCGCATCGGCGAACACCTTCATCAGCGACGAATCCTGACGCGCCAGCGGAGTCGCGGCAAATTGTCCGTCAGCACCGGATTCAAGATCGCCGCGAAGGTAGTCCTGGCGTTGATCATTCTCCGGCAAGTCTTTGGTCAGGATTGCTTTTTTCATTCTGGCTGGGTCGGGTAATCCGGCCAGGCGGGTCACCAGAGGCTCGAGAAACAGGTGCGCACAGACAAGGCTTGAAGCGGGGTTTCCAGGCAACCCCAGAACCCGCATGCCGCCAAGTGTACCTGACATCAGCGGCTTGCCCGGACGCATGGCAATCTTCCAGAAATCGAGCGTCATGCCGCGACCCGTCATCGCCTTTTGCACCAGATCATGATCGCCCACCGATGCGCCGCCGATGGTAACCAGCACGTCTGCTTCGTGCGCGATGGCCTCATCAAGCGCCTCATCGAGCGCGTCCATCTGGTCAGCGGCGATGCCGAGATCGATGATGTCGGCGCCGGCACCGCGTGCAAGTGCTGCCACGCCAAATGTGTTGGACGCAATGATCTGGCCTGGCCCCAGTGACTGGCCGGGCAGGCGGAGTTCGTCTCCTGTGGCGAGAACCGCAACCCTGGGCTTGCGCGCCACAGGCAATTCCGCGTGGTTCATGGCCGCGGCGAATGTGATGGCGCCGGCATCAAGCAGCCGGCCTTTTTCGAGCCCGGTCTTGCCCTCTTCGAAATCAACCCCGGCGAGACGG
>Ga0163215_101571_pt1 | contig 11991 bp, 4 predicted proteins | sample SynspAceP_FD_185934 | JGI IMG/M metagenome (GOLD analysis project Ga0163215, IMG submission 185934) | Saline lake microbial communities from Ace Lake in Antarctica - Synechococcus sp. Ace-P (Hybrid Assembly) | ecosystem: Environmental > Aquatic > Non-marine Saline and Alkaline > Saline | place... | reverse complement strand
GACCATCGAACTGGACGCCAGTGCGGTCGATGGCCAGATCCTGGCACTTCAAGGCCGGATCAGCGATCTAGACCGGTTGCGCACCCGCCACGACACAGCAGAGCAGGACCTGCCCGAACGGCGGTTGGCGCTTGGCCGCATGGAAGGCCACATCGAGCAATTGCTGACGCGGCTCGGACAAAGCGGCAAAGCCGAACATGTGCTTCTCGACACCGCTACCACCGCAGCCCTGCGCGACCTCATTGACGCGCGCTCCGGCCTTGATGTCCGATTGGCGACAGCGCGGAAAGAGGCGTCGGACGCAAAAGCCGCGCGCGACGAGGCGCTGGCCCAGTTGCAAAATGCCGGCGGCGACAGCGAGGACACGGCATCCGATCGCCGGCCTGCACAGATTGCAGCTTTGACCGAAACCTTGACCGCTGTACGCAATGAAGATCACCGGCTGCGCAAGCAAGCTGCCGAGCGCGCCATCGGTTCGGCGAAAGACAAATGCGAAGCCCGGCTCCAGGCGCTCGCACCATGGCAGGGCGAGATTACCGAACTCAACGCCATGCGCCCGCCTTCGGCCACCACGCTCCGCGGCTGGAAGACCGATCTCGAAGCCACAGCCCGAGACTTTGAGAAGGCCGAAGCAGACATTGCCCGCCTCACCCAGTCGCTCAGGCGCAACGAGGCCGAAGCCGGGGCCATCGCCCAGTCGCGCGCTCTGCTCTCAACCGGCGAAGTCGAGGCCCTGCGTACTGCCCGCGACGCGGCCTGGTCGCAACACGCATCGGTTCTCGACGCCGCCACGGCCAAGGCGTTCGAGACTGCCATGCAGGCCTATGACGCAGCAGCCGACAAGCGCGCCGCCCATCAGGCCGATGTCGCCAAGCTCAACGAGATTTCGGTGCAGATCGCCATCACCCAGGCAGAGCTTGACGGCGCGACGACAGCAAAAGCCAGGCTCGAAACGACGCGTACCGAACTGTTTGACCAGATCGCAGCAGCGCTTGCTGCCTTGTCGTCGAGATTACCCGCAGACATGCACCCCGACGCGCTCGAGAGCTGGCTTGGTCTCAGGGAACAGGCGCTAGAAGCCGATCGGGAATTGCCTGCCCGCGTCAGTGAACGCGACATCGCCACACAGGACCAGCAGGCGGCCACCGCCCGTCTGCTCAAGGCACTGGCACCGCTCGGCGCCAAAACATCCGATGCCGATGATTTTGACGCTCTGATCGCCCTGGCCCAGGATCTGGTCACCCGCGAAACCCGGCTCGACTCCCAACGCCAGATCGTTGCCGCCCAGGACCGCATGCTCAAGCAGCGCCAGCTCGATCTGCGCACCGCTGAAGACGAGCTGCAGGCCTGGTTACTGGCCTGGAAAACCGCCTGCAGCGGCAGCTGGCTCGGTCAAGCCGAGCGTGTCGCAACCGCCGCCGAAGTGCGTGAGGCGCTGCCGCTGCTGACTGAGCTCGGCACCGCGATCCATGACCGCACCGGACTTGCCGACCGCGTCAGCAAGATGAAGCGCGATCAGGCCGACTATGCCGCTGCCCTTGCCGAGATCGCCCGCGACGCCGGGATCGATCCCACCGATGTCCCCGTATCTGCGCTGGCGCGGCAACTCACTGAGCGTCTTGCAACGGCGCAGACCGCGCGGTCGCGCCATGACACCGTCGCCGCCCAGATCGAGGCAGCGGTCGAGCGGCAGCGGGCGCAGTCGGAGGCCCATGCGGCCCACACAGCCAAAAAGACCGAAATGCTGACCGCACTCAACACCGAGACGCTGACCGAGGCCGCTTTGTGCGTGGACCGGGCGCTGGAGCGCAAAGCACTTGCCGAACGGGTGGACGAAATCAGCGAACAAATCCGGGCAAGCCTCGACGCGGCGAGCTTTGAAGAAGCGCAGGCGCAGCTCGAATCGAGCGAACCGGCCGCCCTAAACGATGAAAAGCTCGAACTCGAAGCCACGCTCGAAACCCTCGATGCCGATGCTCAGGAACTCTACGCCGCCCGCACCCGCGCCACCGAAGATCTCAGCTCTGTCGGCGGTGACGATGCCGTCGCCCGCATCGAGCAACAGCGCAAGACCACACTTCTGGCCATTGCTGAGGGCGCCGAACGCTATCTGAAACTGTCTGCCGGGATTATCGCCATGGAACAGGCGCTGACGCTGTATCGCGAGCGCCACCGCTCCTCGATGATGGCGCGCGCCTCCGAAGCCGTTCGCATCATCAGCCGTGGCCGCTACACCGGGCTTGCCTCGCAGCCCGACAAGGACCGCGAATTGCTGATCGCGCTGCAAAATGACGGCTCTTCCAAACAGGCAGCCGAAATGTCCAAGGGCGCCCGCTTTCAGCTCTATCTGGCGCTGCGTGTCGCCGGTTATCATGAATTTGCCGAGACCCGGCAGACCGTGCCGTTCATCGCCGACGACATTATGGAAACCTTTGACGATTTCCGTGCCGAGGAAACATTTCGCTTGTTTGCGGAAATGGCAGGCGTCGGTCAGGTGATTTACCTGACCCACCACAAGCACCTCTGCGACATCGCCAAATCCGTCTGTCCAGACGTCAAAATCCACGAATTGACGGCCTGAACCGGTTTAATTCCCGTGTTTTTTGCATCTGCGAACAGGCTTTGCTTGGCATCGGCGGCTTATCCCTGTATCGAACCCGCAAATCTCCATGCGTTTGTTTGGATTCCATACTCTGCAGGCAGCTTGACTGCCGGGGTGCATACGCGTTCCGCAGGCGCCGCTTCTGCAAGCATCGCATCGCTAAATCATCCTTTCACCGGACAGGACGTCAACTCGCCATGATCTCGTTCAACAGCTATCTCGCGCAATGGACCGGCAATGTCCGCGGCGACATCCTCTCGGGTCTCGTCGTCGCCCTTGCCCTGATCCCCGAAGCCATCGCCTTCTCGATCATCGCCGGCGTTGATCCGAAAGTCGGGCTTTATGCCTCTTTCTCCATCGCTGTGATCACCGCGATCGTCGGCGGCCGCCCGGGCATGATCTCGGCTGCCACCGCCGCAACCGCAGTATTGATGGTCACGCTGGTCAAGGAACACGGGCTCGAGTATCTGCTGGCCGCCACCGTGCTCGCCGGTCTGATCCAGGTTGTCGCCGGGCTCAGCAAGCTGGGCTATGTCATGCGCTTTGTGTCGAAATCGGTGATGACCGGCTTCGTCAATGCGCTGGCGATCCTGATCTTCATGGCGCAATTACCCGAACTCATCGGCGTGCCCTGGCTCACCTATGTCATGGTCGCGGCTGGTCTTGCGATCATCTATCTGTTTCCGCTGATCACCAAGGCAGTGCCCTCGCCGCTGGTCACCATCATCGTGCTCACAGCCGTCACCCTGTTCTTCGGCTTCGATCTGCGCACCGTCGGCGACATGGGTGATCTGCCCGACACCCTGCCGATTTTCCTGATCCCCGATATCCCGTTGACGCTGGAAACCCTGCTGATCATCCTGCCCTATTCGGTCGCCGTGGCCGCCGTCGGCCTGCTCGAATCGCTGATGACACAGACCATCGTCGACGATCTCACCGACACCCCGTCGGATCGCAACATGGAATGCATCGGCCAGGGCATCGCCAACACCGCCACCGGCTTCATCGGCGGCATGGCCGGATGCGCCATGATCGGCCAGTCGATCATCAATGTGAAATCCGGAGGTCGCGGACGGCTGTCGACCTTCATGGCCGGCGCCATGCTACTGTTCTTCATCGTCGTTCTGGGCGACTGGGTGGCGCGCATTCCGATGGCAGCCCTTGTGGCGATCATGATCATGGTTTCGATCGGCACCTTCTCCTGGTCTTCGATCAAGAACCTGCGCACCCATCCGCGCTCATCCTCGGTGGTGATGTTGGCAACGGTGCTGTTCGTGGTCTTCACCCACAATCTGGCGATCGGCGTTCTGGTCGGTGTCTTGCTTTCGGGCCTGTTCTTTGCCTGGAAGATCTCGCAGCTGTTCGGCATCCGCTCCACCCTGTCGGAAGATGGCAATACACGGACCTATATCGTTGAAGGTCAGTTGTTTTTCGCCTCCGCCGATGATTTCATGCAGGGCTTCGATTTTCGCGAAGTGCTGGAAAACATCGTCATCGATGTCTCCCGCGCCCATATCTGGGATATATCCAGCGTCATGGCGCTCGACATGGCCGTATTGAAGTTCCGGCGCGATGGCGCAACGGTGGAGATTGTCGGCATGAACGAAGCCTCTGAAACCATCGTCGACCGGCTTGCCATTCATGACAAGCCCGGCGCGATGGATCAGCTGATGTCGCATTAGGGAATCCTGCGATCAGGCGGCATCGCCTGTTCGCAGACAAAATGCCCTAAATCAAAGAATTAGAGCGTGGCATCCAAGCGGACGCACGGCGCTCTAGGGGAGATGAGATCATGACCAACATCATTCTGGCCCTTGTCGACGGGTCGACCTATTCCAAGAGTGTTTGCGACCATGCGGCCTGGGCTGCGGGACGCATGAATGCTGAAGTCGATTTGCTGCATGTGCTGGGTCGCCGCTCCGGCAGTGACACATCCGACCTGTCCGGTTCGATCGCACTCGGCGCCCGTACGGCGCTGCTTGAAGAGCTTTCAACGCTTGATGAACAGCGGGCGAAACTGTTGCAGCTCAAGGGCCGCGCCATCCTCGACGACGCCCGCGCCATCATCGAAGCCGCTGGCCAGAAAGTTGCCGGCGCCCATCTTCGTATGGGCGAAATTGTCGACACTGTGATCGAGCAGGAAGGCCCTGCCAGCATGATCATGGTTGGCAAACGCGGCGAAGAAGCCGATTTCGCCAGCCTGCGCCTCGGCGCGCATCTCGAACGCTTCATCCGCGCCAGCCACAAGCCGGTGTTTGTAACCTCCCGTGCCTTCAAGCCAATCAACAAGGCGGTCATTGCCTATGATGGCGGTGCATCCAGCCAGCGCGTGGTCGATCACATTGCCCGCAATCCGCTGTTTACCGGCCTGACCATCGACGTCGTTACCGTCGGAAGCCGCAACCGCGACACCGAACGCGCACTCGAAAACGCCAAGGCCATTCTGCAAGGCGCAGGCCTCAGTGTCGAGACCGCTATCCTGTCGGGCCAGCCCGACGTGGTTCTGGCCCAGCGAGTCGAGGAAAGCGGCGCCTGCATGGTCGCCATGGGCGCCTACGGCCACTCCCGCATCCGCAGCTTCGTCATCGGCTCGACAACCACCGAAATGCTGCGCTCCTGCAAGGCGCCAGTGCTGTTGATGCGGTGATCTCGGCAAAGTCTGACAAAACCGGCCATCGCATGATGTGAATGGGGCAGATTGGATGGGGTGTTCGCCACCCGAAGGTCCTGACGAAAGGGTGTCAGTTACTCGTCAATATTGATCTCTGTGGAAAAGACCGTGCCCTCGTCAAACGTATAGGTATGCGATCCACCGAGTTGCAGCACCATACCCTTTATGATTTTTGTGCCCATGCCGGTACGAGCGCTTGCCACATCAAACCCGGGCCCGTTATCCGCAATGACAAGCCTTGCCCTATCCTGGGTCAAGCGCTTGAGGCTGATGGAAATTGCAGCATCTGGCTTGTCCAGATCAGCATATTTAAAGGCGTTGGTGACAACTTCATTGATCAGCAGCGCCAATGGCGTCGCCCGATCGTGACTGATCGACACTGGATCAATATCGAGGGTCAGATTGGCCGATGCGCCATATGCCTGAAAAAGCGTTTCTGTGACTGAAGCAATGAACGTCGGAGCATCAAGGGCAGCAAATGCATCGTGGTTATACATATGCTCGTGGACAGCGGACATCGCCGCAAACCGCAACTGGATATCGGTTTTGATGGCGTCGGGAAGGTCTTGCATCCTGACGAGCGACTGCATCGACTGCAAGTTGTTCTTGACCCGGTGATGGATCTCGCGGAACAACATCGTATTCGTGGCCAGAGCTGTTCTTAGCTCTTCGTGACGACGGCCATCCCGTTGCAGTAGGCGGATAATCCAGATCGCGCAGATCGCCAGGGCTAGGCTGGTCGGAATGACGATCGCCAGGAATATCCAGACACGTTGCCAGAAGCGGCCTACCGTTTCAGCCGTCCCGACCGAAGCCAGGGCGATAAGTTCCGTGCCCGGCACCGTCTGGTAGCTAACCACACGTTGTACGCCATCGACGGGAGAATTGCTGGTGTAGACACCAAAGTCTGCTTCCGGCAGAAGATCGGTGAAAAGGACATACTTGCTCAGGTCTGCCGGAGCGTCCGATTGCGGGTAACGCGCAACCAGCATTCCGTCAGAGCGCAGGATACTGATGGTTGAATCAGTTCCCAGGTCCAGCGATTCAAGCAAGTCTTCCAGCAGGGCCGCATCGAATGAAATTATTGCCACGCCGATGAACACACCACTTCGCTCAAGCCGTCGGCTGAACGCAAAGATCTGACTGCCATCAAGGCGACTGATCAGAAGCGAGGAGGTAAAGAAGGGCTTGCCCGCTGCCGGGGCGGAGAAATATTCTCGGTCGCGAATGTCGATATTTACGAAGTTGGAATCGGTCGTGTAGAGGGTCTGACCATCGGCAGCGACAATGTAAGCCTTGGCGCTGGCGGGCAGGCCTTCGAGAGCGTCCCGTATGCTGCTCAAAGTCGACGTGTCATGGGGCTGAACATCTCGTCCAAGTGCGGAGTCCATACGCCGCAGTGCTTGTGCAGCGACCTCAACGATCCATCCGGTATTGATCTTCACCGCCTTGGCAGCTGCGGTTGCGGAAGCCTCGGCACGCTCTTCCGCGTCATTGAATCCCTGATAGACAAGGGAGCCAATGATAAATGAATAGATCACTAGCGTTGCGATAATGAATGTTATCGCAGCACGCGCTGAACCAGCAATCGCCTTGGTGACCACTGAGCATCCTCTCAAAAATCGCCTCGCTGCAATGCTTAGCGAGAATGCATATTACTGGCTATAGCGGTTTTGCGTCTGCCCCCCTAATGGGACGGCGCGACTTTCCTGAGCCCCGCTGAAACACCTGCAACAGCACCGCATCCAACAGAAAGCGCAAAGAATTCGGCAACGCGATGGAATGATGCGTGTACGTTACCGTTCAAATGAATCCGATAAGACAAACCCGTCGTTCCCGGACCTTTCCGCAATGAACAGCTGCTTCGCAAAGCCATGCGCAATCAAATTGCATCAAACATCAGTTTTCAGTCGTATCTGCTCACAGAATACACCCCTACCCCGGTAGACCCAGCGCTGAGCGCGATGCCGGCCGCTTGGCGATTATCCGGTCATACCAGTGCGGCAGTATCCGATCCGCTGGCAGCAGGCCGCCAGTGGCGAGAACGCCATACGGCCATCACCGCCGGGCCGAACCGTAACAGTTATTGTTCACTTTCAGGATTGTGCCGCCGCATCAAAATGCTTGCCCACGGCAGTCTTGCGTTATGAAAAGCATACGGACGCAACGTCACCTGTTTTATATTTGCCAGGCATCTAGATTACTGTTGTAGCGAAAATGAAAGCAATATAAGTCTCAGTTAGTAAACAGGAAATTTCACACCATGAATATGTCGGGTCTGCTGCGCTCATCGAGCGACGGCCGTGTCGTCACGTCTTTGGAATCGCGCATTGCGAGTCCTACCTCTCAATCAGTAACGTTAAAGTTGCCAGAGCCCGGCTTGGTGAAAAGGCGCCTTTCGGGCATCGCGCATCTGCGCGCCGCCGCACTTGGCACCACGGCACTGATTGGCGGATTCATGCTTCTGGCCTCGGTGCCTGCAGCCCAGGCGGCCTGCACGGTCACCGGCGATCGCGAAGTGGATCAGCTCGAGACAGGTGATGCTGTCGTCTGCACCGGCACAGGACTGACCAGGTCGATTGGCGGCGGGCCGGACTACCCTAACTTCGTCACGATCACCATCGGCGACGGCACCACCCCGACATCTCTGGAGAGCGACAACTCCAACGCCGTCTTTATCCACTCTCTAAGCAGTGTCGCCATCCGGGCCGGCGCGGTCGTTTCAGTCTCGACGGAAAGCTCAAAATCCAAAGTCAAGGGCATTATCGTCGAAGGCGATAGCAACATCGTGACCATCAATGGCGGCACCCTCGACGCGAACGGAGTTACCGGTTCGCGGGGTATCAATGTCCTCGGCAGCAGCAACACTGTGGACCTGCAATCGGGCTCGATTGGTGCATCCGGCGCGGAAGCGACAGCCATCGATATGGGAGAAGGCTCCGGCCACAACACTGTCACCATAAGCGGCGGCACGATTGTGGCAAACGGCGTAGACAGCTACGGCATCAGATTCAGCAACGGCAACAATGTCTTCACCATGAGTGGTGGATCCATTTCGGCAGCGGTACAGGCAATCGTCCTTACTGGCGGCAGCAACGATGCGGCAACGATATCCGGCGGTGATATCTCGACGACCGGTTCAGACAACGCAGTCGAGGTGACTGGCGACGGCTCCAGATTGACGATCAGTGGCGGCTCGATCACCACCATGGGGGACGGGGCCAATGCCGTTGTTGCGGACGCGTTGGAGATGAGCGGCGGCTCGATCAGAACCCATGGCTCTGAATCTATAGGCATTGCGAGTTACGAAGATGCGAATTTCATCCTGAGTGGCGGCTCCATCGAAACCTCAGGCGACGGCTCGACCGGCGTGGAGGGCCGTTCTAGCTCCGGCACCGTGACGATGAGCGGCAGCTCGATCAAGACGACAGGCATTGGCGCCAGCGGAATAATTGCTAACGACGTCACCATAAATAGCGGCTCGGTTCAAACCTCAGGCGCCAATTCCGATGGGATAAGAGTCGTGAGTGACGCCGCCAGGGTCAGCATCAACGGCGGGTCTGTCTCGGCTACAGGAGCCGGGGCAAACGCGATCAGGTTATCTGGTCGTACCGGAACCGGCACACTCACCATCGGATCCGCAGCCAGCATCACCGGCAACATTGCGGGAGTTCGCGATACGGCCCTTGGCTCTGATGCAGTTTTCCAACTGACGCTCAATGGCACTGGCGCCGGCGTCATCAACGGTGCGATCAGCGGCTTCGAGTCCATTACCAAGAACGACAGCGGCAGCTTCAAGCTCAACGGTGTCATCACGGGAACAGACACCATCAACATCAATGCCGGTCTGTTGTCGCTCAACACTGACTTCTTGGGCGGCATCAACATCGCTAGCGGCGCCCGGCTCGGCGGTAGCGGCACGCTTGGTGCCCTTACTGTGTCGACGGGCAGCACGCTGGCGCCGGGCAATTCCATCGGCACGCTCAATGTCACCAGCGCCAACTTTGCCGCCGGTTCGACATTTGAGGTGGAAGTCAACGGTGGAGGCAACATTGCGGGTGTCCACAGCGACCTGCTGCACGCCAGCGGCGCGGTGACAATCTCCAATTTGGCCAAGGTCACCGTCGGTCCGGTAAACGGCACCGATGACGGCTCCACTTACGCCACGTCAACGCTCTACACCATCGTCCGTTCCGGCACCTCGGTCACCGGAACCTTCGGCTCGGTCACCGACAGCTTCGCCTTCCTCGACAGCTCGCTGAGCTACGACGCCAGGAATGTCTACATGACGCTCGCCCGTAACAGTGTCGACTTTGCCACTGTGGCGGCAACGCCGAACCAGGCAGCTGCCGGCGGCGCTTTGCAGCAGCTCGGTGCCGGCACTGCCTATGACGCCGCCGTCAGCCTCGGCGCCGCACAGGCCCGCTCTGCCTTCGACCAGCTATCCGACGAAAGCCATGCATCGCTTAAGGGCGGGTTGATCTCGGATAGCGGCCTTCTTCGCGATGCCATAGGCGCGCGCATCCGTTCAGCCTTCGATGCCGGCAATGAATCAGGCGGCGATCTGCCGTCGCTTGTCGAGGGAATGGCCTATTGGAGCCAGGGCTTCGGCGTGCTCAGCGATACCGATGGCAACGGCAATGCCGCAGGTTTCAGCCAGAACACCGGCGGCGTTCTGGTCGGCGCCGACGCCGTCAGCGGCGACTGGATGCTCGGTCTGATGGCTGGCTACAGCCGCTCCAGCGCCAGCGTCGACGACCGCAGGTCTTCGGCCGACATCGACAGCTATCATGCGGGCTTTTACGGCAGCCGCGAATTCGGCGCCTTGCGGCTGCGTTCCGGACTGTCCTACAGCTGGAACGACATCGCCACCAGCCGATCCGTGACCTTCGGCGGCTTTACCGATCAACTCTCGTCCAAATACAGCGCCCGCACGCTGCAGGCCTTCGGCGAGCTCGGCTATGGCATCGACACGACGGTGGCTTCGCTCGAACCGTTTGCAGCTCTCGCCCATGTGAACCTGTCGAACGACAGCTTTACCGAAAGCGGCGGCACTGCAGCTCTGACCTCAGGCAGGGACAGCTCCGACGTGACGTTTTCCACGCTCGGCCTTCGCGCCAACCGCACAGTCAATCTCGGCGGCACCGGCGTCACATTCAAGGGCATGATCGGCTGGCAGCACGCCTATGGCGACACCACCCCCTATTCCACGATGGCTTTCGCTGGCAGCAACGGATTCACCGTCGCCGGAGCGCCGATCGCCGCCGATGCGGCGGTGTTTGAAGCGGGTGTCGACCTCAAGCTCAGCCAGGCTGCCACACTCGGCATCTCCTACACGGGCCAGATCGCCAGCGATGCCAACCGGCACGGCTTCGACGCCAAGCTCGGGATCCGCTTCTAGTCTCTCCCCACAACCGGTGCGGACGTCCCGGTGACGCCCGCACCTTTGGCAATATGCGATCTGATGTTACCCAGCGGACCGGGACAATTCTCCATTCGGATGCCTCAAAAAACCGCCACTACCCCGGCAAGCCCAACGGTCTTTGCCGCCGCCAGTGATAAAACACCTTTGCCAGCGCCGCCGAGACGATGCGGGCGTCGACGGTGTCCGACCGGCTGGTCAGCATGATCGGCACCCGGGCGCCGAGCGCAATGCCCGCCGATGAGGCGCCGGCCAGGTGGATGAGTTGCTTGGCGATCATGTTGCCGCTCACGAGATCGGGCGTCACCAGAATGTCGGCATAGCCCGCCACATCCGATACGATCCCCTTGGCCGCCACGGCTGCCGGCGAGATGGCGTTGTCAAAACCCAGCGGACCATCGACCTTGCCGCCAACAATCTGGCCACGGTCATGCATCTTGCAGATTGCTGCGGCAAGCAGCGTCGAAGGCAATTTGCCGGTCACCGTTTCAACCGCCGACAATAGCGCCACCAGCGGTGTTTCCACCCCCAGCGCTATCGCCAGATCAATGGCGTTCTGGACGATGTCGCTCAGCGCCTCGAGATCGGGCGAAATATTGATCGCCGCGTCAGTCACAAACAGCGTCCGGTTCTGGCCCGGCATGTCGAGTGCGAAAACATGGCTCAAGCGCCGCTCGGTGCGCAATCCGTTGGTGCGGTCGAGCACGGCTGAGAGCAGTTCATCGGTGTGCAGCTTGCCCTTCATCAAGGCCCCCACCCGACCCTCATGTACCAGCGCCACCGCCACTTCGGCCGCCGCATGGCTGTGCGGCGCGTCAACAATTTCCAGTCCGCGCAAATCCAATCCGGCCGCCTCGGCAGCGGCCTTGATCTTGGCTCGTGGGCCGACCAGAACCGGCACGATCATGCCCTCGTCACGCGCCGCAATCGCCCCACCCAGACTGAGTTCGTCACAGGGATGCACAATCGCGGTGATCAGCGGATCAAGCGATCTGGCCTTCTCCACCAGCGCCCCAAACCGCACACCATGTGTATGCCGCCCGGCAGAGGGCATACGGGCGACCGGGCGTTTGATTTTTTGGCGCGGAGCGCGCACCTCGGCGGTGCCTGACACGACCGTCACGCCGTCGGCATTGATGCAAGCGCAATCCAGCGTGACGTTACCCGAGTTCTTGTCGACGCCGGTGACTTCAACCCGCACCGTGATCAGCTCACCGATGCTGACCGGCTGGTGAAACGCCAGCGTTTGCCCCAGATGCACAGTTCCGGGTCCCGGCAACCGCGTTGCCAGAACCG
>Ga0163215_101570_pt1 | contig 12000 bp, 6 predicted proteins | sample SynspAceP_FD_185934 | JGI IMG/M metagenome (GOLD analysis project Ga0163215, IMG submission 185934) | Saline lake microbial communities from Ace Lake in Antarctica - Synechococcus sp. Ace-P (Hybrid Assembly) | ecosystem: Environmental > Aquatic > Non-marine Saline and Alkaline > Saline | place... | reverse complement strand
GCCTCGCCGCCGCACCACCAGGTCGCCATATTGGGAATAGTCAGCGGTTTGCCGTGAAGGACTTCAGACAAGCGCGGCATGAATGCAAGAAAAGCACGGCTCTCAAGAATGCCGGCACCAAGCGCATTGATCATGGTCACGCCCTGAGAGCGGACCGCCCCAAGCAGACCCGGCGTTCCCAGACGCGAGCTCGCTTCGAGCTCCAGCGGATCGGCCCAAGCCGCGTCCATTCTGCGCCACAACACGCTAATGGGCTTAGGGCCGGACACGGTGCGGACCATCAGCCGGCCATCTTCAACCACCAGATCGTCGCCCTCGAGAAGCATCATGCCGAGATAACGGGCAATATAGGCGTGCTCGAAATAGGTATCGTTCATCGGTCCCGGTGTCAGGATGCCGGCCCGGCTTCCCTCTTCCCGCCGCATTGCGTTGAGCCCGTCGCGGAAGCTGCGAAAGAACCCCGCCAGGCGTTCAACATTTGAGCCGCTGTAGAATTTGGGATAGGCGCGAACTGAGGCAACCCGGTTTTCCAGCGCATAGGCAGCGCCCGACGGCGCCTGACTCCGATCACCCAGAACCCACCAACTGCCATCTGCCCCGCGTCCTATTTCAAAGGCCAGAAAATGCAGGAAATGTCCGGACGCGGGTTTTACCCCGATCAGCGGACGCAACCATTCCGGATTGGAGGCTATAAAGCTGGCTGGAAGATGCCCCTCGGCGACCAGCCGGTTAGCGCCATAAAGATCGGCAACCACGTCTTCGAGAAGATCTGCCCGTTCTGCCAGCCCCTCGCCCAAGGCTTTCCACTCTTCCGCAGGCTGGATCACCGGTACCGGACTCAACGGCAAGTCCCGCGGGCCCTTGTCCTCACCATAGTGACGCACGAAAACACCGGCATCACGCAAATACTGCGCGCCACGGGCAAAGGCCATATCCCGCTCGTCGGAGCTCAACTTGTCCAGATGCGTGATCAGACTGGCCCATTCTGGCCGAATGCTGCCGTCCTCACGCAGCAATTCATCCGGCACGCCCGGTAAAGGAGCGTAGTCAGACAATATCCTAGGCCAGCCAGGTTTCTGAATCGTCGCAGAACTTGGCACTGTTCAGATTCCCGGTTTGCGGCGCAAATCGAGCGTGAAGGGAAACTCCGGATGTGGCGTTTCAAGCACTGGCATGCTGGCACCAGGTGTGTGACCACGATGCTCAAACCGGGCAAGACGCCGCGCTTCAGCCTCGTTGCCGTTGACCGGGAACGTATCGTAGCTGCGTCCGCCGGGATGAGCGACATGGTATACACATCCACCAAGCGGCTTGCCGGACCACGTGTCGAAAATATCGAATGTCAGTGGCGCATCGACCGGCAACACTGGATGCAGCGCCAATGCCGGTTGCCAGGCCTTGTAACGCACACCACCAACTACAGTTCCGGCCTTTCCGGCGTCCGCCAGAGGTACAGGGCGGCCATTACAGGCCACGATGTAGCGTGACGGATCAGCCGCTTCGAGTTTGACCTGCAACCGCTCGACCGAGCTGTCGGTGTAGCGCACGGTTCCGCCGATGGCTCCGGTTTCCCCCAGCACATGCCAAGGTTCGAGCGCCTGGCGCAATTCGAGCCGGACGCCCTCATAGGTGACTTCACCGCAGAACGGAAAGCGGAACTCGGCCTGCGCTTCATACCATTCCGACCGCAGGTCAAAGCCTTGGTCACGCAGGTCGCGCAACACGTCGAGGAAATCCTCCCAGATGAAGTGCGGCAGCATGAACCGGTCATTGAGCGTTGTGCCCCAGCGTGTGAACCGACCCTTGGCCGGGCTCTGCCAGAACCGGGCAATGAGGGCGCGGATCAGTACCTGCTGGGCCAAGCTCATACGCGGCTCCGGTGGCATCTCGAAACCGCGGAATTCGACGAGGCCAAGACGACCGGTCGTACCATCGGGCGAATAGAGCTTGTCGATACAGATTTCCGCGCGGTGTGTATTGCCGGTGACATCGGTCAGCAGATTGCGCAGCAACCGGTCAACCAGCCAAGGCAATGGCGGAGTTCCGGCATCGGGAGACGGGATCTGCTCAAGCGCCATCTCGAGCTCGTAAAGTCCGTCATGGCGGGCTTCATCAATACGTGGTGCCTGACTGGTCGGGCCGATGAACAGCCCGGAGAACAGATAGGACAGGCTTGGATGACGCTGCCAATTCAGGATCAGGCTGGCGAGCAGATCCGGACGCCTAAGAAATGGACTGTCGAGCGGCGTGGCGCCGCCGACGACCACGTGATTGCCGCCACCGGTTCCGGTGTGGCGCCCGTCGATCATGAACTTGTCGGCGCCAAGGCGGGTCTGGCGCGCTTCCTCATAAACGCCTTCTGTGATCGCCTTGCATTCGGCCCAGTCGGTGGCCGGATGCACGTTGACCTCGACGACACCTGGATCCGGCGCGACCCTGATAACATTGAGGCGCGGATCATGTGGAGGTCCATAGCCTTCGATATGAACCTTCAATCCGAGCCTGTCAGCGGCCACTTCTGCTGCCGAAACCAGTTCGAGATAGTCCTCGACCTTCTCAACCGGCGGCATGAATATGCAAAGGCGACCATCGCGCGGTTCAACTGAAATCGCCGTGCGCACCGCACCGTCGAGATCGCCGACTTTCTGCTCGACACGCTGCTGGGTTGCTTCGGCGGCAGTGAACTGTGCGACAGGCTGAGTAGCGGCGGCTGCAGCGCGGGAATCGGCCAGCGCATCGTCAAGCGCCTTGGCTGCAAGATCGGGCAGGTCGCCTTTGGGTTCCGTCGGATCGGACGGATTGACGAAAGGATAGGACGATTCAGGGACATGCGGCAGGGAACCAAGCGGCAGACGATAGCCGACCGGGCTGTCACCGGACACCAGGAAAACGTGGCCGCGCCGTGTCTTCCACTTTTCAGACCGCCAGCCATGGCCAGCAGCTTTCGACTGCCAGCGTTGAACCGGCAGCACGAAGCCCGAAGGCGTCGCCAAACCGCGGGAAAACACGGTGGCAATCCGGTGGCGCTCCTCGGCGTCTTCAAGCTTTGAGTTTTCCGGCGTCACATTGTCGGGAAGATTGCCTTCCTTGATGATCCATTCCGCCGGATCCTCATAGGCCGCGACGACATGATCGTCTGCGATCCCGAGATTGTCCGCAATGGCAGCCAGCAAGCCTTTGGCGGCCTTTGGGGTGGCCTGACCGGTATCCTTGCCTTCATCGGCGATGAGCTCAGGATTGTTCCAGATCGGCTTGCCGTCACGGCGCCAGTACAGCGAGAAAGTCCAGCGCGGCAAGGTTTCGCCCGGATACCATTTACCTTGTCCATAATGCAGAAAACCGCCCGGGGCAAAACGGTTGCGCAGCCGACGGATAAGCTTGTCCGCAGCTTCCCGTTTTTCCGGTCCGACAGCCTCTGTGTTCCATTCCGGGCTCTCGAAATCATCAATCGACACGAATGTCGGTTCACCGCCCATGGTCAGCCGGACATCGCCGGCTTTGAGCTTGGCGTCGATATCGTTGCCAAGCGCATCAAGCGCTTGCCAGGATTCCTCGCTGAACGGCTTGGTGATGCGCGGATGCTCGGCCATACGGTCAACCCGCATGTCAAAGGCAAAGTCGACCTCGGCATAGCTGGCAAGACCTGAAATTGGCGCAGCATTGCGGAAATGCGGGGTGGCGGCGAGCGGTATATGGCTTTCGCCGGTCAGCAGTCCGGAAGTCGGATCAAGGCCTATCCAGCCGGCGCCCGGGAGATAGACTTCGGCCCAAGCATGAAGATCGGTGAAATCATGATCGGTTCCGGCCGGGCCGTCGATCGCAACCAGATCAGGCTTGAGCTGGATCAGGTAGCCCGAGACGAACCGCGCGGCAAAACCGAGATGCCTGAGCACCTGGACCAGCAGCCAGCTGGTATCCCTGCACGAGCCTTTGCCGGTCTCGAAGGTTTCTTCGGGCGTCTGAACGCCCGGTTCCATACGGATCACATAACCGATTTCATTGGCCAGCCGGGCATTGAGGCCCACGACAAAGTCCACGGTCCCGGTTTCGTCGCGCGGAATAGTATCCATAAACGCTTGCAGCCGAGGTCCAGTCGGTTCCGGCGTCTGATAAATTACCAGATCAGGCGCAATGTCCTCGGGGTAACTGAACGGCCACTTCTCGGCTGATTCCTCGACAAAGAAATCAAATGGATTGTAAACGGTCATATCGGCGACCAGATCCACCTCGATCTTGAACTCCATCACCGGATCGGGGAACACATAACGCGCCAGCCAATTGCCATAGGGATCCTGCTGGTAATTGACGAAGTGCTCTTTCGGACTGACCTTAAGTGAGTGCGACACGACCCTGGTTCGGCTGTGAGGCGCCGGTCTGAGGCGAATGACCTGTGGGCCGAGTGTAACCGGGCGGTCGTATTTATAATGGGTCAGATGATGAACGCTTGCCAGAATCGACATGTGATGTATCCGTTGATCGGGCGGCCTTTCGGCGCATGGCAGCATGCATCGCAGGACCGGCCATGTCCACTGCCATGACGCAGTGCACCTACAATCCGATCATAATATGCTCATATACCCCCTAAGCTGCCACACCATCTTGTAGCGGGCATGCCTAATAGCAAAAAACGGGCGCACCGAATTGAACCGGTGCGCCCGTCTGTAATTTCGCGACGCTCTTCCGAGCAATGTCAGGCGGCGAGTTCGCCTTCTTCATCAAGCAAGGAATCAAGATCAAGATGAGAAATCATCTGCTTGTCCTTGGCGATGATCGAGGTGGTCATACGCTGCACCTCGGTGGCGCCAACTTCCGGAACGGACTGAATTTCGTCTTCGCTGACCGTGACCATATCGGAAACGTTGTCGACCACAAGGCCGACCAGCTGTCCACGGATGCTTGCGACGATGATCGCCGAGCGTTCGGTCGGATCAGTGGCTTCAAGCCCCAGACGCAACGCCATGTCGATCACCGGAATGACAGTTCCGCGAAGATTGATAACACCCAGAACATGGCTTGGTGCGTGAGCCAGCGGCGTGGCGGGTGCCCAGCCGCGAATTTCCCTGACCGACATGATGTTCACGCTGAACACCTGCTCACCAAGGAAAAACGAAATGATTTCAAGACCTGAAGTCTTGGTGCCGGTTTGCGTCTCGTTCATCTTGCCCTCGCGTCAAATTGGTCTGCCCCATTGCCGAGCGTCGTGGCGCTTACGGTCTTCGGGTCCGGCCTTACCGGTTGAATGATTTGGAACGCGGCACCTTCAGGAAGGTTTGCATCTGCCGTTTGCGGAGCTAGGCCGCACTGGGAAGCGCATCATGCTGGGGTTGGCACCCCTTCCCATGTGATGACTTAAACATGCTTTAGTTAAGAATGCGAAAACAAACTGTGGCAGGATACAGTGGTCGGAATGGAATAACTAACACCGCAGCCGGTCTGTTCATCAGGCTGATCGACGATAACCATCGACTGATCCTGCTTATTGGCAAAGCTGCTTGCCGCTCGATGCCCGGACAGCCAAAGCCGTATGGAATGCGCCGGGCAGAGTTGTCAGCCCGACGATGTATTTCCCATGGACCTCAATCACTTGAGGACCGGGCCTGCGGGAGACCCTAAAGCGCCGCGCATTCAATATAAGGCGCGAAGAGCGCTGTAGCCCTTTGAGGGGAGCACGTTCGCCTCACTCAAGTGAACCCACTTGAGTGAGGGATACATCAAGTTTTGGGCTTGCGCTTCAGGCCAGCATTGCCGCCCTCCGGAGCAGACGCGGATTTGGCGGCATCCGCGGGTGGGCCCTTGCGGTGCGGCTTGCCAGGCTTTGCCTCCGCCTTGAAACCAGGCTTGTCGCGCTTGGGCTTCTTGTCCTTGGCGAAAGGCTTGGAATCACCGGCGTCGGACCGGACAGCTGCGTTGTCCGGTTTGCCTGGCTTCGCACCGGCGGTCTTTGGTTTGTCAAAGCCCACCTTTGGGGCCGGAGCTACATCCTCATAAGGCCAAACACCGGGTGTCGCGTTTGCGGGCACATCATCGCGAGCCGCAGGTTTCCGGTCAGCATAGGCATTGTCGCGCGGTGGGCGATCATCGCGCTTCTTGCCACCGGTGAACGGACGTTTCTTGGCGTAGTCAGGCTTTGGCTTCTCGCTCTGGGCATAATCGCTACCTGACCGCTCCGGCCGATCGCCGCGGGGACCTCTGTTGAAATCGCCGTCCTTTGATCTCGGCGGACGTGGCGGGCGCACTGAGGCTTCGGGAACACCATCGAGACGTGTGATCGTTACATTTTTCTCGAGCGTGCGCGTCGGGCCAACACCGGCCTCCAATTTTGCGGCGGCGACACCCGAAACTTCAACATGGGTTTCAAGATCATGGATCTTGATCGAACCGATGTCCGTCTTGGTGATGTTGCCGGCGCGGCAAATCATCGGCAGAATCCAGCGTGGCTCGGCAGATTGCTTGCGACCCAGCGAGAGCGAGAACCAGACAGCGTCCTTGATCGGCACATGTTCGCCGCGTGGCGCGCGCTCCGGGTAGGTTCCTCCAGGGGCTGCGACAGGCCCCGCATCATTGAGTTCCTCAGGCGATGAGCGACCTGCACGATGCAGGCGTATCAATGCTGCGGCGACTTTCTCCGGCCCGTGCTTTTCCAGCAGAGCTGCGACCATTGCGGCTTCATCTTCAGCCACTTCCGCTTCGAAAGAGGCATCCGCCATCAACCGTTCGTCGTCACGGGCGAGGATCTCATCGGCCGACGGCGGGCGTGCCCAATTTGCGGTGATGCGTGCGTCGGCCAGCAGGCGTTCGGTGCGGCGGCGGGCGCTGTAAGGTACGATCAGCGCGGAAACACCCTTCCGCCCGGCGCGTCCGGTCCGGCCGGACCGATGTAACAGGCCTTCCTGATTCTTCGGTAGATCGGCGTGAATGACCAGTTCGAGGTCCGGCAGATCGAGGCCACGGGCCGCGACATCGGTTGCCACGCAGACCTTGGCTCTGCCGTCGCGCAAGGCCTGCAATGCATGGGTGCGTTCGTTCTGGCTCAATTCGCCCGACAGTGCCACAACCGAAAAACCACGATTGGAGAAGCGCGCGGTCAGATGGTTGACGGTGGCCCGAGTGCTGCAAAACACGATGGCGTTCTTGGCATCGTAATACCGCAAGACGTTGATGACGGCATTTTCGCGGTCATTTGGCGCAACAGTAAGCGCCCGGTATTCAATATCAAGATGCTGCTTGGCGTCGCTAGCGGTGGTGACGCGAACCGCCTTGGTCTGATAGCGCTTGGCCAGATTGGCGATTCCTGTCGGCACGGTTGCCGAAAACATCAGTGTGCGGCGCTGATCGGGAGTTGCATCGAGAATAAACTGGAGATCATCGCGGAAGCCAAGATCGAGCATTTCATCAGCTTCGTCGAGCACAACAGCGCGCATCGCCGAGAGATCGAGCGAACCGCGGTCGATGTGATCGCGCAGCCGGCCCGGCGTTCCGACAACGATATGCACGCCGCGCTTGAGCATCTGGCGCTCGGTCGTCATGTTCATGCCGCCCACGCAGGTGGCGATGCGCGCACCGGCGTCGGCGTAAAGCCAGGTCAGTTCACGTTCAACCTGCAACGCAAGTTCCCGTGTCGGCGCAATACACAGCGCCATCGGCAAGTCGGCGCGCGGCAAGGTTGCTTCGTCGCCCATCAGCGTCGGCGCAAGCGATATGCCGAAGGCGACCGTCTTGCCCGATCCGGTCTGTGCCGACACCAGCAGGTCGGCGTCACGCACGTCGGACGCCAGCATGGCCTCCTGAACGGGAGTGAGGGTTTCATAGCCACGTTTTGCCAACGCGCCGGCAATTGCCGGATGAATTTCTGTCTTGGACGTCATTTGATACTTTCAACTGAAAAAATGGCCGGGCCGGCTGGATTGGGCGTGAGCAGCAAAACGCAGCTCCGGCGGATCGGTCGGGTATAGGGCATAGGCGCTATGGTTCAAAGCGCCAAATTCAGCAAAACAGCGCCTGAATGGGGTCAAATCAACGTATTTCGGGTCACACCTGCCCGAACGCGATGGAACCAAGGCAGGTTTGCGGCGTTATTGTGTCATGAAAAAGATCACACTCATAACCGCATCCAGTCTTGTTCTTGCCGCAGCGACCGTTGCCGCGGCAACAAGCAGTCCAACCACGAATCCCGAACGTGCAGAGATAAGCGGTGCATCTCTGGAGGAGCGGGATTTCTCACCTCTTGCGAACGCAAGCACGAGAAATCCGCAGAGCCTATTGAATTATGATCGTGTCCGCTTGGTGGCGGCACCTGTGAAGAGCGTCAAATCCTGCGAAAATGCAGCATGGCCCTACTACCCGACTGACTGCCTGCAACGCGTGAAGTCGCCAAAATAAAAAGTCTTCGACGGGAATCTCGATCGAATTAACGTGAAGGCATGATTGTCAGCCGCATTGAATGCTGGTTGTTATGCGCCATGGCCTTCACGCTTCGCCAATTGCAGTATTTCGTCGCTGTCGCCGCTCAGGGCACTGTTTCCGGGGCGGCGCAAAACCTGTCGATTTCCCAATCGGCTGTGACCGAGGCGATCAAGGAGCTGGAAGGTGATCTCGGCGTGCAGCTATTCGACCGACATTCGCGCGGTCTGACGATTACCCACAAAGGCCATCAGTTCCTGCGTCACGCGACCAAGATCCTGTCTGATGTATCCGACGCGCGACTAACCTTTTCCGACGACAAGGAAAGCCTTAAGGGCACGCTCAATCTGGGAGTGACATCGCTTGTGGCCGGTTACGTGCTGTCGGACCTGCTGGCGCGCTACCGCAGGGCCTTTCCCGGCGTGACCGTTTCAGCAATCGAGGACAATGGCGATTATCTCGAACATCTGCTGATCGGTGGCGAACTGGATGTGGCGGTGATCGTGATTTCGAACCTGCGCAACCGCATGGCGCTGCAAACCGAAATCCTGGAAGTGTCCCCCTACCGGCTGTGGCTGCCACTCGGTCATCGTCTGGCGTCGGCAGAAAGCATTACGGTGGCGGACGTGGCGGAAGAGCCGGTGATCATGCTGACCATTGACGAAATCGAGGAAAGTACCGGCAAATTGCTGAGCGCCATTGGCTCGCGTCCGAAGATCGCCTTCAGGACAAGATCTGTGGAAGCCGTGCGCAGTCTGGTGGCGACTGGCGCAGGTGTGGCGCTGCTGCCTGATCTTGTCTATCGGCCATGGTCGCTGGAAGGCGACCGGATCGAAAGCCGCGATGTATCAGGCAGCCTGCCGATGGTGCAGGTGGGTGTGGCCTGGCGGCGCGGCAGCCAGATGACACAGGCCGCGCGTGACTTCATTGATCTTTCTCAGGCGCAGAGAGCGATACGTCAGCGCTAATACATGTATCGGTTTTTCCGATATCATAATTCTGATAAAAGTATTTGCGCACCCACACTGGCCGTATCAGTGTTGGCTCCCGACGCTGGTCGCTATTTTGGCGGCCACCAACGGTGGGAGCTCAAGCAAATGAAAAAGATCTTGAATACATGCACGGCGATGGCGCTGGCGCTTTCGGTCATGACGCCAGGAATTGCCTCGGCGGAGATGATGACAGAAGTTGGACCCGGCGAGGGTCAAGTCAATATCGTTGCTTGGGCCGGCTACATTGAACGCGGCGAAACCGACAAGACCTTTGACTGGGTCACCAAGTTCGAGGAAGCCACCAGCTGCAAGGTCAACGTCAAGACCGCCAACACATCCGACGAGATGGTAGCGCTGATGAACGAAGGCGGCTTCGATCTGGTCACCGCTTCTGGCGACGCCTCGCTTCGGCTGATCGCCGGCAAGCGCGTACAGCCGATCAACACCGATCTCATTCCATCCTGGTCGACGGTCGATGACCGCCTGAAGAGCGCGCCCTGGCACACGGTTGACGGCGTGCATTACGGCACACCCTATATGTGGGGCCCGAATGTGCTGATGTACAACACCGAAGCCTTCAAGGACGCTGCGCCGACATCCTGGAACGTGGTGTTCGAAGAGATGGATCTGCCCGACGGCAAGACCAACAAGGGCCGGGTTCAGGCCTATGACGGTCCGATCCACATTGCAGATGCCGCGCAGTATCTGATGTTCCACAAGCCTGAACTCGGCATCAAGAGCCCCTACGAGCTCAATGAGGATCAGTACAAGGAAGCGCTTGATTTATTGCGCGTACAGCGGACGCTTGTGGGCCGCTACTGGCATGACGCCTTCATCCAGATCGACGACTTCAAGAACGAGGGCGTCGTGGCCTCGGGCTCATGGCCGTTCCAGGTCAACCTGCTTCAGGCTGACAAGGTGCCAGTGGCTTCCACAATTCCTCAGGAAGGTGCGACCGGCTGGGCTGACACCACCATGCTGCATGCTGATGCAGCCAATCCGAACTGCTCCTACATGTGGATGGAGCATTCACTGGCCTCCAACCTGCAGTCCGATCTCTCTGTCTGGTTTGGCGCCAACCCGTCAGTTCCCGCCGCCTGCACCGATGGCCGTGGTATGCAGACCGCCGAGGGCTGCACGACCAACGGCATGGATGAATTCGACAGGATCAACTTCTGGACCACTCCGGTTTCGAAATGCGAAAGCCAGGATGGGTGCGTGCCCTACTATCGCTGGGTCTCTGACTACATCGGCGTCATCGGCGGCCGCTAAGTCCGTCTGACCAACCTGAACCATGTTCTCCCTCCCTTTCATGGGGAGGGAGACTGCCGCCTCGCTACATTATTGTGATGTACTCTCCTTTGGACCGGTTCCCTGTAGAGGGCACATCAGGACTGATTTGGATTTTCCATGCCGTATGCCGTCTCATTCCAGCAGGTTTCCCGCCACTTCGGGACTGTTCGCGCCGTCGACGCAGTAGATCTGGAAATCAAGTCCGGCGAATTCTTCGCCATGCTTGGCCCATCGGGGTCCGGCAAGACGACCTGCCTGCGGTTGATCGCCGGCTTTGAGCAGCCGACAATCGGGCATATCGAGATTTTCGGAGAGACTGCGGAAGGTGTTCCGCCCTACCGGCGAAACGTCAACACCGTGTTTCAGGACTACGCGCTGTTCCCGCACCTCAATGTGGCAGATAACGTGGCCTACGGGCAGATGATCCGTGGCGTCGGCAAGGCTGAACGTTTGCGCGAGGCCGAAGCTGCGCTCGAGATGGTCAAGCTGCCCGGTTACGGATCCCGCAAGCCCGGGCAATTGTCCGGCGGCCAGCGGCAACGGGTGGCGCTGGCGCGCGCCTTGGTCAACAAGCCGAAAGTGCTGCTTCTCGATGAACCGCTCGGTGCGCTTGATCTCAAGCTGCGCGAGCAGATGCAGGAAGAACTCAAAGTTCTGCAAAAGGCACTCGGCATCACCTTCGTCTTTGTCACCCATGATCAGGGCGAAGCCTTGTCCATGGCCGACAGGATCGCGGTGTTCAATGAAGGCCGGATCATGCAGATCGGCACGCCCGAAGATATTTACCGCCGCCCCAAAACCCGTTTCGTTGCTGATTTCGTCGGCTCCTCCAACGTGCTTCCTCCGAAAATCACTCAGCAGCTTGGTGGCCCTGCTGAATGGGCCAGTCTCCGGCCCGAAGATATCCGGCTCGGCACTGGGGGTGGCTATGAGGCCCAGGTTACCGGTGCGAGCTTTCTGGGCAGCGCCACACGCGTGACGCTGGATCTGGCGGGCGAAAAGCTCAACGTGCTTCTGCCTTCAGGCTCCGATGTACCCAATCAGGGTGCAAGCGTTCAGTTCTCCTGGAAACCAGAAGATCTGCATCTGATGGGGACGGATGCATGAGTACGGTAACGACCCAGACCAGCGCCATTTTACCCGGACGGGGCGGATTGGGCGGCACGCTATCGGACGCATTCTGGCGCAATCCGAAGCTGTTGCTGATGGTGATGCTCACCCCGCCCCTGCTCTGGCTCGGGGTGGTTTATCTGGGTAGCCTGTTCGCGCTTCTGATTCAGAGCTTCTTCTCGATTGATGAATTCTCCGGCATGGT
>Ga0163215_101565_pt1 | contig 12044 bp, 8 predicted proteins | sample SynspAceP_FD_185934 | JGI IMG/M metagenome (GOLD analysis project Ga0163215, IMG submission 185934) | Saline lake microbial communities from Ace Lake in Antarctica - Synechococcus sp. Ace-P (Hybrid Assembly) | ecosystem: Environmental > Aquatic > Non-marine Saline and Alkaline > Saline | place... | reverse complement strand
GGGCGAAACACGCGGGGCAGGATACATTTGAGACAGCCCGACTGCCGCAGCCCAGCCAGATGCGTTGCCCCGTCGCGCGCTTGCACGCTGAGCGCTACAGCCCCTTGTGCGCGGGGCGGCAATACGGGCTGTGCCACGGACGGGCGCAGCGGTGAGGGCGAAATATCCAGACTCATCACAAATACCTTGCGCGCGGCGGGCGCAGGCGAAAGAGGAGACGCAATGTTTTGCCCCCGAAACAACCGCACAGCGAGACAGCTGCACAAAATATAGGCGCTTTAGCGATCCGGCACAATCTCCACCGTAGGCCGCGCCCCACCCAAGCCCGCAAACGCCATCTGACGGCAGGAGAAGACAATCACCTGCTGGTCTGCGGCGACACGGTGAAGGGCCGTAAACATCGCCGTGATGCGGGTGTCATCAGAATAAACCAGTGCATCGTCCAGAATGATCGGCATCGGCTTGCCCTGGCGCGCAAAGAGCCGCGCAAAGGCCAGCCGCGTGAGAATGGCGATCTGCTCCTGCGTGCCGCCGCTGAGCATCTCGAGCGGTTCGTCCTGACCGTCGCGCGCAAGGCCTTGCGGCAGCATGGAGGCGGGATCAAAGCTAAGCGCCGCATCCGCGTGGAGCAGCGCCAGCAGCGGCGCAAGCTCGGCCTGAACGGGACCGAAGTACGCCTCCTGGGCCGCACCGCGTTTGGCGCGCAGTGTGTCCACCAACAGCATCAGCCCCGCCGCTTCATGGGCAAACCGGGCGGCGCGATCTTGGGCAGCCTGCATAAGGCCTGCCGCCTCGTCGCGCTTCTCCTCCACACCGTCCTCGGCGCGGGCGCGGATGGTGGCGCCCAGATCTGCCAACTGCGTGGTCAGGCGCGCCTCCTCGGCGCGGGCGTTCTCGGCGGCCGAGGTCGCGCGGGCCAGATCGGCCTGCGCGTTGGCCAGATCGGGGGCCTGCGCCTCCAGTGCGGCTTGGGCATTGCGCGCGTCATCGGCTACGAACTTGGCCAACGAGCAGACGCGCGCGGCCTCGGATTTGCGCGCCTCGAAGGTCTCCGCATCCCCGTAGGCCGCCAAGGCTGTGTCCATCACGGTCTGCGCGGAATCGCGTCTGGCCTGCGCATGGGCAAATGCTGCGCGCGCAGCATCGCGCGCGTCCCGTGTATGGTCATGAGCCTTGCGCGCTTCAGCCAGAGCCTGCTGCGCGGCTTCCAGTCGCTGCGCCAGATCTTCGGGGTCCACAGGCGCTGCGGAGGCGGCGCCCTGCACAGCCTCAAGTTCCGCGCGCGCTTGCGCCTCGGCGGCCTGAACGGCCGCGGCCCCGTTGGGGGCAAGCGTGTCCGAGATGCTTTGAAGCAAGGCGATCTCGGCGGATTTGTCCTGCCGCTTCGCGGCTGACTGACGCGCAGTCTCTATGCTGGTAGCGCCCACCGCATCCAGCGCATTACGCAGCTCGTTTTGCGCTTTGGTCACAGCGCCGGTGTCCGCTGTCGCCTTGCCCGGATCAAGGATCATGCTGCCAATGCCGGGCAGATCAAACACCTGCCGCTCCACCAATGCATGGGAGCCCTCCGAAAGGTCAACCTCCCCCATACGCAACCGTTTGTCGCCGCTGTAAGACAGCTGCATCTGCACCGCCCCCGAGGCAAGCTCGGCCTGCGCGCGGGTGCAATCGGCCTGCGCGCGCTCGATCCGCGCCAGCGCCTGTGCAGTCACCGGCAGGATTGCCAACACGGCTGTCGCCTGCTCCAGCAAGTCGCGCTTTTCGCGGACCTGTTCCAGCCGCGCCTTTGCCTGCGTGTGTTTTTCTTGCGCGTTTTGCCGCAATACATCCTGACGTGCGGCCTCGCGGGCGGCCATGGTCTCGGCCACCGCGGCCTCTGATTGTGTCAGGGTCGTCTGGGCAATTGTGGTGGCCGCATCTGCAGCCTGAACGCGCGCTTTCGCATCCGTCTCGGCTGTTGTGGCCTGTCCAAGCGCAGCCTTAGCCGTCTCCGCCGCGCCGGCCGCCGCAATCAACGCATCAAGACGTCCTTGCGCGCTATCCAGCTCAAGCTGGCGCAGGGCGGTCTGGTCACGTGCCTGGGCGCATTTATCCGCGTGGGCCTGCGCATCGCGGTAGATGGCCTGCGCCTTTTCCAAGGCCGCGTCCAAAGCCTGCATAGCTCCTGGTGCCTGCAAAACATCCAGCCGCGCGGCCACATCCCGGCGCTGGGTCAGCGCATCCGAGAGCGTGCGGCATTTGCTGTCGAGCTCGGCATGGCGCGCCGCGTGGGTCTGTGCCTCCTGCTCGGCTGCATACCAAGGCCCTTTAGCATAGGGTTTTCCTGTGGCAGTTGCCAAACGGCTTAAAGCTTCCGTCGCCGCAGCAATCACGCGGTCCATGCGGCGCCCGCCAGTGACCATGTCAATCTCGCCCGCGACCGAGGACAACAGATCGCGGCGCGCGCCCAGCAGGCGCTCCTTTTCAGTCTTGTCCGCGCCGGTGTTGCCTACAGGCTCCAATGCCGTCACCCCCTGACGGACCCACAGCAGTCCCGCCGGCCCCTCCAGACCGCTGCCCATAAGTTGCGCGATCCAGCGTTCGGCTTCATCGTCCAGCGCAACCAGCGTGCCGCCCGCGTCGTGCACAGACGCGCGTTTTTGAGCCAGAAACGATTTCTCGATTGTGAACAGACCCGAAGGAAGCTCGATCTGCGCGCTGATCCTTACCGCACCACCTGCGCGCGGTTGCAGGGACTTCACCTCACGCGTGGCGGCACCGTATTTGAGGAAAAACAACGCATGCAGCGCGTCAAAGAAAGTAGATTTACCGAATTCATTGGCTTCGGACACCACTGTGACACCGTCACCGATATTCGATATGGTGGCGGTGCGACCCGCGAATTTGCGCACATTGGTAAGGCTGAGGCTGCGCAGTTTCATGCGTCTTCCCCCGCGACAAAGGAAAAGAGCTGCGCCAATGCAGTTGCCGCCACGCGCCGGTCCGCTGCCGAAAGATCAACGTCCTGCGCGCGCGCAGAAAGTACATCCGCGGCCTGCCGCAGCGCGCCGCCGGAAGGGTCTATCGCCTCCAGATCCGTATCGTCATGGGCCAGAAGCACGGCATCCAGATCCTGCGCAAGGCTTAGAAAATCAGGCATCACGCGCGTGATGGCGCTGCGCAGTTGCTGCATCTGCTGTACGCCCAAGCGCCCCTGTGCGCTGACCTGCAGCAGCGTGTCGCGCCGCGACGACAGCGTTGGCAGCGCCGCCACGAGAAGCGCCGCGCTATCGTCCTGCGGGGTCAGATCCAGCATGAGGCGTTGCCAGTCAATCTCGCCCGTTCGCACTGGTGCAACCTCTGGCATTGCCCCTGCCCCTGCAAGGACCACCGACAGGGCCGTACCACTGTGCGCGTGTTTAAAACTGTCAGGCTCGGGTGTGCCGGAGTACCACGTGTTCGGGCTGACCCTGATCTGACCGTGCCAGTCGCCCAAAGCCAGATAGTCCAGCCCCGCCTGCGCTGCGCGGTCGGGCGGGATGGTGCCGCGCGGGCCGTCAGCCATGTCGTTTCCGAATTCAAAAATGCCGCCGTGCCCCAAGCCGATGCGCAGCGCGCCTTCCGGCGTCGGCTGCACCATATCGGTGGTCAGGTCGCGGCCGGCGTTGCGCACCGTGCAGGGCGCCGGCAGCAGATAGGCGCCGCCCAGATCAACCGGCGCGGGCGTCAGCGCGGTGATCACGTTGGCGGGCTTGTCGCGGGCGATGGTCTGCCAAAGCTCGCTTGCCGCGAGGCTGTCATGGTTGCCGGGCATAAGCACCCAAGTGATGTCCGCCGCCTGCGCCATTGCGTTGAGCGCCTGGCGCGTGATCGCGGGGGCCGGGGTTTGCTGGTCAAATGTGTCGCCTGCCAGCAGCACGATGGCAGCACCCTGCGCACGGGCCGCTTCCGCCAGACGGGCCAACGCGCTGTGCCGCGCCTGCCGCAAGCGCCCGCGCACGTCCTCGCTGTGGCGGCCGAAGGGCTTACCCAGATGCAGATCAGAGGAGTGGATAAAACGGAACATCAGTGGCTTTCGTAAAGCGTAAAGTGAGTACGCAATCTGGCCTCCGGAGCCGGTCAGGGTCAAGCGGCGAATACCGCAGGCGCGTCCGTGATCAACTTAAACTTGAACCAAACCACCTTCAGCGGCGTTAAGCCGGATATGCAACGGGGGCAACAAACTTGAACGATCTCACTTCCATCAGGCGATCGCTGCAATTGCTCAGCGTGATTGCCGTATTCGTAACCGCCTACTTTGCCAAGGACCTTGTGTTGCCGATCTTGCTGGGGTTCCTGCTGGCACTGACACTCAGCCCGCTGATGCGCTCGCTGGGGCGCGCAGGCGTGCCCAGCGGCCCTGCGGCGGTTCTGGTGGTAGCGTTGTCAGGTATTGCCATCCTGTCTGTCGTCGGTGTGGCCGCAGGCACCATCGCGCTTTGGTCGGACGAACTGCCGCAGATGGGCTATCAGATCAAAGCCAAGCTGAGCGGTATGGCCGAAACCGTAGAAACAGTGCGCCGTGCAACCGAAGAAGTGGACCGGATCAGTACCCCCGCCGGGGGCGCGCAGGAGGTTGTAGTCAAACAGCCCGGATTTCTGGACAGCGCGATGAGCACCGGCATGAAGCTGGGTGGTACCTTGGCTGTGTCGCTGGTGCTGGCGTTGTTTCTTCTGGCCTCGGGAAATATGTTTTACGTCAAGCTGGTGCAGTCTTTCCCGACATTTGCGGACAAGAAGCGCGCGCTCAACGCGGTCTATGACGTCGAGAAGCGCGTATCGCGGTATCTGCTCACTATCACAGTGATCAACGCGGTGCTGGGCCTGTGCATCGGTACGGTGCTGGCGCTGCTGGGGCTGCCCGGGGCGCATATCTTTGGGGTCGCCGCATTTTTACTGAATTTTCTGCCCTACATCGGCGGTGTAATCGGCGCCGCCGTGGCTGCGGCCTACGCGCTGATCACCTTTGACTCGGTCGGCTATGCGTTGCTCGTACCCGCAGCCTATATGGCGCTGACCACGCTTGAGGGGCAGTTTATCACGCCGTGGCTGATAGGCCGGCGGCTGGAGATCAACACGGTTGCAGTGTTCCTGACCGTTGTGCTGTGGGGCTGGCTCTGGGGTATTGCCGGCGCGCTGATCGCGGTGCCGTTTCTGGTGGTGTTCAAAGTAGTCTGCGACAATGTCGCGTCCTTGCAGATGATCAGTCATTTTCTCGACAGCAACATTCTGGCACCACATGGTGAAGGCGAAGAGCCCGCACGCGCCCCCTGAAAAGGCAGCGCGTGCGGTATTGGTCTAGCTGGCCAGAGAAGGCAGCCAGAGCACGATGGACGGGAATGCCACCAGCAAGGCAATGGTGATGCCATCGGCGATGAAGAACGGCGTAACACCTTTGAACACGTCCTGTACCGTCAGATCGTCACGCACACCGGCGACAACAAAACAGTTGAGGCCGATAGGCGGGGTGATCAGGCAGAACTCGGCCATTTTGACCACCAGTATCCCGAACCAGATGGCGCACATCGGGCCGGACATGCCGAAGGCTGAATCAGCCGCTGCAACGTTTGCGCCCCCGTTCAGTGCCATGACCGCCGGATAGACAACGGGCAACGTCAACAGCAGCATTCCGATGGCATCCATGAACATGCCCAGAACGGCATAGGCCAACAGGATGCAAATTAGAATGATCATGGGCGACATGGTCAGCGATGTGATCCAGTCGGCAAAGGCCCCAGGCAGATCGGCGAAACCAAGAAAGCGCACATAGATCAGCACGCCCCAGATGATGGTGAAAATCATCACCGTCAGCTTTGCGGTTTCCAGCAGGGCATCTTTCAGTTCGGGCCAGCGCATGCCACGGTAGAGCGCCATCAGAAAGACGATGAACGCGCCGATAGCACCGCCTTCGGTGGGGGTGCCCCATGCATCGCCGAAAGGGTTGTAGACGAAGAAGATGATGATCACGACAACAGCCACAATCGGCAGCGCGGGTGGCAGGGCCTCGAACCGCTCGCGCCATGTAAAGCCGCTGATGGGGGGGCCGACGTTCTTCCAGATCATCGCGATGGCAATGATGATGATGGTATAGACCAGCGCCGAGAACGCACCGGGGATAAAGCCCGCCAGCAGCAGCTTGCCCACGTCCTGCTCCACGATGATCGCGTAGATCACCAGAATGGCCGAAGGCGGGATCAGCGAGGCCAGCGTGCCTGCCGCCGCCACCACACCGGCGGCGAATTGCTTGTTATAGCCGTTCTCGAGCATCTCGGGGATAGCGATGCGTGCGAATACCGCCGATGTGGCAACGGAAGCGCCCGAAACCGCCGCGAAGCCTGCGGTGGCAAACACAGTGGCCACGGCCAAACCGCCCGGCACCCATGCGATCCAGCGTTTGGCTGCCTCGAACAGCGCCTTGGTCAGCCCCGCGTAATATGCCAGATAGCCGATCAGGATGAAGGTGGGGATCAGCGACAGCGCTTGGCTGGCTACTTTGGAGTGGGGCACCTGCCCTGCGGTCTTGGTCGCCACCGTCAGCGCCCAGATGAACTGCTCGGGGTCGTAGCCTTTCTTGGCCCAGAAAATCCAGATCAGGCCGATCAGCCCCGCCATGGCGGCGGCAAAGGCCACACGCATGCCCAAAATCACCATGACCAAAAGGCCGAGCGAGACATAAATTCCGATATCAATAGGTTCCATCAGATGTCCTCCCGACCGGTGACTGCGGCTGCTTCGCGGGCAGCGACTGTGGCTGCATCCTCGATAAGCGGGACGGCAACGGGTTCATCCGTGCCGGTTATGATTGCGCGGGCATAGGCCCAGAGCTGGAGTACCAGCCGCAGTGCCAGCACCGAAAAGGCCACCGGCACGATCAGCTTCGCGGGCCACACGGGCAGTTTGATGTCAATTGTGCTGTCGCGGCTCCACAGGGGTGAGGCGAAATCAAAGCTGCGCTGGAAATGCGCCCATGAGCCCCAGATCAGCAGCGCGATCAGCAGCAGGACAAGTGCGGTCGTGACGAACTCCGCCATCCATAGCACGCGGCCCTTGAGGCGGCCGACCAGAATATCCATTCGGATATGCCCCCCGTCGCGCTGGGTATAGCTGACGCCCATGATTGCGATCAGCGGCATCGTGACCTCGATCCAATCGACGTACCCGCGTACGGGAGAGTTGAAAATATTGCGCCCTGCAACGGAATAAACCGCCAGAAACATCAGCGCGAAAACCGCCAGTCCGCTGACCAGACCAAACACACGTTCGAGCCGGTAAAGCCCGCTGTCCAGTCGGCTGAGGAGCGTATTATCGGACAAAACCGCAGCACGCATGGCCATGGGCCGCCTCCTTACTCAAAGGGATTCTTGTTGGGGATAGAGCCTTGTGTGGACACAAGGCCCACAAAAGATGCAAACGGCGCGCGCACCCGTCACAGGTCCGCGCGCCGCAAGGCAGATTGCCTTACTTGTTCAGCGTCGTGATCACCAGATCATAGAGTTCTTGCGCAGGCAGGCCGCGCGCGTTGTTCTCTTCGATCCATTTCGCTGCTACCGGACCAGCCGCCATTTTGCGGAATTCGGTGACACTCTCGGGGTTATAGCTGATAACCTCGATGCCTTTTTCTTCCAGCAGCGGGCCCCATTTGCCCATCGTCTCGTTGTTGTAATAGTCGATGTAATATTCCAGCGACTCGTCAACCGAGCTCATCAGCGCGTCACGCTCGGCGTCTGTCAGCGCATCCAGCGCGTCGGTGTTTACCACAATCGGGCAGTTCACCGTGCCGGGGTTCAGGTCAGCCGTCCACCATTTGGCGGCTTCCATGATCCCGAAGGACATGTGCGCGTGGGGTGCGAAGGCGATGGATTTCACGATGCCGGAGTCCAGCGCCTGACGCGCTTCCTCGGACGTAACCGAGGTAGGCACGGCACCCGCCAGTGTCATCGCCTCGCCGATGCCGCCCGTGGCGCGCACGGTCAGGCCTGTGAAATCCTTGATTGTGGTTGGCGCATCGCCCACACCGGCAAGGTTATACTGCGGCATTGGCGACGGCATCAGCAGTGTAGCGTTCCAGCGCGCCAGATCCGCAATCACGGCAGGGTGGGAATAGATCGCCTTGGACACGGCCACTTCTTCTTCCAGCGTGCTCACGCCCAGAAATGGCAGCTCCAACACGGTGATGGAGGGGTTCTTATCCGCGTGATAGCCCGCACAGAACTGCGCCATCTCGAAAGCGCCGATCGAAATGCCGTCAAGGTTTTCGGTGTTTTTGGACAGGCCACCATAGCTGATGTTCATGGTGAATTCGCCGTTGGTCTTCTCAGACACCAGCTCGGCCATTTTCTCGACATGCTCGGTAAAGGCGCGACGCTTGCCCCAGACAGACACGTTCCATTCGGTTGCGGCCGCTTCGGACACAAAAGCAAAGCTCATGGCGCAGACGGCTGCGCCGCTCAAAAGTTTATTCATTTGGAGTCTCCCGTTGGTGCGCACCTATGGTGGCGCGCTTGGGCGGTACGGTAGCCGCTCGTTTCCCCCTTGCCAAGATGTTGAATCACCTTCCAGCATTCAGCCGATGCAGGCCAACTTTACAAAATTTACGATTGCCGGGAAATATGTTTACCTAAACCTGCGTTTTGGCGCGCCTTGATTGTTCCCTTACGTCTGCGCACCGCCTAAGCTACTGATAAACACCGGTACAAGCGCATCCCAAAAGGCGCAGGCCGCACTTTGGAGGAAAACCAGCCATGTCTGACCCAGCAAAAACCCATCCGCCCAGCGAGCTTATGGCCGCAACCGCCCATGTGGACGCCGCCAAGTACGACAAGATGTATGCAGAGTCCCTCAACAACCCCGACGGGTTCTGGCGCCAGCAGGGTGCGCGTGTGGACTGGATCAAACCCTTCACCGAAGTGCAGAACGTGGATTTCACGCTCGGTCAGGTCAAGATCAACTGGTATGCAGACGGGCAGTTGAACGTCGCCGCGAACTGTATCGACCGCCATCTGGAGACGCGCGGCGACCAGACCGCAATCATCTGGGAGCCCGACAGCCCTGATGAGCCTGCCCAGCACATCACCTACCGCGAGCTATACGCAAACACCTGCAAAATGGCCAATATCCTCAAGGATCAGGGCGTGGGACGCGGTGACCGCGTCATCATCTATCTGCCCATGATCCCCGAGGCAGCCTATGCGATGCTGGCGTGCGCGCGGATCGGAGCGATCCATTCGATCGTCTTCGCGGGGTTCTCGCCGGATGCGCTGGCCGCACGGGTCAACGGCTCGGATGCGAAGGTGGTGATCACGGCGGATCATGCGCCCCGCGGCGGTCGGAACACCGCACTCAAGACCAACGCGGATCAGGCGCTCCTGCATTGCAAGGACAGCGTGAAATGCCTCGTGGTCAAGCGCACCGGCAAGCAGACCACATGGGTCGAGGGACGCGATCTGGATTACACCGCGCTGGCCAAGGATGCCTCGGACCAGTGCGAACCCGAAGCGATGAACGCCGAAGACCCGCTGTTCATCCTCTACACCTCCGGCTCGACAGGACAGCCCAAGGGCGTGGTCCACACCACGGGCGGCTATCTGGTCTATGCGGCGATGACGCACCAGATCACGTTCGACTATAAGGACGGCGACATCTTCTGGTGTACGGCGGATGTGGGCTGGGTCACCGGCCACAGCTATATCGTCTATGGCCCTCTAGCCAATGGCGCTACGACAGTGATGTTCGAAGGCGTGCCGACCTATCCTGATGCCAGCCGGTTCTGGGAGGTCTGCGAGAAGCACAAGGTAAACCAGTTCTACACGGCCCCCACCGCCATCCGCGCACTGATGGGCAAGGGCAAGGAGTTTGTAGAGAAAGCGGACCTCAGCAGTCTGCGCATCCTCGGCACAGTGGGCGGGCAGATCAACCCGGAGGCATGGAACTGGTACAATGACGTAGTGGGCAAAGGGAAATGCCCCATCGTCGACACCTGGTGGCAGACCGAAACCGGCGGCCACCTGATGACCCCCCTGCCCGGCGCCCACGCGACCAAGCCCGGCTCTGCGATGAAGCCGTTCTTCGGCATCAAGCCCGTGGTGCTGGAGCCGACAACCGCAGAGATCATCGACGGCAACCCCGCGGAAGGCGTGCTGTGCATCGCCACCAGCTGGCCCGGCCAGATGCGCACCGTCTGGGGCGATCACGACCGGTTCGAGAAGACTTACTTTGCCGACTACCCAGGCTATTACTTCACCGGAGACGGCTGCAAACGGGACGCCGACGGCGACTACTGGATCACGGGCCGCGTCGATGATGTGATCAACGTCTCGGGTCACCGGATGGGCACCGCAGAGGTTGAATCCGCGCTCGTCGCCCACGCAAAGGTCGCGGAGGCGGCCGTGGTCGGCTATCCGCACAACATCAAGGGTCAGGGCATTTATTGCTACGTCACGCTGATGGAAGGTGAAGAGCCGAGCGAGGAGCTGCGTGCGGAGTTGCGTGCGTGGGTCCGCAACGAAATCGGACCGATCGCCTCGCCGGATCTGATCCAGTGGGCACCGGGCCTGCCCAAGACACGCTCGGGCAAGATCATGCGCCGCATCCTGCGCAAGATCGCCGAGAACGACCACAGCACACTGGGCGATACCTCCACGCTGGCGGACCCGTCGGTAGTGGATGATCTGATTGACAACCGCATGAACAAATAAGCGGATCGCAAGGAATCCAAAGGCGCTCCGCTCAGGGGCGCCTTTTTTGATGGCGCGGAAAGTAGTCCAGATGCGCAACATCAGAAACCGCAGACCGGATAAAAGAAACCCCAGTGCGCAATTGGGTGATCAAGTGTCGCCTACTGCCTTGACGGTTTCGCGGGCATGCGGAAAACACGGAGCTATTGGCCGCGGATGCCAGATACCTTCCTCACAGGACACCCCATGCAAAGATACGCCCTTACCGTTACATGTACCTCCAAGCGCGGGATTGTCGCTGCGATTGCGAATTACCTGGCTGACAACCAATGCAACATCACCGACTCCGCGCAGTTCGATGACAAGGAAACCGGCAATTTCTTTATGCGGGTGAGTTTCGAGTCGGAGGGTGCTGCCGATCTGGAAAAGATCTCGGATGGTTTTGTCGAAACGGCTGAGGCCTTGGACATGGCCTATGAGTTCCACGACGAGTCGCAGAAGATGAAGGTGATCATCATGGTCTCGCGGTTCGGTCACTGCCTGAATGATCTGCTCTACCGCTGGCGCATCGGCGCGCTGCCTATTGATATTGTCGGCGTGATTTCCAACCACATGGAATATCAGAAGGTTGTGGTGAACAACGATATCCCGTTCCACTGCATCAAGGTCACACCCGAGAACAAGCCTGACGCCGAGGCGCGGATCATGGCCGTGGTCGAAGAGGCCGGCGCAGACCTGATCGTGCTCGCACGCTACATGCAAATCCTCTCGGACCAGATGTGCCAAAAGATGTCGGGGCGGATCATCAACATACACCACTCCTTCCTGCCCAGCTTCAAAGGTGCCAACCCCTATAAACAGGCGTTCCAGCGAGGCGTCAAACTGATCGGGGCGACATCCCATTACGTCACCGCCGATCTGGACGAAGGCCCGATCATCGAGCAGGACATCGTGCGCGTCACCCATGCACAATCCTCCAATGATTACGTCGCGCTTGGCCGCGATGTCGAAAGCCAGGTTCTGGCCCGCGCGATCCATGCGCATATCCACCGCCGCGTGTTTCTTAACGGCAACAAGACGGTCGTCTTCCCCGCTTCCCCCGGATCTTACGCATCCGAGCGTATGGGCTAAAGCCCTTCAGGGATACCGGTGCTGCGCCGGTATCCCCCACGCGCCACTTTCACGGCCATAAAATCCCCATAGTTGTTTATTATAGCAACCGCAGCCTTCCCTTTGGCGCGGCTGCGCTATCTCGTGCAGTCCAATGATCTGACCCGCCGCGCGCTTTGAGATACTGGACAAAGCTGCGCGACCATGACACCGCTGCCGACTATGGAGACTGACATGAAAAGT
>Ga0163215_101563_pt1 | contig 12069 bp, 8 predicted proteins | sample SynspAceP_FD_185934 | JGI IMG/M metagenome (GOLD analysis project Ga0163215, IMG submission 185934) | Saline lake microbial communities from Ace Lake in Antarctica - Synechococcus sp. Ace-P (Hybrid Assembly) | ecosystem: Environmental > Aquatic > Non-marine Saline and Alkaline > Saline | place... | reverse complement strand
TGGGATAATGCCGTTCAAGAACGTTTTTTCCGCAACCTAAAAACGGAATATCTGAATGATCTGACTTTTATTAATCACCAATCGGTGGTCGCTGCCGTCGAACGGTATATTGGGTTCTATAACGACAAGCGATTGAACTCTGCGATTGATTATTTAACACCGGCTCAGAAGCGGCAAGAATTACTAAAAGTGGCTTAGAGACCCTACAGGATTACTTGACCATTACAACTTTAAGCCCTCCCTCTACTAAGAGAAATAGAACTTTAAGCTTCTCCCCCTGTTAAGGGGGAGGTTGGGAGGGGGTTAATCTTTAAAAACCACTACAAATAACTTCGAGCGAGTCCAAGCAGGATAAATGTACTAATCAAAAGCAGGATGGATGGGCGTTTGTATTTCAACCAAATAACAGCTTTTTACCCACCCGCCAAGTCAAGAGGGCTTGTGAGCACTTTCTCTAGCTTACCCCTCAGTTCCCAGTTCGAATAAGTGATACATGACTCACTAAATATTTGCTTATTAATTTTGATTAGGGCGCTGGAACCAAGGCGAGACCATGTCTGTCACGCTGAATAAATTACTGCGTTTTTGCAATGTTTGACCACCGTCGCGAGTAATCGGTTGCCAGTTGAAATTCCCCCGAGTATTGGTCGGTTTGAGGGACACAGTGTCAAACGGTATAGATAAATAGAACCCTTTAGTAAAACTGCCTTCACCAAAATCTTCTGCAGACATATTAGTTCTACTGGCATAAGCGCCGACAATAACGCCACTTTTGTATTGTTTTGAAAAGTCGAATCGAGCACCAACATCCGTTGCCAAGAATTTACCCATGTCTACACGAAACATGGTGTCTTCCAAAATTGACCATTGTGGCTGGTAATAGATAGATAAATGACCGGTTGTGCCTCTTGCTAATACTTTGGTACCGCCGCCGTAATCATTTTCATCATTAAATACGCCAAAAGCGGAATGAGGATCACGTTGTGAAATAGCGTTTATGTCAGCGCCAATGGCCCAGTTAGAATCCGGTTGACGATATAACACCTCAGTTCCAACACCAGCAAACATGAACTCTAAGTAACCACCGTAAATTTGCTGATACCAATTTTGGCCATATTTTTGAAACCAGGTGAGTTGCAGGTTATTCATGTAGGCGTCATTGTCACGCACGTACGCTCGAACCAAGGTTCTGACACGATAGTTATTCGTGTTATCGGAAGGGGCGCTGTAATTGAGTTGATCATAGTTATCCAACATATTGATGGACACAGAACTGGACAATTCAAGACTGTTGTTAAGCCAGTATGACGCTCCGCCATCAAGGCTGAGACTGTACAGGTAAAAACTTTCTGGACTGCCAAACGATTGTGTTAGATGTGGTGCAAAGCCGTAACCAAGAGGGTCAAAATTATCGTATAAAGGCTCAGATGCTATCGTATCTGGTGGTAATTCTGTCGTGGCGTCTTTTATAGACGGATTGAAGTAGTTTACTGTGGCGATGTCTCGATAGGCTTTTGCATCAACTTCGGTAGACTTAACGGCAAGGTTTTTTTCCGTTTCGATAACGGTATAAGATTCGATATCGGTCGGTAGATGATTTGCTAAAATTGCGGAAGCGCGTTCGATGGCGACATCACGGTTACGGTATTTTCTTTGCTTTGCAATAATGGAAACCCTGTTGTTTTCCTGATATACCTTTTCGGTTTGGTAGCCTGCGAATTTGCTTAATTCGTCGTTCACTTTTTTCCAATCTACGTCATCCAGTGTGGTCGCTTGCTGTGTGCCCAATGCTGGTGTTGGTTCGTCTATCCAGGGTGTGTGAATCGTACTGAAATTGGTTGATAAGGTGAAGCCAAAAGCAAATGTGGTGCCGCGTTCATAGCTCAATCTCAAATCCACGCCGTCTGCGACCTTGTAAATCGCCCCAATATTCCATGGCATGCGCGGTGTCATGTCTACGCCACCACGTGTAGTGGGGTAATCTTGACTGTAGTCGTTGCCATCGTATTCTAATTTTAAGCGCAGGGGATCATAAGGAGTTTGGTATTCTACGCCGCCAAATAATGAAGTAGGCCCTGTAAACCAGCGATTATAATCAATCGACCCACCGTTATCAGAATAGCCGGATAGTCGATTGCAAAAATGCTCGCTGGCTGAACATAAAGGGTTGCTTGTATTGCCCCGCTGTCCCAAATAGCCCCAACCTAAACCTAATGTGAAATCGAATTGACCGTAATCGTCTGTCGATAATCGTTTAGTAGCCGCAATGAATTCGCCATCAAATAGCCCAGTGCCGCCAAGGTCTCTTAGTCCAACAGAGACTTCTGGCAACCAGTGACTTTCTTTGAGAAGCCTTACTTTTGCATCTATGCCTTTATCAGCATACTTTGTATCGCCACTAAAGCTCTCGCTGTCGCTGTATAAAAGACCATCGACTTCTGTGTAGCGAATAGTGGTTTCTAACCAAGGCATTAATTGAAGCGATAGCGTGTAAAACCGATATTCGTCGTTGTAGTTATAGCCAAAGTTAAACGCCCCTTCCTCCGCCATACGACCAGTAGGCATTTGCATGAGCCCCACACCACCTAAGTCGCCTTGAGAGGGTTTTAGTTCCGCTTCTTGGAAAGGGATAGAATTATAGTGAAAATCTTCAGCATGCAGGTTGGAGATGAATAATGCGCTAGAGCAAGTGAAAAAATAAGCAATATGAGAATGTTTACGTCGCATTATGGCTCCAAACGAAAAGCAAGTAAGTGAGCAATGTCTGAGTTTAAATCTCGCTCTTCACTGTTTAAATTATTTAAGCTTGTAAATACAACTGCGCCAGGGGCTAAGAAGAAGCGCTCAGCCTTCCAGCTAATGCCTTTTACTTGATATACGTTTTGGTCTGCTTGGATTATCCAAACTGAGTCTGGAATATCGGCATTATTCAGTGTGTGGAGCGAGCTTAGATAGTATTTCAGATCGCTGTTCGGCTGAATGGGTCGGATAATACTGGCATCTTCTTTAGGGTTAATGATCAGTATATGATCTGGTTTTTTGGGAAGAGACAGCCAGTATTCGGTTTTTAGCATTGGATCCAGCTTAGGGTTTACACGGACATCACTAAGGGTTGTGTTGATATTTTCACGGTATACGAAGCGCAGTGCATTTAATTGTTTGATGAGTCTATGTGAGTCGATGGTATTAAGTTGTTCAAGCTGCATTATTACGCCATGCAATTTTTCATCAATAATATACTGCTTGTGTGGGTCGATTAATGCGGTTCCAAGGGGGTAGATTTTATACCTCGTTTTGCCGTAGCCGTCATCCAAGACTTTTGATAAACGTACTTCATCTGGATAAGAAAGTAATTCCTGAGTCTGAAGGAGTGTTATGTGTGTTGGCTCTGCATTGGCGTAGATAGGCGAAAAGACTGAAACACTCATAATGCTCAATATACAGCATCGAAAAATATATATATTAAAAAATAGTGGTGGCATTACTCCGAATCCTTCGAGTCTTTTGTATTTTGTAGCGTTTCGATGAAAGGTTTTACCATCAGCATTTCGACCTTATGCATATTAGGCCCCAAATACTGGATGCTTTTTATAACATAAGCTTTATGAGTGCCAGTTTGAGGAGCAATCCAAAAATGGTTTGAAAATGAATGATCTAATGTCGTAAAAGTAATGTCTTCTTTGACATGCTCTGCCTCTTGAGACCACAAATCGCTTTGAATGATTTCAGACCCTATTAGTGTGCTATGAACGTCAGCTGAAAAATCATAACGGTAACCGGGTGACCAGTCATAATGCGCTACCCAGAGTTGAACAGCGCCTGGTTGTGGGAGGTTATTTTCTGCTGCACTCAAACCTTCTAAGTTACCGGTAGAAAAACCTGTGGAATGAACGATGCGGCCATTCTCGGTAACAATGACGTTATTATCATTACTTAGCCAAGTTAGTTGATAAATACCACTAGCCGCTTTTCTTTCTGCAAAAGCCAATACTAATAAAATAGGCTGGCCATTATTAATTCTCACTAGACTACTGGAATACGGGGACGATCGAATATAGTCGGAACTAATATCCAGCCCTTCTTTATTATCAATAAATGCTTCAACAGAACCAACGGCACTTTTAAAATTATCAGTGCAGCCAGAAAGGAGTAATGAAATGGTCAGAGAAAGGATGGAAAAGAAAGAAAATCGCAAAAACATGAAATAGCCAATGTATGGTGAAATATAAAAAAATCGTCTGACGGTTTAGCACCATCAAACGATCTTTAAACCAATACTAGTTAGTATTAGTAGTGGCCGTGATAGCTACAGGGTCGTTCTGAGAAGAAACAACACCAACAGCAACAGCAGTTGTAGCCGCAATGCCAGCAGCGATTGTTGCGCTTGCAATGCCGCCTACAGCGCCAGCACCAGCAGCAACACCACCTGCAACACCAGCACCAGCTCCTGCAGCACCAGCTCCTGCAGCACCAGCTCCTGCAGCACCAGCACCAGCACCAGATGCACTACCAGCAGCAGCGCCAGACGCTTCGCCATATGCTTGGCTAGCTAAGCCAAGTGCTAGAACCGTAGCCAAAGTAATAAGTTTCATAATATTTCCTTTATCGTTAAAACATCGATGTTTGAAGTATATACTTCATTTTCGATTTTAGAACAAGCTTGATGGAAATGTAAGCACCATAAACCGTTATTTGTCTATTATATCGTCAATTTATCCATTATATCGTCAACTGGTCGCAGTTTTAGACTAATGAATTTAAGATATATCAAGTAAAGTGACTTATTAATGACATTTAAAGCGATTCAAAAAACATTCCTCTTTGTGGAAATATTGAGTAAATGTAGCTTTATTCTTACAAATTTTTAATGCACCATAGGCTATATTTCAAGAAGAGCTTGGTATAGGACTGTTTATAGTGAATTGTCAATTTTATGAACATAAGGAATTGTAAGTTACCAATGCCCTTAATTAACGTTAGAAAAACACTCTTTTCGTATCCTAATAAGGCTTTTTTTGCCTTATTTACTCTATTCTTACCAATTACTGCCTTATCTTCGCCTTGGCTAGAAGCCAACGACCCATTTTTACGCTCATCGTTAGTACTTTTATCTGATTCTGGTCAGCTCTCGTCCCCTGTCAACCATTACCCAATGCGCTGGTCTTTGTTTGGTGATGAGCTAACGTATGCCAATCAAAAAAACAATACGGCTATGCTGGCGAACCAAGAGCTACTCTATACAATGAACTCCGCTAAATTGAATCGTGGCAATCGCTTGTTTAAAATATTAAATGGCTCCAATTCGTCACTACCGATGGGGTTTGGACAATTTAACGAAGACGAAAGAGGGGTTCATACCAGTATTGAGCAATTAGGCAATGCCTTTTCGTACCGTTTGACCGCCGCTTACAGTGAATACCAAGACGACATGACATTGAACCTAGACGACAGCTATCTTGCGTTTAGTTCTGGTGCTTGGCTCTGGTCTATTGGCAATCTTGATCGCTGGTGGGGGCAAGGCTGGCAGCACAACTTGATTCTGGGCTCTTATGCAAAAGCGGCGTCCGACGTTAGCGTGAGTTATGAGGGAGAAAATAATGGCCTCGGTGTCTGGAGTATTGAGAGTATATTGGCTCAGCCGGATAAAACCGATTACGAATATCATAGCGCGACTCGATTCGTATCAAAGCCCTTTTCGATATTTGAATACGGTGTAACGTATCAACGGTGGTTTTCAAACATAGATTCAACCCAAGATGATAAACAATTTGCATTGGATGCGAAATTATCTTTACCCGCCATTGCCAGCCTTTACCACAGTGTTTACGCTGAAGCGGCTTCCACGTCTGATGTAGCAGAGCTAGGTGCTTGGTTATTTGGTTGGACGGGGAGCTTTCCTATTGGCGAGAATACGGCACGTATCGTTCTTGAATCTCAGCAAACCACCAGTGCACACGATATAACACAGTGGAATTCTGGAGTGTATCCGTCCATGACAGACAATGTTGCTAACACAACTTACCTACTCGATGAGAGCATCTCGATGGCGTTTTACTTAAAGCTCAAAAATGACCATCAGCTGGGGACGAGCTACCAGCGATCCACCAAGAATGATGAAAAGATCAATACAAGTCAGCTAAATTATACTCTGCCAGCCTTAGCGGGTATGGTACGTTTCGGGACCAGTTACCAACAAAGACTAAACAGCACCGATCAAACTAATATCTGGGCAGGTTATGAGTTTCGCTTTTAATGGTAATACACCATTAGCTTGAATCAAGCGAATAGACACAAAATAGAACACAACTTTCATTAAACTTAAATAGACCACGAAGCATGCAATTATATTCTAAATATTGGCAATTATTGATAATAGCATTCACGATGACTTTAACTGGAAGTCTGTTTGCATTTACTCCGACAGCGGCTCAAATCAACCAATTTCAGAGCTTGCCTAAAGCACAACAAGAAGCGCTCGCTCGTCAATACGGTGTAGATATTGGAGCATTCACAGGTCAAGACGGTAGCTCGACTCCTGTTATTCAACAAGCGCCTGTACTAGAACCCATTACTAACACAATCACACCTGTAGTTACGACTCAGACACCTGCCGACAGCGGCGATAAAATGTTTGGTTATGACGTCTTTAGCGGCAATAGTCTAGGCCTTACGGTGGTTGATGATTTACCAGTACCATTGGACTATCAGATGGGGCCAGGTGATGTGATAAACGTACAGACTTTTGGCAAAACAAATCAAAATTTATCGCTAACCATAGACAGAGAAGGGTCGATTAATCTACCCGATATTGGGCCTATTGCTGTATCAGGTCAGACCTTTTCTCAATTAAGAATGCAGCTGATTAATATTATCAAGAACAAAGCCATTGGCGTAGATGTGTCTGTTTCGATGGGCGCCATGCGTACCATGCAGGTCTACATTGTTGGTGAAGCCGTACAGCCTGGTGCTTACAATGCCAATGGACTAACGACCATTACTCAAGCACTGATCGCTAGCGGTGGTATTAAAGAGACAGGCAGTCTGCGTCATATTCAACTGTTGCGTAAAGGCAAGGTAGTTTCTGAATTTGACCTCTACGATTTACTGATTAAAGGCGACACCTCTAAAGACATTCGGTTGTCTTCAGGTGATACCTTGTTTATTCCAGTGCGTGAAAACAGTATCACCGTTAAAGGTGAAGTCGTGCGTCCTGCAGTCTATGAAGGCAAAGACAGCACCTCTATTTCTCAATTATTATCACTGTCTGGCGGTGCAAAGCCACAAGCCTACCTTTCACGAGTCAGTGTGCGCAGAACAAGTGCACAAGGTTTACAACAATTTACCTTAGATCTTTCTACCCAAAAGGGACGAGGGTTTAAATTAAAAAATGGCGACATGGTTAACGTATCCGCGGTTTCTATGTTTCTTAAAAACGCAGTAACCGTACGCGGTGAAGTAGTAAGACAAGGGGCACTTAATTTTACCTCCGGTATGAAAATAAGTGACGCTATAGGCTCTATTGAAGACGGCTTAAAGCAAACAGCAGATCTGAATTACGCACTGTTAGTGCGAGAAGTGAGCGCCAATCAAGACATTGAAATTTATCAATTTAGCCTATTGGATGCGTTGACAATACCTACATCAACGGAAAACTTGACACTACAAGAAAAAGATCAAATATTTGTCTTAGACAATGGTTTGGCACACGGCTATTGGTCCGATTTCTATACAAACAACAAAGCACAATCCGCAAGAAGTCGAACAATAAGTAAAACTCGCGAAGTGCCAGATAACGAAACACGCGAAGTGTTAGATAACGAAACCGGCGCAGTTCTCAAAAAAGAAGAAAATACAACCTTGAATATAGCTGGCACTGATGCAGTATCAGAGGCAGCAGCATTGCGTAAAGCAAGCCGAGAAGCACTACTCAAACCGATAATAGAGCGCTTAAAAGAGCAGGCTAGCTATAACTCTCCGGCAAAATTGGTTGAAGTCAATGGTGCCGTTAAATTTCCCGGCCTTTACCCATTAGCTAAAAATGCCAATGTGACGTCCTTACTTGTTGCTGCCGGTGGGTTAACGCAGGAAGCTTATCTGTTATCAGCTGAACTAACGCGACGCTCATCCGAAGGTGATCAACCCTCTATTGACCGCATTAATTTTTCATTAAAAGAGGCGGTAAGTGGCGAATATCCTATTAAACTCAATGCACAAGACCACCTAATTGTGAAAGTTCAACCTGGTTGGCAAAAAGATATGGTGGTTGAGCTACAAGGCGAATTTATCTTTCCTGGTACTTACACTTTTAAACGTGGTGAAAACCTAAAAGATGTAATAACACGTGCTGGGGGCTTTACTGAATTCGCCTACCCTGCTGGGGCTGTTTTTAGTCGTGAACGATTAAAGCGACAAGAGGCTGAACGTCTTAAATTTTTGAACGCTCAGCTAAAACAAGAAATTAGTAGCCTTGCTTTGCGTCGCCAAAACTCTTCGGCCACAGATCCGGCTCAAGCTATCGCGATTGTTGATCAGTTAGACAAAGCAGAACCTGTGGGTCGACTCGTGATTGATCTTAATAGTGCGGTAAAGGGTGATACACTGGCAAACTTAATGCTAGAAAAAGGCGACAAACTTTTTGTTCCAGCGCTAAACCCCGTTGTAAGCGTTATAGGGGAAGTGCAATTTTCATCGAATCATACGTTTAACCCCAACCTAACCGTGGAAGATTATATCGCAACGGCAGGGGGCACCAAACGCCAAGCTGACACAGGGCGAATTTACATCGTCAAATCAAACGGCTCCGTAGAGTTACCTAATAACTCTTTCTGGTTTAGTCGTAATTACAAACCATTAGAACCGGGCGATACCATCATAGTGCCGATCAACACAGACTACCTAGATGGTTTAAGCACCTTATCCACAGCGACTCAAATTTTGTATCAATTGGGTGTCGCTTGGAGTGCAATAAAAGACTAACTTAGCTCAACAGAGCTAGGTTCAAAATAAATCGGGCAAAGCTTTGCTTGCTAACTCAATAGAACTTAATTAGGACAACATAGAGAAGGTTAGATGTTAGTGAGTCGTGCTAGCATCCATTTTTCTCTCACTTTCAATATGGCCGATCATTACAACTTACCTCCTCAAGCCTATCACCAACAAGACGATGAAATAGATCTAAAAGAGCTATTTTTAGCCCTTTGGAAAGGTAAATGGATTATCCTCTTAGTGACCATTGCATTTACTGTCGGTGGCGTACTTTATGCTTTATCACAACCCAACACCTACAAAGCCGAGGCCGTACTAGCATCGGCCAACGATAGCAAATCTGGTGGTGGCCTAGCGGCTATGGCCTCACAATTTGGTGGTTTAGCATCGTTGGCAGGCATCAGCCTTGGCGGCGGTACAGACAGCAAAGCCATGGCACTGGCCACTTTAAACTCTAGGCAATTTGTGTATGCCTTTATAGAAAAATACGATCTACTCGCCCCTCTAATGGCTGGTACTAAGTGGAACGAATCTTCGGATATCTTACAACTTAACCCTGAAGTGTATGATGTACAGAACAAAACATGGGCTCGAGTAGGAGATTCAGGAAAAAGCTCAAAGCCAACACAATGGCAAGCCTACAAACAATTTAAAAGCCTGATTTCTATAGCAGAAAGTAAAGACAGTGGCCTAGTCACATTATCCATTACCCACTTATCACCCTCCATCGCCAAGCAATGGGTAGATTGGCTAGTCATCGACTTAAACGCCTGGATAAAAAAAGAATCTCTGGACGATGCTCGCCGCAACATTAGCTACTTAGAAGAACAAATTGAAAGAACCAATATTTCTGATATGCAGTCTGTTTTTTATGAATTGATTGAAGAGCAAACCAAAAGTCTCATGCTAGCACAAGTACAGGATGAATTTGCTTTCAAAACAATCGATCCAGCGGTTGTACCTGAAGAAAAAGTCGGCCCAAAACGTGCTTTAATCTGCGTAATTGCCACCTTACTTGGTGGAATGCTTAGCATGGGCATCGTTCTCATACGCTTTGCCTTCAGCAAAAAAGACTAAGTGAGTCGGGTCTTACAATATCCACTCACCCTAAAAAAATACATAAAGCTCCTGTAGATTACAAATAACTTCGAGCGAGTCCAAGCAGGACAAATGCACTAATCAAAAGCAGGATGGGTGGGCGTTTGTACTTCAACCAAATAAACCCCAGCCCCACCACAATAACGTCCCACCCATTCACCAGGCTTGATGTACCGATGGGGTGATACAACGCCGCTATTAATATGCCGACTACCGCCGCGTTCAGGCTGCCCACCGCAGAGCGAAAGCGTGTATGGCGAGACAACCCCTGCCATACACTTTGAGCGCTCAACATAAGTAACAAACCCGATAAAAATACCGCTACTGTCGCAACCACTGCCCATACCCAAGGATTAGCGCCTTCAGGCGCAGCCGATGCCCCCAGAAAGCTGGCCATGGTAAACATCGGTCCTGGAACCGCTTGAGCTGCGGCATAGCCTAATAATAAATTGGCATCAGACACAGTATCTGCGACAAACGCTGACAGCATGGGGAGAACAACGTGGCCGCCGCCAAAAACCAGTGCACCTGCCTGATAAAAGTCAGCAAACAAACCACTCAGCCCCGTATCCAATACAAAGCTGACAAGAAACAGCGATATCGCCAAGACAAACACGAACCCTGCCCCTCTAATTTTAGACAAAGCGTCTTCGGCGGTTGAAATAACGGAAGGCGTAAGCAGTCCAACGCAAGCTGCCATAAATAAAACAAGCAGGCTCGCAAAGCCAAATGGATAAAACACAATAAACGCCGCACTAAACAAAGCGATAGCTGCCATTGTTTTAGACTGACAAAATGAACGCCACATGCTGACACAAGCATCTGCTACCACGACCACCGCCAACAGCTTTAAAGCATGAACTACGCCATCAAACACGGTATTGCCTTGCCAATGACTACCAAACTGAGCCAATAACACCATGACAATAAAAGAAGGCAAAGTGAAACCGATGAACGCAGCCAAGCCACCCAGATAACCTGCACGATGATAGCCTAGAGCAAAGCCAACTTGACTCGAACCAGGACCTGGAACAATCTGACTTAATGCTACCCATTGCGCATATTGGACATCGCTCGCCCATTTTTTGCGCTGGATAAACGTTTGATTAAAATACCCTAAATGCGCCGCCGGCCCACCAAAACTGGTGAAGCCAAGCAGTAAAAATGAAAGAAAGACCTCTGATAAACGTTGAAAATAGCGGGGATTTTGATGGGGCATTGTCACTTCCAATATTTTTTGTCATCGAGCACCCTAGAACGCGCATTCTAGAGCGTGCATTCTAAGTCACTTATTTTAAATTATTTTTTCTAAAATACTTCTCACCGGCGCAGGCAAGCCAAGCGCTAACGCCTCTTGTTGACTGAACCATTGGTATTTATCCCCTTCCATTATCCAATTGGCTGCTGCCATTTGAATTTGGCTTGGGGAAATATCCAGATGATAGTGACTAAAAGTATGTCTAAAAGATGACAAGGGTATGACAGAACTCACCTGAGTGCTAAATCGCTGCTCAATATGCAACACTATTGACTCGTCAGAGGCCAGTTCAGGCAGGCTCCATAATCCGCCCCAAATCCCCGTCTGAGGACGCTTTTCTAATAATAGTTGTTCCCGTTGATTCATTAAGACCAACAACTGAATGCTCTTTTCTGGCTTGGCGGCTTTTTTTGGTTTACGGATAGGAAACTGAGTGGGATCTGGCGTTTGTCGACCTTCGCAGTCGCTTTCTAATGGGCAAAGCAAGCATTGCGGTTTAGAACGAGTACAAAGCGTTGCGCCTAAATCCATCATCGCTTGAGTGTAATCACCACAGCGCTCACTTGGCATGTAACTTTCAGCCAACTCCCACATGGCATTTTCGGTTTTCTTTTCACCTGGCCAAGTGGGCACCGCATGAAAACGTGAAAGTACCCGCTTTACATTGCCGTCTAAAATCGCCGCTTGGACACCTCGGGAAATGGAGAGGATAGCCGCCGCTGTCGAGC
>Ga0163215_101561_pt1 | contig 12090 bp, 12 predicted proteins | sample SynspAceP_FD_185934 | JGI IMG/M metagenome (GOLD analysis project Ga0163215, IMG submission 185934) | Saline lake microbial communities from Ace Lake in Antarctica - Synechococcus sp. Ace-P (Hybrid Assembly) | ecosystem: Environmental > Aquatic > Non-marine Saline and Alkaline > Saline | place... | reverse complement strand
AAAGAGATGAATGTTTCGTGACGGTACTGGCGGCTGCGATATACACGGAGGCCAGTACAAAAAATATATACGCTTGTACCATGCCGGTCAAAAGTCCAAGAATTGACATGATCACTGGGAATATAAGTGGCGAGATCACCAATAAAATAGCGATAATCATGGTGCCACTCATCATGTTACCAAACAGGCGCACGGCCAACGCTAAGGTACGAGATAATTCACCAATGATATTAAAAGGCAACATGAAAAAAGTCGGTTGAGCGTAAGCGATTAAATACTGTTTAAGGCCTTTGTTTTTAATTCCATAATAGGGCACTGAAATAAATACACATAAGGCCAGGGCAATGGTGGTTGATAAGGACCCCGTTGGCGCTTCGAAATGAGGAAATATAGTCAGTAAATTAGCCATGGCAATGAACAAAAATAAGCTGCCTAGAAAGCCCATATATTGTTTGGGTTCACGTAAACCCGCGGCGGTAATTTGTTGCATGATGGTGATAACCACAATTTCTAGCCCGTTTTGCCAGCGAGAACGATATAAGTTTTTGTTCAATTTACGGGTAATTAGGTAAGCGCTGAGCACTAAAATAAGCATTACCGCCCACGTAAATACGATGGTGGCATTTAATTTAAAAAACCCATATTGCCAATAAATTATTTCATCGGGACTAAGGTGCATTGTTAGGCTCTCCGCTGACCATCGTTCTTCTATCTTGCTTAGCTAAATACTTGGTAATTAATAATCGGCCAAGTATAAAGCCAACTAAACAAACGATGAGTCGCCACATATCGTTGTTCGCCACCCAATAGAAAACCAGTATGGCGCTGCTCATACGCAGTAATACGCCGCCTAAAAACCAGTAGGCTGGATGGTTTGATAGTAATCCTTTTTGTACGGTAAACCACAAGCTATAAAAAAAAGCACAGCCCAATGCAAGCCCTGCGATTAAGGCTAAAGATAAACCGAATAGATCGGCGCTACTACTAGTTATCATCTTCGTCACTGTTCCTATTATCATTGTGCATCGCCGCGTACTCTTTACTGATCCACGTCCAAGCGGTAAAACAACCAATGGCTAAGCCGGCTAATAATAATGCTAGGGTCCACGAACGCTCATGCAGGTAATTTTTGTCTATCCAAATACCTAAGCCCACACCCAACAGGGTAGGAACGGCAATAGACCAACCAATAACACCCATCATGCCAAGCCCAAACCACACTCCTGAGTCTTTTTGTCGCTTGGCACTTAGTTTCAATGCCATCTTTGACCCAACCTGTTTAATTAGCTGCTGTTGTTTTTGATTAGGCAAGTTTTTCCCACCGGGCTTATTTTCCCTCATGAGCTCACTCTTTAGCCAAGGCAGAAAACTGTTTCAAAAAACCAGTTTCCAATTTAGCCAACACACTGCGTAGCTCTTGTTGTTCTTGGTCTAAATTTAAAAATTCCAGTTCTACTGTTTTCTTTAATTCATCTAGAGTATTGCCTTTAATGGCTCTGCGCACAGAGATCATCACTTGCTTGCCAGTTTTAACAAATATGCCTTCATCAATAGCAATATAGTGATTATCTTGATTGTTAGTTTGATAGCTTAAAATTCCTGGCTCTAAGGGAGTAATACAATCTAGTCGATTAGGCAGAATACCGAAACTGCCACTGGGTGTGTCTATGACTAAGCTACTCACATCAGTGAGCTCGGCAAAAACCTGATGAGGTAACAAGATCTTAACTTGCATTACTTGATACCTCTAGCGTACTTGAGGCCTCAGTTTGCTCTGGTTTACTTGCTTCATCTATTTCACCAATCATGTACAAGGCACTTTCTGGGTAACTATCAAATTCACCGGCTAATATGCGCTCACAACCGGACAAGGTTTTCTCCAAACTAACAAATTTACCATCCATATTGGTGAACTGTTCAGTGGTGAAAAACGGTTGGGTGAAAAATCGTTCTAGGCGCCGAGCGCGGGTTACCACATCTCGATCACGACTGGATAATTGCTCTAAACCTAACATAGCAATGATGTCTTTTAATTCGTCGTACTGGGCCAGAATTTGTCGTACCTGTTGGGCTACCCCATAGTGACGTTCGCCTATGACATTGGGCGTAGCCAGTTTTGAGCTAGATTGTAGGGGATCAATGGATGGATAAAGTCCTTCACTGGCGCGTTTACGTGATAACACTAAGGTAGCCGAAAGATGAGAAAAAGTATGGACTGCCGCAGGATCCGTAAAGTCATCGGCCGGCACATACACCGCTTGTATTGAGGTAATAGCGCCATTGGGTGTATTAGCAATACGTTCTTCTAGGGCAGACAACTCTGTTCCCAAAGTAGGCTGATAGCCCATCCGTGAAGGCATTTGGCCGATTAAACCAGATACTTCAGAGCCGGCTTGAATAAATCGAAAGATGTTGTCGATAAGCAGTAATACATCTTTGTGTTCGTCATCACGGAAATATTCAGCCATGGTCAATGCCGCATGGCCAACGCGAAAACGACTGCCTGGTGGCTCATTCATTTGACCAAAAAGCATGACCATATTATCCAGTACGCCTGCCTCTTTCATTTCTCGATAGAGTTCTTCACCTTCACGGCAGCGCTCGCCAATGCCACAAAAAATACTTACCCCTTGCTGATGACTCACCATATTGTGGATCATTTCGGTCAAGAGCACTGTTTTGCCTACACCAGCACCACCAAACAAACCAGCTTTGCCTCCTCGTTCTAGTGGGCACAGTGCATCAACAATTTTAATACCGGTTTCAAAGATTTCACGTTGAGTGGAGATTTCAGTCAAAGGGGGAGGAGACTGATGCACGCTGCGCCAGGGCAAATCCGACTTAAAATCTTTGCCGTCAATTGCCTGACCAAATACGTTGAACATGCGTGAAAGTGTCGCGTTGCCAACTGGTACCTTTAGCGGTTGCCCCATATCTTCAGCAACCATACCTCGGGCTAATCCTTGGGTAGGTGTTAAGGCAATAGTACGTACTTTTTTACTGGATAATTGCGACACAACCTCAAGGGTAATACTGCGGTTTTGAGCATATATTACATTGTGAATGGCAGGAATCGACAACTCAAAAGTTACGTCAACGATACTACCGCGCACTGCGGTAACAATCCCCTTATTCACATTTGTCTCGAGGTAAACTTGTTCTGCTTCATTAGGCATTATTGTACTCGACATTAAACTGCTATTCGGCTTGTGTGAGTAAAAATCTAGTGTGAACTAGTCCCTTAAAAAGACTTTGACCTTGATCAAGTTTGTGCTGGTATCTTTTTCAAAATTTTATGCGTCTTTTCTTGCGCCAGCCAGAGTTATTTCCCTTTATTATTTGAGTCACTAACAATGTCCAAATCATCGCGGCCAAAGCTTATGCCGAGCGACATAGCAGTGATCATGGTGTGATCTGCTAAGGATACAGTTCTGGTTTGGTTAGCGACCTGCTCTAAATGTACACTTGATAGTCGATTATTTTGCTGAACTACAACGTAGCCAAATTGCCCTTGAGCAACTAAATCAGCCGCATAACGGCCAACATCGGTGGCAAATATACGATCACTTGCAGTCGGCGTGCCGCCTCGTTGAATATGGCCTAAGGAAGTAGCACGGATCTCTGCCTGCAGATGCTGCTCTAGTTGTTGTTTTAAACATTCTCCAATGCCACCTAAACGCACAGGATCTGGGCTATTCGCTACCGTTTGCTGGACACTCAGTTGACCACCAAGTGGCTTGGCGCCCTCGGCAACAACAATAATAGAATACTGCTGATCGCTAGCACGTAATTTACACGCCCGCACAACTTCATCGATATCATAGGGAAATTCAGGCAGTAAAATCACATCCGCGCCACCGGCTACTCCAGCGTGCAAGGCTATCCAACCAGCATAGCGCCCCATGGTCTCAAGGATCATTACACGTTTATGCGAGTGACCTGTGGTGCGCAGTCGATCAAGGGCATCGGTGACAATAGAGACGGCGGTATCAAAACCAAAAGTGCGTTCGGTACACATTAGATCGTTATCAATCGTCTTGGGCACTCCCACGATATTCATGCCAAGTTTTGATAATTCATAAGCAATCGACATCGAACCATCACCACCAATAACCACCACTGCATCTAAAGCTAATTCGTGGTAATAATCGACTACGGCTTTAGCACAATTTTGCCCTTGATAATTAAACGGACTGGCCTTGTTGCTCGTGCCCAGAATCGTGCCGCCTTGAGACAAAATACCACTGCAATCTGCATAACTAAGTGGCCGCACCCGACGCTCAATTAAACCGGCAAAACCATCTTCAATACCTATTATTTCAGCTTGATGATTAAGCATTAAAGACTTAGCTACCGCCCGAATCGCTGCGTTTAAACCTTGGCAATCACCACCGCCTGTTAGAATACCGACCCGCATTTTTTGATCCTTTACTGACAATTTATTAAAGTGTGACTTGATTTTGAATAATATTATGGGTGGCAAATTCGGTAATATTACTCAAGGTCACACTCGCAATTTTTTGCATGGCTTCTTGTGTAAAAAAAGCTTGATGACTAGTGACAATAACGTTGGGGAAGGTTAACAACCGGGAAAGCTGGTCATCCTGAATCACACTAGATGAAAAGTCTTCGAAAAATAATGCTTCTTCCTCTTCATACACATCCAAGCCAAGCAAGCCTACTTTACCGCGTTTTAAGGCCTGAATAACCGCCTTGGTGTCAATCAACTTACCGCGGCTGGTGTTAATGATGGTCACACCATCTTGCATAAGATTAAGAGAGTCTTCGTTAATAAGGTGATGTGTAGATTCAGTTAGGGGGCAATGCAAAGAAATAATATTCGCTTGCGCAAAAAGGGTATTTAATCCGACATATTCTACGCCTTTTTCTTGACACTCCTCGTCTACACAGATGTCGTAGGCAATGATCTTACAACCAAAGCCCAACATAATGTTGATAAAAGTCTGGCCAATTTTACCTGTTCCGATGACGCCGATCGTTTTGCCATACATATCAAAACCCATCAAATTATGCAGTGAAAAATCACCTTCGCGTACACGATTAAACGCTCGGTGAATCTTACGATTTAAACACAATAATAGGCCGACGGCATGCTCTGCCACAGCATAAGGCGAGTAGGTAGGTACTCTGACGATTGGCAAGTCCAGACTTTTCGCCGCCACTAAATCCACATGATTAAAACCGGCAGAGCGTAAGGCAATGAGTTTCACTCCCTTAGTTTTTAAGGTCGTTAATACCTCAGCATTTAAGCTGTCATTAATAAAGGCACAAACCACTTCTTCATCTTGAATTAAATGGGCGGTTTCATTGTTTAAATGTGAAGGAATATAGTGAAGCTCATGACCATGCTCTTGATTAATTGAGTCAAAATATCTTTGATCGTAAGTTTTGGTATTAAAAAATGCAATTTTCACGCTTTTTCCTTAAAGTTGAATTCGCTTGTGAAGATAATACTCATTAGCCTGAGCTTGATCTTGATTTGAAACAAGTTTTTGTTGAAAAGTCCGCAGGTAAATAAGTTGAGGCCGTGATAGTTCAGAACCAAGCAATTTTATTATTATCCATTGACTTTAATATGAAAAATACTAAGTACTAATGTTGCTCAGCCTTAATTATCCGCAAACCGGCGTCGAGCTGATCAATAAAGTGTTGTAATTGTGGTTTATCTTTATTAAAAGCCACATAAATATCACTAGTGTGATTTATTTTACCTTTTTCAATGGCATTATTTGCTAAGTGCATTTGCTGCAAATAGAAGTTAGCTACATCATCAAACATAATAGCCACATCGACTCTATTTTTTAACAACAGACTAATAATTTGCCTTTGGTTTGAAACGCGAATTTCCTTAAGTCTAGAACGACTTTGTTCGTATTGCTCACCGTATTCGTAGCCGATTATTAACGCAATGATCAGACCATCGGGAGCATCAGTAATAGAGTCTAAGTGTAAATCTTTATCAGGAGGGTAATAAAAGCTCGCGCTAGCTTGCAATAATGGCTCCTTACCAAAATTAAACAACTTTTTAGTGCTGGCTTGTTTTGTCACATTAAAGGCACCGTCAACCTCGCCAATTTGAGTCATGTGCAACGCTCTGGCGTAAGGTACCACCACAAATTTCACACTAACCCCCATTTTTTGGTAGGCGCGGTCAATGTATTGTTGAGAAATGCCAGTGCCGTCACTTAGTGAAAAAGGAGGCCAACTGTCTTCAGCCGCTAATACAATTTCAACATTAGCTAGACCTCTATTAATTACAAGATTCAATAGAATAAAAGCCAAAATTCTCATTAATTTACCTTTATAAACCCGCTTAATTTGCGTTTATCGTCTGAAAACCGTGTTTAGTATACTAACTACTTAAGTTGCTAAATTGATATTACATAAATTGAACACCCAAAGCATTAATCATTGTTATTTACTACTAATGCCGCATTGCTGGGCCTAGGCAGTTCAATTGTGTTTATAGAAATGTTGCGTAGCACTTTAACCATTAACTGAGAATTGACTCCGAGGTGCACAACATTGAGCCAAGAAACAAGGGCGATAAGAAGACAAACAACAAATTTAACTAAACTATATCGCACAAACTTGATCAACATCATTAAGCGACAGAAAATTAAGCTTATCCTTCCTAGCTGATGAGATTAATTTTGTATTTAAATAGGGGAGTTTTAATCATGAGCGGCAACAAAAAACCAATTTTAGTGGGGATAACAGTCGCACTGCTCGCAATTTGTATTTTTTATTTACTCCCTTATTTTACGCCAGAGCCTCTGCCGTCAGGTATTGCCTCAGGGAATGGGCGGATTGAAGCCACAGAGTATGATATCTCTACGAGGTTCGCGGGTAGGGTGTCTACGGTTAATGCCAAAGAGGGGGATATGGTCGAGGTGGGTCAAGTGTTAGCGGTAATGGATACAGAAGAATTTAGCGCTCAACTTCGTGAAGCCAAAGCGGTCTTAACTCAGGCGTTAGAAGGTAAAAACTACGCTTATGCCATCGTGGAACAACGAAAAAGTGAATTAAGCTATTGGAGTGCTGAGTTTAAACGTGCCTTAGAACTAGTTAAAAAAAGCCACATATCACAAGAAAAAGTCGACCAAGATCGCAATGCTCAACAAACTGCGATTGCCGCTTTAAGTGCAGCAAAAATCCAAGTTTTACAATCTGAGGCGGCCATTGAAGCTGCTAAGGCACGTGTTGAAAGACTAGACAGTAATATTGCCGATAGCAGCCTAACCACTCCAATTAGAGGCAGAGTGTTGTATCGTTTGACGGAGCCAGGTGAAATTTTGGCAGGAGGGGGCAAGGTATTAACAGTGCTTGAATTAACCGATGTTTACATGACGATATATTTGCCTAGTGGTCAAGCGGGTAAAGTACGAATCGGCTCTGAGGCCCGCTTAAAATTAGACGCCTTACCTGATGTGGTCATTCCAGCCACCGTTTCTTTTGTTGCCCCTGAGGCTCAGTTCACGCCCAAAGAAGTGGAAACGCGAACTGAACGGGAAAAATTAATGTTCAGGGTCAAGGTTAAAATCTCCCCTGAATTGCTAAGAAAACACATAGAAAAGGTCAAAACGGGTCTTCCCGGTGTCGCTTTTGTAAAACTCGATGATAAGGTTCAGTGGCCTGTTGAGTTAATCACGAGTGTTCCTCAATGAACGCGATTGCGTGTCTAAGGGATGTAGTTCATCAATATGCTAAGAAGTTTGCCGTAGAGAATATCAATCTTGAGGTTCCTGCCGGTTGCATGGTAGGTTTTATTGGGCCTGATGGCGTTGGCAAGTCGACTTTACTGGCATTAATAGCTGGGGTCAGGCGCATCCAACAGGGTCATATAGAAGTGTTAGGTGGGGATATTGATAATGCCAGCCACCGTAGTAAGGTATGCCCACAAATTGCTTATATGCCGCAAGGTTTAGGTAAAAATTTGTATATGACATTATCGGTATTTGAAAATATCGATTTTTTTGCTCGCTTATTTGGTCAACAAAAAGCAGAGCGCGAACAGCGGATAAATGACTTACTCGACAGTACTGGACTTGCCGCATTTAGAGACCGTCCTGCAGGCAAACTGTCTGGTGGTATGAAACAAAAGCTCGGTTTGTGTTGTGCCCTCATTCACGATCCACAATTATTAATTCTAGACGAACCGACTACCGGTGTTGACCCGTTATCAAGACAGCAATTTTGGCAACTGATCCAGCGCATCCGCGAGCGTCACGTCAACATGAGCGTCATAGTTGCCACCGCTTATATGGATGAAGCCGAAAAGTTTGACTGGCTGATTGCGATGGATGATGGAAAAATTTTAGATAGTGGTACGCCTCAACAATTATTAACAAAGACATCAACAGAAAATCTTGAAGCGGCGTTTATTCAACTTATGCCCGAGCATAAGCGTCAGGATCATACGACCTTAGTAGTGCCAACGCGTATTAAGCCGGCAAATGCGACACCAGCTATCAAAGCTAGCGGTCTAAGCATGAAGTTTGACGATTTTGTGGCAGTTGATAATGTGAGTTTTGAAATAGAGCGCGGTGAAATTTTTGGTTTTCTTGGCTCCAATGGCTGTGGCAAAACCACCACAATGAAAATATTAACCGGGCTATTGCCCGCCACAAGTGGCACATCCACCCTTTTTGGACAGGCAGCCGATGCTCATGACCTTGAGACTCGCAAGCGAGTCGGTTTTATGACTCAGGCGTTTTCCTTGTATGGCGAACTGACCGTTCAGCAAAATCTACTATTGCACGCGCAATTGTTTCATATCCCAAAAAAACACATTAAAAGTCGCATAAATGAAATGATTGAGCGTTTTGAACTGGCTAACTATGTTGACCATTTGTCGGAAAACTTACCTTTGGGTATTCGACAGCGCCTATCATTGGCGGTCGCTGTTATTCATAAACCTGAAATTTTAATCTTAGATGAACCCACCTCCGGTGTGGATCCTATTGCCCGTGATAAATTTTGGGGCTTATTAATTGCTTTGTCACGTAATGATGGCGTCACCATCTTTATTTCAACTCACTTTATGAATGAAGGTGCTCGATGTGACCGCATATCACTTATGCACGCTGGCAAAGTGTTGGCGAGTGACACGCCAGACGCCTTAGTCAAGCAAAGTGGCGAAGCAAGTTTAGAGTCTGCCTTTATTCACTATTTAGAAAAAGAAATAAATGATAAAACAATCATTTCTCAACAAAAAATTGAAAAAACAAACAATAGCCAAATAGAGTATAGAAGCGCTCAAGGCGCAACACACCCCAGCTTTAATCTTAGGCGGCTGTTAGCTTATGCCTACCGCGAATGGTTAGAAATGATTAGAGATCCCATTCGTTTAACCTTTGCTTTAGTGGGCTCAATTATTTTAATGTTTATTATGGGCTACGGTCTTTCCTTAGACGTTGAAGACCTTAATTTTGCCGTTTTAGATTTAGATCAAACACCGCAAAGCCGTGATTACGTGCAAAATATTGCCGGCTCTCGATATTTCAATCAACAAGCTGCATTGCATGATTACGCTGATCTTGATCGGCGTATGAAATCAGGCGAACTCAGTTTAGCCTTAGAAATTCCCAGTAACTTTGCCAAAGATTTAAAACGCGGTCGAGCTGTGGAAGTCGCTGTTTGGATAGATGGTGCGATGCCTTTTCGCGGTGAAACAGCCCGAGGTTACGTAGAGGGGGTAAATTACGATTATATATTGCAGCTGGCAAGGCGCACGCTGGGTTACGTACCGACATTGAGTGCCGCCAATATTGAAGTGCGCTATCGCTATAATCAAGATTTCAAAAGTTTGTATGCCATGGTACCAGCCATTATTCCCTTATTACTGGTGTTTGTACCTGCGATTTTAATGGCCTTAGCGGTAGTGAGAGAAAAAGAATTAGGTTCAATAACCAACTTGTATGCTACGCCTGTTACTCGTTTAGAATTTCTAGTTGGAAAACAGCTGCCTTATATTGCTGTCAGCATGCTTAGCTTTTTTGGCTTAACTGCTTTAGCGGTATTTGTGTTTAATGTGCCCCTAAAAGGTAGTTTTGCCGCGCTTACGTTTGCTGCCTTGTTATTTGTAACCGCTACAACAGGTATTGGTTTATTAGTATCTGCTTTTACCAAAACCCAAATTGCAGCCTTGGCAGCCACCGCTATTATTACCATGATTGTCACAGTAAGTTTTTCAGGTTTAACCGAACCCGTGTCATCATTAGAAGGAGCAGGGAAGGTGATTGGTCAGCTTTTTCCTGCCACTTACTTTTTAAATATTAGTCGAGGTATATTTACCAAAGCCTTACATTTTGTTGATCTCAAACAAGACTTTTTGATCTTGGCCGCCTTTTTTCCTGTCCTGACTTGGGCAAGTGTTTTGTGTTTAAACAAGCAGGAGGCATAAACATGAACAAACTCGCTAATATATATCGCCTAGGGGTAAAAGAATTAAGAGGCTTAGCCCATGACAGAATACTGAGTATCTTTATTATTTGGGCCTTTTCAGTGGGCATTTATACCGCTGCTACTGCTGCGTCTCGAGAGTTACATAATGCGCCAATTGCTGTTGTTGATGAAGATAGCTCAGCTTTATCCTCACGGATCATCAATGCGTTTTATGGCCCCTATTTTAATACGCCACAACTCATTGGCTTAAATGATATTGATCCAAGTATGGACGAAGGTACCTACACTTTTGTATTAGACATACCACCCAATTTTTCACGAGACGTACAAGCAGGTAAAAACCCTGATATTCAAGTTAATATTGATGCTACCCGTATGACTCAAGCCTTTATTGGCGCTACCTATATTCGGAATATCATAGTGCGGGAACTCGCTGAATTTACTCGAGATTCAAGCAAGGGTTTTGAACTTCCGATCAGCTTAAACACTTATGTTAAATTTAATCCAAACCTGACAGGAAGTTGGTACGGCGCGGTGATGGAGTTAATTAATAATGTCACCTTGTTGTCTATTATTTTAACTGGCGCTGCCCTAGTGCGAGAGCGTGAGCACGGTACAATAGAACATCTATTAGTTATGCCCATCGGAGCGGCAGAAGTGATGTTGGCGAAAGTATGGTCAATGGGATTGGTGGTGTTAATCGCCGCTGGCTTGTCTATTTACATTGTTATAAAAGGCGCGTTAGCTGTACCTATTATTGGCTCAGTACCCTTATTTATGATTGGTGCTTTATTGCATCTATTTGCGACTACATCAATTGGCATATTTTTAGGCACCATAGCCCGCAATATGCCGCAATTGGGTATACTTATGATATTAGTCATTTTACCCTTACAAATGCTTTCAGGCGCCATTACCCCCAGAGAAAGTATGCCTGATATCGTGCAAAATATAATGTTAATTGCCCCGACCACTCACTTTGTCAACCTCTCTCAAGCGATATTGTATCGAGGAGCAAGTTTCGATGTGGTATGGCCACAATTCGTTGCTATTATTGGGATAGGTGCAGTGTTTTTTATGTTGGCATTGTCTTTATTTCGACGCAGTCTGGCTGCATCGCAATAACTTTTTTATCGAAAAATTTTTAACGAGTTTGTTATTTCTTGCTAAGGAGCTTTACATGCATAAATTACATCAATACGTGGTGATCGCGCTGTCTATTCTAGCTGCTATTTTTATTTTACAAAATATGCAAACCGTCGCGGTCGATATCTTATTTTGGCAAATCAATATGCCTCGCGCTTTGCTGATTGCCTTTGTATTAGTCATTGGCATATTAATTGGATTACTGGTTCGTTTTGGTAGAAATAAGCATAAGACTAAAGCCTATGAACCTGACTCAGAATAAATTACCAATGAGTGAGAATGGCTTGTTATTAAGCCATTCTCGCTAAATCCATTTGCGTTTTTTAAAAAACACTAACATGCCGCCAATCATAGTTAACATCACTAACCACACGCCCACATAACCATAGGGTGAAGACAGTTCTGGCATGTTTAAGGGGCCCGCACTTTGACTGAAATTCATGCCGTAAATACCCACCACAAATGTAGGTGGGATAAACAAGGTGGCGATAATGGTTAATACGCGCATGACTTCAT
>Ga0163215_101560_pt1 | contig 12097 bp, 11 predicted proteins | sample SynspAceP_FD_185934 | JGI IMG/M metagenome (GOLD analysis project Ga0163215, IMG submission 185934) | Saline lake microbial communities from Ace Lake in Antarctica - Synechococcus sp. Ace-P (Hybrid Assembly) | ecosystem: Environmental > Aquatic > Non-marine Saline and Alkaline > Saline | place... | reverse complement strand
GTTGATCCTGTTCAAGATATCGGGGGCTGTTTTCGGCACCTCATCACGCTGCATTGGATTGATGTGCACGATCATCACATCCCGGCTTTCGCAATTGTAGAAGAACGGGAAAAGCGCTGGATTGCCCACATAGCCTCCATCCCAGTAAGATTCTCCATCGATTTCAACCGCTTTGTACAGAAATGGCAGGCAAGCCGACGCCATGACGACGTCCGCGGTCACTTCGCTGGTTTCGAAAACGCGGACCCGGCCGCTGCGCACATTGGTCGCACTCAGGAACAGTTTGGTGTCGCAGCGCTCACGCATCGCATCAAAATCGACACTTTCCGAAAGAAGGTCGTGCAGCGGATTGATGTCGAACGGGTTGAACTCATAGGGCGAGAAGGTGCGCGTCATGGTGTCGAAGGCGGCGTAGGTCGCAGCCGTCAACATTTCCATACCGGGAATTTTGACTTGCGGAAGTGCGCGCACAGGCGACCAGACCGAACCGCCGCGGCTCGATCTGCGCCAAAAATCCTCGAGAGCGGCTTGTCCGCCTATGCGTCCGCCCTCCATCAGGCCATGCGCCAGCACCACCGCGTTGACGGCACCGGCGCTGGTGCCGGAGAGGCCTTCGAACTCGATATCGGGCTCATCCAGTAACCGGTCGATCACACCCCAGGTGAAAGCGCCGTGCGCCCCTCCACCTTGGAGCGCCAGATTGACCATGCGGACCGGAGCTTTGCCAGCTTTCGCTTTCGATGGAGCCTTGGCCTTGGTTGGCGACTTTGCCTTGGGCGAAGTTTTTGCTTTGGATGCGCCTTCTGCGGTGGTCATTGCGCGGTCCAGCCGCCATCCATCGGCAGTGCCGCGCCGGTAATCTGCGCCGCCTGATCTGAGGCCAGGTAATTGGCAAGTGCTGCGATCTGACCCACCTGTATGAATTTTTTGGTCGGTTGTGCCTTGAGGATGATCTCGTTGATCACGTCTTCTTCGCTCATATCGCGGGCTTTGGCGGTATCGGCGATCTGGCCGGTGACAAGTGGCGTTTCGACATAACCGGGGCAGATGGCGTTGGCGGTGATACCGAACTCGGCGCCTTCGAGCGCCACAGTCTTGATCAGCCCGACAATTCCGTGCTTGGCCGCGACATAGGCGCTCTTGTAGGGCGAGGCGACCAGGCCGTGAGCCGATGCGATTGCAATGACACGGCCAAATCCGTTTTTCTTCATGCCGGGCATGGCGGCGCGGATGAGGTGAAATGCTGAGCTCAGATTGATGGCGATAATCGCGTCCCATTTGGCGATCGGAAAGTCTTCGATCTTCTCGACATGCTGGATGCCCGCATTGGGAACGATGACATCGACTGAACCGAAGGCCTTTTCTGTCGTGGCGACCAGATCGGCAATTTCCTCAGGCACCAGCATATTTGCGCCGTGAAAAATGACGTCTCCCGCACCAAGCGACGACAATCGCGCGCGGGTCGCTTCAATTTCCTGCTCCTTGCCCAAACCGTTGAGAACCACATTGTGCCCGGCAAGCGCGAAGCTTTCAGCAATTCCCAGTCCGATGCCGCTGGTGGAACCGGTGATGATCACGGTCTTCATAGGAGTATCCTTTTCAATTGTTGCAATGCACAAATAGCTATTCGTCAAATAAGTTCCAATCAAGTTTCGGTCAACGCATGTGCAATATCAGTTGACCCGGAAGCCAGCGGGTTGTCTCCCGGGCTTATCGGGTTCATTGAGAAATCAGATTCAACACAACCTTTGGCGCATCCCTTCGCTCATGTCTCAATCTGCTGAATTTGCCGCTCCCAAACCGGGGCATGATCGTCGGATCCTGACGACCGCCATCGCCGGTGCGCTGGCCATGGCCGTCGCAATGGGCCTTGGGCGCTTTTTTTATACCCCGGTGCTGCCGGCGATGATGGCCGGTCTTGGCCTTGGTCCAACCGAAGCCGGATGGATCGCGTCGGCCAATTATGTCGGATATCTGCTTGGTGCCATTCTGGCGGCCTATGGCTGGGCAGAAGGTATTGAGCGCAAGGTAGCGCTTCTGGGATTGGTTGCCACGGCGCTGCTTTTGCTGGCCATGGGCGTATCCAGCAATTTTGTCGTTTTGGCAGTTATTCGCTTTCTGGCAGGCCTCGCCAGCGCCTTTGTCATGATTTTCACCTCGGCGATTGTGCTTTCGCACGGCCTTGCCGCGGGCAAACCCTGGGTGCAGTCATCTCATTTTGGCGGTGTCGGCGTTGGCATCTCCCTCTCGGCCATCATGTTTGGCCTTATAATTATGGCTGATGGTGGCTGGCGGATGGCCTGGATCATGGCGGCGGTACTGGCCTTCGCCAGCCTGGCTGTTGTGAACCGTTATCTGCCGCGCGATGTGGTGCGCACAGGCCCTCCGAAAAAGGAGCCTCCGCTGAGCTGGACGCCGGCGCTGCTCGCCTTGACCATCGCCTATGGCATTTTCGGGTTTGGCTACATCGTCACGGCGACTTTTCTGGTGGCGATCGTCCGCGATGGTGGCGGCTCGTCATTGTTTGAAGCCGGCGTCTGGCTTGCCACGGGCATCGCTGCAGCACCCTCGGTCGCCTACTGGCTTCCAGCCGTCAGGCGTGTGGGTCTGGTCAACGTCTTTGCTATCGGGTGCCTGGTTGAAGCGCTCGGTGTCGCGGCAAGTGTCCTCGTGCCGCTGCCAGTAGGACCGATTGTTGGCGGCATGCTCTTGGGAGGTACATTCATCATGGTCACGGCCTTTGGCCTTCAAGTCGGGCGTCAACTCGCGACTGAAAGCCCGAGGCGGGCGCTTGCCTTGATGACAGCCGCCTTTGGAACCGGCCAGATTTTCGGCCCGGTCGTCGCCGGGTACCTCGCCGACTGGTCTGGAACCTACACCTGGGCGAGCCTTGCGGCAGCGGCTGGATTGCTCGCTTCCGGCGCAATTGTCCTTGTGTTTTGCAAGCCGAAGGCCGTGTAATTCCGGCCTGTTTCTCAAATCGCGCCAACCAAGCCAATCGACCTGCGTGGGAACAATGTGCGCGGGACAATGTGCGGTGCCATCGTTTTCGCACAATGGCGTGAACGGTATGCAGCCCGGATTGCCGTATTTGTTCCGGTGTCCTAGGTATCCGACCGACTCACGACGAATCACGTCTTGCCATGCAGGACCCATTCCAGGATCTCATCCGTGTTTGAATCTTTTTTTCCAAAGCCTAAGCTTTTCTTTCCGTCAGTTTTGCTCTGGGCAGGCTTGGCGATCCTTATCTGGTACGCGGCGGGTGACTCTGTTGGGGCTGCGTTTGGCTTCGCATTGCCCGAGCCTGAAGCTGAACCAATTGTCGGGCTAAGCTATTTCTACACTTCGTCCTTCCTTTGGTTCTATGTTTATTACACGGTCTGGTCGCTGTCTTTTGCTGCTTTCTGGTTCTATTTTTCACCGCATAAGTGGCAAGTTTGGTCAATCGTTGGGTCGGCTTTCATTCTCTTCTCCACCTATTTTGGTGTTCAGGTCTCAGTTGCACTCAACAATTGGCGCCGGCCATTTTTTGACCAATTCCAGCAGGCGCTGAAGGGTGAGGGGGTTGTCTCACAAGCGGATTTGTATGGTCTCCTTTTGATCTTCGCTCAAATCGCCTTTGTCTCTCTTGGCGTGTATGTCGTCACCCGATTTGTCGTCAGTCATTATGTCTTCCGCTGGCGCACGGCGATGAACAATTTCTACATGGAACGCTGGCCGCGGGTACGCCACATTGAGGGCGCGTCGCAGCGTGTGCAGGAAGACACCATGCGCTTTGCCTCGATCATGGAAGGCCTGGGTGTAGCTTTTGTCGATGCGATCATGACACTCGTGGCGTTCCTGCCGGTGCTGTGGGCGTTGTCCCAATATGTGACCGAATTGCCCCTGGTCGGAGAAATTCCACATGCCCTGTTTACCGCCCTGATATTCTGGGCGGCTTTAGGAACAGGGTTGCTGGCGATTGTCGGTATCAAGCTGCCCGGGCTGGAATTCCGCAATCAGCGCGTTGAAGCCGCCTACCGCAAGGAATTGGTCTATGGCGAGGATAACTCGGAGCGCGCCCAGCCTGCCACCGTGGTGGAGCTTTTCGAGAACGTGCGGAAAAATTATTTCCGGCTCTATTTTCACTATATGTATTTCAATATTGCGCGCAGCCTTTATTTCCAGGCCGACAATATCTACGTGAGCGTTCTTCTGGTGCCGACCATTGTTGCGGGCAAAATCACCCTCGGCATCTGGCAACAAATCCTCACCGCTTTTGGTCAGGTTTCCAGCTCATTCCAGTTTCTGGTCAGTTCCTGGACCACGATTGTGGAGCTGATCTCGATCTACAAACGTCTGCACGCCTTTGAAGCCGTGTTCAAAGGTCAGGACCTGTCGGACATCGAGATGAACTATCTTTCAAGCCATGGCGGCGGCTTCGCCCAGCACCTCCCGGACCCGTCGCCCGGTCAAGGTGGCCCTGACGCGGTGCAGACGGTGGAAGACCCGAAATAGGGAACTGATTTCAGCGAGTTGGTTTCACAATCAACTCGCTGATCCGTCCGTTGGTTTCAGCTGCCGCACGGCTTCTTGATAACTTACGCAGGCGACGTCCGGGCGTCCGCAAGTCTCATCGACAAACTGCTCAAGTGCATTCCAATAGGCGCCGCCGTTCATTTCAACGAAGTGAAAGCCCAATTGCAGCGGCCGCCGTTTGCCCGAGTACTCGGCCTCAAAAGCTGCGCGGAAAGCATCCAGTGCGCGTTCTTCAAACACTTTTGATTTTGACGGGGTTTCAAGTCCTGCCGAGTGCCGGACAAACAAATTGTAGTCCATCGCTATGATCGCCCGCTGTTTTGGCCCTTCCGGAACCAGGGGCAGGGCGAAGCGCGCGGTTGGCTTGCTGAAGTCGGGCGAGACGGGGCCATTCGAAACAGTGCTGGCGTCATAGCCAAAACCACTGGCACCAAGTGCGGCATAGAGCCCGTTGCTGGTCGAAAGATAAGGTGCGCGGAATCCCGTGATGGCGGTTTTGGCGAAGCCCACCCAGCCTGCGGGCGTCTCGCCGCCATTGTTGCTCCAGGCATTTGTCAGCGCGATATCGAACTGGTCGAATTCACTCAACCAATCGGATTTGCTCCAGTTCTTGCCATCAAAATGCCCGCAACCGTGACTGCCGATTTCGTGTCCCGTCTGATAGGCGGACCAGATATGGCCAAGCCTGGTCAGTACTTCTGTCTGGTCCTTGGCAAAGCCGACGTTTGATCGGCCGGCCGAATGGCCTGGCGCTTTGTAGGCCTGCCGTTCCGCCTTGTTCATCAAAAAGGTGCAGGACAGGAAATAGGTAAAGCGGGCGCTGCTGCGGTTGGCCATTTCAAGGCTCCGGTCCCACAGCGCGTTGTCATGGGCGCCGTCAAAGGAAATCAGCACCAGTTGTTTGGGCCGCTCAGCTGCCAGAGCCGCAGTGCTTGCTGACACCACTCCCGGTCCAGCTGCGAGCACGGCCAAGCCGAGCAGTGCCGCCGGTCTTGAATAATGAAAAAAGGCGGGATGCTTTGCGGCTGACATCATGGTGCTTGGTGACCCGGGGTTACGCTTGACTGAAACAGATCGAGGTTCTCTGGCCGCTAAATGCGGCACTGATGTGAAAAAACTAACCAGAAGCGCAGCGAACGCATTTCTCTGCCATAGGATCGATTGCCAGCCGCTTGTCTGGAATGACCTCACCGCACTCGCTACACCAGCCGTACTCGCCAGCCGCCAGCCGTCGCTCGGCCATCTCGATGCGGACCAGATCGCGTTTGCGGGCACGCTCCTGTGCCTCGGCCATCGCCTGCTGCTGCATGGCGTCCATCCGCGACAGCCGGCCAACGGACTGCTGATCCAGCGTGACCGGCGCGCGGGCTTCTTCGCTCAGCGCCGACATGCTTTCGAGATCAAGCTTCTTTTCATCAAGCCGCCTGCGTGCGGCTTTTAGGTCGGGTTCCATAGTGTCATCTTGGACCAGCCCGGGCCGCGACACAAATACCATTGCGCGCAGCTTCTAAAGCAGCCATGTCCGGGCTATGGTCGCCACATTGGCGGTTGGGGCATGCCCGGACGCGAAAGAGGAGAAGAATGATGATCTGGCTTATTGTCGGACTGGTGCTGTTTTTGGGTGTTCATTCGGTCCGGATCGTGGCGCCGGCGTTTCGTCAGGCGCAAATCGATCAGCGCGGATTGAACGCCTGGAAGGGAATCTATTCGATTGTTGCGATCCTCGGCTTTGTCATCCTCGTTTGGGGATACGGCATTGCGCGGCAGGATCCGGTGGTGTTTTGGGTAGCACCTGCATGGATGAGCCATGTTGTTGCTCTGCTGATGCTGCCAGCCATGATCTTTCTTGTTGCCTCGCAGGTGCCAGCCGGACGCATCAAGGCTGCCGTCAAGCACCCGATGTTGCTCGCCGTCAAGATCTGGGCATTGGCCCATCTTCTGGTCAATGGCGATCTGGCGTCAGTGCTGCTGTTTGGTGGATTTCTGGTGTGGGCCATTGTTGACCGGATCTCGGAAAAGAAGCGTTTGCGGGCAGGGATCACCAGTAATCCTGTCGCTGGCCCGCTGAAATGGGATATCATTGATGTCGTAGGTGGCCTTGTCCTGTATGTGCTTTTCATAACAGTGCTGCACAAATTGCTTATAGGAGTGCCGCCGATCATCGGAATGTGACTGGTTAGCGCGGGTGCTTGGGCGCTTTCGATGCGGTACCCCCTTACAGAAACGGTAAAATCGGCTAGAAGGCCCCACACAACGCCGCTTGCGGCAAGATTTTTTGAGAGGACCGGCTTTTGCTGGTAACGCGATGACCGACGACAATTCAACATTCATCCGCGAGGTCAATGAGGATCTCCGCTCGGATTACATGAAAGCGCTGTGGAAGCGGTTTCGCTTTATCATTCTCGCCATTGCGATCGCCATTGTGGCGGTCACCGCCGGCCTGCGTGGTTGGGAGTACTGGAAGGAAACCACGGCGGCCAAATCCGGTGATGTCTTCCTGGCGGCTTTGGAAAAAGCCCGGGACGGCAATACCGAGGCTGCGCTTGCGGAATTCCAGGAGCTCGAGAAAACCGGCTACGGCTCCTATCCGGTGCTGGCGCAAATGCGTGCTGCGACTGTCCTGGCTGACAAGGGCGATGCCGCTGCCGCGATTTCCGCTTTCTCTTCGGTTGGCAAGGATGCGTCACAGCCCGTGGCCATTCGCGATGCGGCGCGGTTGCGTGCTGCCTACCTGTTGATCGACAATGGCAGCTATGCCGATGTCTCGGCCGAGGTTGAAGTGCTTGCTGTTCCGGGAAATCCGGCCCGCCATTCCGCTCGCGAAGCCCTCGGAATTTCGGCCTACAAGGCCGGCGAACTGAAACAGGCCTCACAATGGTTTGGTGATATCGCCGCTGACAGTGAAACGCCCAACGGCATCAAAACCCGCGCCGGCCTTATGCTGGACATGATCGCAGCCAAGGGTGGCGCATCCTGACCGCGCGGCCAACCCGGACCATGACGATGCCTTCGGGCAAGGACCACCTATGACCATTACCCTTGCCATTGTCGGACGCCCGAATGTCGGAAAGTCCACCTTGTTCAACCGGCTGGCTGGCCGAAAGCTGGCGCTTGTGGATGACACCCCGGGTGTGACCCGCGACCGCCGGCCCGGCGATGCGAAGCTGGTGGATCTGCGATTCCGCATGATCGACACCGCTGGTCTGGAAGTAGCTGGACCCGACACGCTTGAAGGCCGCATGCGGGCGCAAAGCGAGGCGGCGATGGACGAGGCCGACGGTGCGCTGTTCCTGATCGATGCCAAGGGCGGACTGACCCCGGCGGACGAATTGCTGGCCGGCATCTTGAGAAAGCGCGGCAAGCCCGTGATTCTGGTCGCCAACAAGGCAGAATCCAAAGGCTCGGAATCCGGCATGTATGACGCCTTCCGGCTTGGACTTGGCGAGCCTTGCCCGATCTCGGCTGAACATGGCGGCGGTATGCTCGATCTCCGTGACGCCATTGTCGAAGCTTTTGGTGAAGAGCGCTGCTTTCCGCCCAAGAACGATCCGCTGTCCGAAGCCATTACTGACGTCGACATCCCGATGCCCGATGGCGCGGACAATGAGGATGAAGGCCCCGATTATGATGAGACCAAGCCGCTGCGGGTTGCCATCGTCGGTCGCCCGAACGCTGGCAAATCGACCCTGATCAACCGGTTTTTGGGCGAGGAACGGCTGCTGACCGGCCCGGAAGCCGGCATCACCCGTGATTCCATCGCCGTTGATTTCGAGTGGCAAGGCCGCCAGATTAAATTGTTTGATACGGCTGGATTACGCCGCAAGGCACGCGTCCAGGAGAAGCTGGAGAAACTGTCGGTCGCCGATGCCCTGCGCGCCATTCGCTTTGCCGAAGTGGTGGTGATCGTGTTTGACTGCACCATTCCGTTCGAAAAGCAGGATCTGCAGATTGCCGACCTGGTTATCCGCGAGGGCCGGGCGCCTATCATCGCCTTCAACAAGTGGGACCTGATCGACAACCGTCAGGAAAAACTTGCTGAACTGCGGGAAATGACCGACCGGCTGTTGCCCCAGATCCGCGGTATTCGCGCGGTTACCGTGGCGGGACAAACCGGCGATGGTCTTGACCGGCTGATGGAAAACATCGCCATGGTCCACAAGACCTGGAACAAGCGCGTTTCCACCGCAAAGCTCAACCGCTGGCTTGATCATACGCAAGGCCATCACCCGCCTCCGGCTGTGTCAGGGCGGCGGCTCAAGCTCAAATACATGACCCAGGTGAAATCGCGCCCGCCGGGCTTTATGATTTCCTGCACCCGGCCTGAGGCCGTGCCGGAATCCTATACCCGCTATCTGGTCAATTCGCTGCGTAAGGATTTTGATTTGCCGGGCATCCCGCTACGGGTGGTCTATCGCAGTGGCGACAACCCGTATGCGTCCAAGGACGGCAAGCCCAAGCGGGCTTCATTGATGCCGAAAAAGTCTGCAAGGCGTACAGTATCCGGGAAACTGGCTACCAAAAAACGCAGCGGATGACGGATTGCGCCTCATTGCCTGGCGGCTGTCGACGTCGCCGGGCATTTCGAATTTAGAAGTATCTTATATTTATTGACTTGTGCGGGGCGCTCATTAACGCTCCATCAAGGTTAATGCTCCATTCTCAAGTACAGTATCGTGTATGTGTTCTGAGTTCCGGAGTTGTTGTTTTGCGTCAAAAGCGTCGTTCGTCCGGCAGCGGCCATTCCCTGTTGAGCCGCCTGTCCGCGCCCTTGGTTTTTGGCCTTGCGGCATTCCTGTCCACACCGAGCATAACCTCTCACGCTGACATGGCCACCATGCTGGCTGGCAGCGAGGGGGCAGACGCCCGCTGGAAAACCTTCCTCACTGCATCGCCGGCTGGATCAATTCAGGCCGCTGAACTCGAGTTCGCCGATCCGATGATGACGTCGTCGATCACGGCCGGCGCCGGCGTCACCCTGCCCAATGGCGACAAGATTGCCTTTATGGGTAAAATCGGAGCTATGGATCCGCGCCCTGATGCGGATCGGGTGACCCGTCATCTCAAGCAAGGTCGGGTTATCGCGGTCGCCCCGTTACAGCCACCCAAGGACTTTTCGGCGGGTTCCGTGCTCGAACGGCAATCCAACCTGTTGCAGCCGTCGCTTGATCTCAAGAATACCATGGCTTTCCTCAAGCCAACCCTTCGCGGCAAGGAAATCGAGATCGCGACCGCGTTCTATACGAAGGGCAAGATGAAGAGCGAACTGCAGATGCCTGCGGTTCTGGCGAGCCTGGTGACCAACGATAACGCGGACATCCTCGCCACCGCCTATGCGCCGCCAGCGCCAGATTATGCAAAACAATCGCCATTCAGTTCGGTGCTTCGCGAAGAAACCATACGCGGGCGGTTCATTCCGCCTGTAGGCAAGGAAGACCATGCATGGGCAGGGACTGCCCTGCCTGCAAAAACTTTCTCGGAGGCTGAGCAGCGTTGTCTTTCGGCCGGGATCTATTTCGAAGCCCGGGGCGAGAGCGTCAAGGGTCAGGCAGCCGTTGCCCAGGTGATTCTCAACCGGGTGCGCAATCCAACCTATCCGAACACGGTCTGCGGCGTGGTGTACCAGAATGAAAACTGGCGCAATCGGTGCCAGTTTTCATTCGCGTGCGATGGCATCAAGGACCGGATCCGCTCGCCCAAGCATTGGGATATGGCGGAAGAAATTGCGCTGGCGACCACCGCCGGCAAGATCTGGCTCACTGAAGTCGGGTCTGCGACCCACTACCACGCTACCTATGTCCGCCCGCCCTGGGCTAAAAGAATGCGCAAGGTTGGCAAGATCGGACTGCACTTATTCTATGTCACCTATGGTGGTGGTTGGTCTTAGCCGTCGCGGGTAGCTCCCAATTCGCGCTGTTTAGATGACAAAATTCCGTGAGAATCAGAAGCGCCCAAGCGTCATGTTTGGCACACGCTACAGGAGATGGATCGTTGCGACCCGCCGCGCTCCGGTCTGCGTGAGTCTGACGCAGTCGGCCAAGTTTTTCTGATACTTCTGTAGCGGGTGCCAGGCGTATCCAGCCAAGCATTTGAAATATATGAAGAAAAACCTCACCTACTAAGGCCTTTCCGCGCCTTGACTATGATCTGACCTAAAACTATGTTGCGGCCGACTTCGATACGGCCTTTTTCCGGTCGTCGCTGGCGAGTCAGGGGAGCGCATCCATGGATGAAAAGCGCGGTTCTGGCGGCTCGGATACACCGGGCACTGGCGATGAAATGGATGCGGGTCGGTCGGAAAACCTGGACGCCCGTCGCAAGCGCCTGGATGCTGAACTTCTCGCCCGCCGCAAGGTGGAGCCGGAAGGAGGCTCCAACAGAGAAGCTTCGAAGGGCTATGCGCTAGCGGTCAAGCTGTCGAGCGAGTTCATCGCCGGCGTGCTCGTTGGAGTGATACTGGGTTATATGTTCGATCGGTTCTTGGGCACGTCGCCCTGGGGATTGATTGTATTTCTACTGCTCGGGTTTTGTGCCGGGGTACTGAATATTTTGCGCTCGACCGGAGCGGTTGCCCAGCCAGGTTCTGGCGGGCATGGCAAGTCCGGAGCGCGCGGCGAAGACGACGGGAATTAATATCCGGTTCGACCGGATGGCGAAAAAGAGGTTTTAGGTGTCAAACGATCCGATTAGCCAGTTCCAGATCAATAAACTCGTTCCCATCGAAATCGGCGGGTTGGACCTGTCGTTCACCAATTCATCGCTGTTCATGGTGGGCACTGTTGCCGTTGCCGCAGGGTTCCTGTTTCTGACCACCGCCAATCGCGGATTGGTTCCCTCACGTCTGCAGTCGATCTCGGAAATGTCCTATGAGTTCGTAGCTTCGATGCTGCGCGACGGAGCCGGATCGCAGGGCATGCGGTTCTTTCCGATGGTGTTTTCGCTGTTCATGTTTGTCCTTGTGGCAAACCTTATCGGCATGTTCCCCTACTTCTTCACCATAACCAGCCATCTCATCGTCACCTTTGCGCTTGCCATGCTCGTGATTGGCACCGTGGTTGTCTATGGTTTCTGGAAGCACGGATTGCATTTCCTCAACCTCTTCGTTCCCCAAGGCGTGCCGGGCATCCTGATGCCGTTGGTGGTGATGATCGAGGTTATTTCGTTCCTGTCCCGTCCAATCAGCCTGTCTGTGCGTCTGTTCGCCAACATGCTGGCCGGTCACATCACGCTGAAAGTGTTCGCCGGCTTCGTCGCATCACTTGGCAGCATGGGCGCGCTTGGCATCGGAACAGCCATCCTGCCGCTGGCCATGACCGTGGCGCTGACGGGTCTAGAATTCCTCGTTGCCTTCCTTCAGGCCTACGTCTTTGCGGTGCTGACTTGCATGTACCTCAACGACGCCCTGCATCCCGGCCACTAGGATCCAATCACCGGCGGTTCGCCGCCAACAAAATCGCATCCATCCCATTCCAAAGGAGTTTTATCATGGAAGCAGAAGCAGCAAAGTACATCGGCGCCGGCATCGCATGTCTCGGCATGGGCGGCGCAGGCATTGGCCTGGGCAACATCTTCGGCAGCTACC
>Ga0163215_101559_pt1 | contig 12101 bp, 9 predicted proteins | sample SynspAceP_FD_185934 | JGI IMG/M metagenome (GOLD analysis project Ga0163215, IMG submission 185934) | Saline lake microbial communities from Ace Lake in Antarctica - Synechococcus sp. Ace-P (Hybrid Assembly) | ecosystem: Environmental > Aquatic > Non-marine Saline and Alkaline > Saline | place... | reverse complement strand
AACGTCGCCTCACCCTCCTGCATCGGGCGGTCGTCCCATGTGAGGTGGGGCGCGGTTGCGTCAAGGCCCGAGGGTGCCATGGGCACAATCGCAGGGTAGTCGCCCCAAAAACCATCTGCCCCGCGAATGCCGGTGGCGTAGATCTCGGCGATAAGATCGTTCTTGCGCATGCCGGGTTCGGCGACCTCCAGAATACGCGCGTGCATTGCCTCGACGATGCGCGCGGCGCGTTGCATGTATTCGATCTCGCGCTCCGATTTCACGGCGCGCTGCCAGTTCACCAGACCGGTCGCGTCCTGCACATTTGCTTTGGGCAGGCCCTTGACCAGCGCCATATGGGCGGCGGCAGAGTAATAATAGTTGTCCATTTCCACGCCGATGCGCGCGCTTTCCAGCCCCATCTCGGCCAGCATCTTGGCCAGTTCCTGCATCGGGTGTTTTTGCGGGTTCTGCACGAAAGTATCGTCATAGCCGCGGATGCAATCGCCGCTTTCCATAAACACCGTGCGCGCCGCACCCTGTGCATCCATCGCGCGGCCCCACCAGACAGGATCACCCTCCTGCGTCAGGATCACGCCCTGATAGACGTAGAAGGACCAGCCGTCATACCCCGTCAGCCAAGACATGTTGGAGGGATCACAGACCACAATCGCGTCCAGCCCCGCAACCGTCATCGCGGCGCGTGTCTTGTCGATGCGGCTCTGGTATTCGCCAGTGGTAAAATTTTTCTCGAAGGTGGTCACGGCCGCTCCTTTGTCCATCGCAGTCTTGTCACTAAGGTTTGACCGTTTGGCGATAATTGACAAGCGGGCAAATGCACCTGAAAGGATGGGCGGTATGAACCACCGTCTTGATAAAACCGATCTGACGATCCTGTCGATCCTCGCGCGCAACGGGCGTCTGTCCAAGACGCAAGTGGCTGCGCGTGCGGGCCTTGGGGCGACATCCTGCTGGGAACGGATGCAGCGGCTGGAGGAAGCGGGCGTGATTACCGGCTACCGCGCGGAATTTTCGTTGCGCGCGCTGGGCCCGTCCGTGACCGTGTTTGTCATGGTGGAGCTGAGCGAACATCGTCCGCAGAATTTCGACCGCTTCGAGCGCGTGGTGGTGCGGCATGATGAAATAACAGGCACATGGGCGCTGGGCGGCGGGTTTGATTACCTGTTGCAGGTCGTGACGCGTGACATCGACAGCTACCAGCGCCTGATGGACACCGTGCTGGATGAAGGCGCAGAGGTGGCGCGCTATTTCAGCTATATCGTGACCAAACCAGTCAAGGACGCGCCTATGCCGTGTGGGGCGCTGTTCCAGCGATAGTTTTTCGGCGTCCTGTCCGATTTAGCGAGGATTTATCAGGGCAACCAGTGGTAGCCTTCGCGCGACAGATAAACCGCAGCCGAGGACCATCCGATGAACAAGCCCCTGACCAATGACGTGTTGACCCAATGGGACCACGACCACTTCTTTCATGCCTCGACACATCTGGGTCAGTTCGCGCGGCGCGAGATGGGCAACCGGATCATCCAGACGGCCAGCGGTGTGCACATCACGGATCGTGAGGGGCGTAGCCATCTGGATGCTTTTGCGGGCCTCTATTGTGTGAACGTGGGCTATGGCCGCAGCGAGATAGCGGATGCCATCGCCGCCCAAGCCCATGAGCTGGCCTATTACCATTCCTATGTGGGCCACGGCACCGAGGCCTCCATTACCCTGTCACGCATGATTGCAGAACGTGCGCCCGAAGGGATGAACCACGTCTATTACGGGATGAGTGGATCTGACGCGAACGAGACCAACGTGAAGCTGGTCTGGTACTACAACAACGTGCTGGGCCGTCCGCAGAAGAAAAAAATCATCTCGCGCTGGCGCGGGTATCATGGCTCGGGTCTGGTCACCGGCTCGCTGACGGGGTTGGAGCTGTTTCACAAGAAGTTCGATCTGCCGCTGAGCCATGTGGTCCATACCGAGGCGCCCTACTACTTCCGCCGCGCCGACCGCGACATGAGCGAAGAGGCGTTCAGCGCCGATTGCGCGGCCAAGCTGGAAGAGCTGATCCTGCGCGAAGGTGCGGACACGATTGCCGCGTTTATCGGGGAACCTGTTCTGGGCACCGGCGGCATCGTCCCGCCGCCCGCAGGCTACTGGGCGGCCATCCAAGCGGTGCTGGATAAATACGATATCCTGCTGATCGCGGATGAGGTCGTTACCGGCTTTGGCCGCTTGGGCACGATGATGGGCAGCACGCATTACGGAATGAAGCCGGACCTGATTACAATCGCCAAGGGTCTGACCTCGGCCTATGCGCCTCTGTCAGGGTCTATTGTCTCGGATAAAATGTGGAAAGTCCTGGAGGACGGCACGGATGAATTCGGCCCCATCGGCCATGGCTGGACCTATAGCGCGCATCCCATCGGGGCGGCGGCAGGGGTTGCGAACCTCAAGCTGCTGGACAGTCTCGATCTGGTGGCAAATGCAGGAACTGTGGGTAGCTATCTCAACACGGCGATGCGCGACGCGCTGGGCGATCATGCGCAGGTGGGTGACATCCGCGGCGAAGGGATGCTCTGCGCGGTGGAACTGGTGCGGGACCGAGATAACCATGTGATGTTTGAGGCCGCCGAGAAAACGGGTCCGCGCATTGTTGCCGCCATGTTCGAGCGCGGCGTAATCGCCCGCGCAATGCCCCAAGGCGACATTATAGGTTTCGCGCCACCTTTCCCGCTGACCCGTGCGCAGGCGGACGAAGTGGTGGGTGTCACCAAAGACGCAGTAATGGAAGTGCTGGGATAAATCCGGCGCTTTAACCCATCAAGTATCCCCTCCGGAAACGGACATTTAAGGTCTGCTACCGGAGGTTCAGTTTTGCGCCTGCCGCCTACCCGGCGACGGGACGAGGTTCCTGACCCGCAGCAAATCCGTCCGCGTTGTTGCAAACAGGGCTGAAAGCCCGCCAAGCACATTGGCGAGAACCGCAGCTACAAGGATGCCCCAATAGCCAAACAGCATGACGCCGAGCCATGCACCGGGCAGGTAGATCACGAAAATACGGCCCAGGCTGAGCGACATTGACCAGACGGCTTTGTCGCGTGCATTCATCGCCGCATTAGCGACCACGACCATACCGTAGCCAAACATTGATAGCCCGACGAGCCGCAGATAGCTGGAGGCATATTCCTGATCGCTTTGCCCCGATGCCAGAAGCCCGGCAATCGGCGTGGCAAGAAAGAGCAGCATTAAACCTACAAGCGCACCGTAAACGAGGCAAAAACCGAAGGCCCATTTCGTCGCTCCGCGCGCGCGATCAAATTTCTTGGCGCCCCAGTTTTGTCCTACCACCGGTCCTATGCCGGAGGACAAAGCCATGAGCGGGACAAGCAAGATCGACTGTACGCGGCCTGCGGCCCCGAAACCTGCAACCGCATCATCGCCGACGGTCGCAACGGCTGCTGTGACCAGCGCCATGCCGGCGGGATTGATCGCGTTGGAGAGAGAGGCGGGCACCCCCACTTTGAGAATCCTGCGACTGTTTTCCACAACGCCGTCTCGCAGATCACCGCACACCCCGAGAAGACCGCGCTGCCATGCGATCCAGAGCGCTACGACAACTGCGATCACCCGTCCGACAAGCGTAGACAGGGCCGCACCCGCCGTCGACATCTCGGGGATCGGACCCCACCCGAAGATGAATACCGGATTGAGCGCAATCCCGAAAAACGCGGCCAGAATCATGATAGCAGCCGAGGTTGCGCCATCGCCGTGCGCGCGAAACACCGAGTTTACGATCATCATGGTTACGAGAAATGGAAAAGACGCAGACCACATCGGCATGTAGGCGGCGACCTCCTCCGCGACATCACCGGAGGCGCCCAAAGAACCAAACAACAGCGGAAACGTCAGCCAGATGATGACGCCCAACAAGACCGAAAGACCCGTGGCAAGGCCGATTGCATGCAGTCCCAGACGCTGCGTGTCATCATCGCTTGCGCCGGCCCCGATGGATTGGGATAAGGCAGAGTTTGCTCCCGCGCTCAGCCCGATCGACAGGGATGTGATGGCAGTGATCACAGGATAGATGAACCCGACAGCAGCCAAGGCCGCGCCGCTGACCTGGCCCAGAAAATAGGCATCCGCCAGACCCACCGCGATGACCGAGAATATACCCAAGCTCATCGGCGCGGACATAGCTGTCAAAGCCTTCCAGATGGGCCCCCGCGTTAGATCCCGCTTTTTGGCGCTGGCCATATCTTTCTCCTATCGGCGGGCTCGCGAAATGCGACAGGATGCAGTCCGCGGCGGCTAGAACTCTTCAAGGGGTGTTTATCTAGCGTGACGTCTTGCTTTGACAAAAGGACCCGGTGCCTTTCGTTCAGGATCAAATGTCATCAAACAGGACGCCAACGGTTTCGCAAGGCTGGTGGAGCAACAGCGGTGGGTCTTGTGTCAGGTCAATGGCGGACTGACATTGGCGAGATCGCTGCGTACCGCAACTAACGCTTGTAGGTTAACAATGCCATTGGTCCCTATAAGGCGGGCTGTGGTTCGGCTTTCGGTGATTTCTAGTGTCTCGATTTTGAGCAGGTGCCCAAGATTGCGTTGATCGGTGTGCTGATGGGCGGCTCGAACCGAGGACCGGCTTTAATCCCATAGGCTGTCAGATCACGAAATCAGGCGGTTCTGTGCGGTCTTAGGGCAGCAGCTTTAGGGTCATATTGGGCCAGATACGGGTACGCTTAGCGGGAAATCGAAGACGACGTGCGCGAGAACGAATATATTTTTGGGGATGCATCGCTAATGCGGCTTTCCGAAAGGTCGCTGACGCCATTCGCTTTCATGGTGTAGTATAATTCTCAAGTATGATGGCGCTAAGACTGATAGTGATCGACTTCCAAAACCTGTTCCTGTGTCGGACGCTAATACATACGTATGCGTATGGTATGGCAGGCTGTTCATGAAGAAGATTTTGATAAAATATCAACATATAGCGATATTAACGTTGAATTAAGCAACATATAGATAAAGCTAACCTCTCTAAATCCCAGTTGACAGGTTCTCGGAGCTGCGGGATAGTAATCTAGTGTCGGACCATGGAGTGTAAATGACCTTTCCAGCGCAGCTTGCACCGTTGCTTGTCGGGCCCGCCAAAAACCGTGGCGGCCACGCAATTGTGGAGTTCAGCGCATGAAATTGACTGCAAGAACGGCACAGGGGCATTTCGCCTATCAGCAGATCGCAGGCGAGATCGAAGCGCAGATATTGCGGGGTGATCTCAAACCGGGCGATCAACTCCCCGGTGAGGCAGAGCTTGCCGGTCAGTTTGGCGTCACCAGATCTACTCTGCGCGAAGGGCTGCGGCAGTTGGAGAGCGACGGTCTGGTGCACAGGCCGTCTCCGCGGAGGCTGGAAGTCGCGGTGCCGAGTATGGATCAGCTGACGACACGGTCCGGCCGCGCGATGGCTCTCATGCAGGTCACCTTTCGCGAGCTGTGGCAGGTGACGATGGTGACCGAGCCGCTTGCTGCGCGTCTTGCAGCCGAGCATGGAACCGATGACGAGATCAACGGTCTCCAGACGCTTCACGCCGAGGTTATCGCCGCCGAAGGCATGATGGATCGGACAATCAACTTGGATGAAGAGTTTCATAGTCGTCTCGCCGACATGGGCCGCAACCGCGTGCTGGGTCTTGCGCGCGAGCCGATTTCGTTGCTGCTGTTTCGCGGATTTGCACAAATCGCGCCTTTTGCGCCAAAGTTCTACAAGCGCCAGATCGAGGCGCATTCGAACGTGATTGCAGCGATGCGTGACCGTGACGCAGAGCGGGCCGAGAAGTGGGCGCGCATGCATATCGAGGATTTCTGGCGTGGCGCGCAGATTGCGGAATTGCAGGACGAGATTGCCCTGAACCCTCGGGCGCTGTCGTAATGAGAGATCGGGGAAAGCAATCATGACCGCTTACCATACACTTACCACCGACGTATCGGATGGTATCATGACGCTGACGCTGAACAGGCCGGACCGGCTCAATGCCTTCACGCTGGTGATGATGCAGGAGATGATTGCAGCACTGGATCTGGCAAACGCGGATGACGCAGTGCGTGTCGTCATCGTGACGGGCGCGGGGCGCGGCTTTTGTGCGGGCGTCGATCTGGACGATCCCGATGCCTTCACCTCGGCGCGGCCTGACATGGGTTCGACCGATCCCTCCGTCTGGGATGATCCGGTCAACCGCGATATGGGCGGGATGTTGGCACTCCGCCTGTTTTCCTGCCTCAAACCCGTCATTGCGGCGGTGAACGGTCCCGCCGTGGGGATCGGAATGACGATGCAACTGCCGATGGACATCCGCCTTGCCTCGACTGCGGCCCGTTTCGGCTTTGTCTTTGCCCGTCGCGGAATTGTACCTGAGGCGGCATCGTCTTGGTTTTTGCCGCGTCTGGTCGGCATGTCGCAAGCGCTCGAATGGTGTTATTCGGGTCGGGTGTTCGACGCTGAGGAAGCAATGGCCGGCGGATTGGTCCGCTCGGTCCACGAACCTGATGATCTGCTGCCCGAAGCGCGGCGGATCGCATGCGAGATTGCTGAGAATACTGCGCCGGTTTCAATCGCGCTGACGCGGCAGATGATGTGGCGCATGGCTGGTGCGTCCCACCCGATGGAGGCGCACCGGATTGACAGCCGCGGTATTGCCGCGCGCAGCGGATCGGGCGACGCGGTAGAGGGTGTTGCCAGTTTCATGGAGAAACGCAGCCCCGCTTTTCCAAACAAGGTATCCACCGACATGCCGGGCTTCTTTCCTTGGTGGGACGAGCCGGAGTGGGCCATGCCGCAGACCAAAGAGGACAGAAGATGAGCGACAAGATTCTGGTCGAGCGTGATGATGCTGTGACAACGCTGCGTCTGAACGATCCGGCGACGATGAATAGCCTGACGCCTGACATGGCGCACAGCCTTCACGAACTGCTTTTGCAGGAGGCAAAATCTGCCCGCGCCATCGTACTTGCGGGCGGCGAGCGGGCGTTTTCTGCAGGCGCCAACCTGAAAGCGGCCATGCCCGGCGATACGTCCGGCTTCGATGTTGGTGAGACGCTTGAGAAAGATTACAACCCGTTGATGCTGGCGATCCGTGATCTTCCGGTGCCGCTTGTCTCGGCGGTCAATGGTGCTGCGGCCGGGGTGGGCGCGTCAATCGCGCTGGCGTGTGATATCATCGTGGCCGGGCGGGACGCTTATTTTCTGGAGGCTTTCGCGCGGATCGGCTTGATTCCGGACGGGGGTGCCACCTGGCTGCTGACCCGCGCTGTCGGGCGCGTGCGTGCGATGGAGATGATGCTGCTGGCGGAGAAGATCCCGGCGCCGCGTGCTTTTGAGTGGGGGTTGATCACGCGTCTGGTGGACAACGCGGAAACGGAGCAGACCGCACAGGCGATCGCGCAGCGTCTGGCACAAGGGCCGTCGCACAGCCATGCCCTGATCCGCAAAGCCGCGTGGCACGCCGCTGATTGTGATTTTGAAACGACGCTCGGAAACGAGCGCGTCTGGCAGAAAGAGGCGGGCAATTCGTCCGATTTTGCCGAAGGGTTGGCAGCGTTTCTGGAAAAACGCACTGCCCGGTTCAACGACTGAACCTGCGGTCCGGCGGATTGGGAGAAAAACCGGACTGCGAGTTTGAAGGGAGGCCGCTTTGCCAGAAGAGTGAAGCGGAAGAAATGTCTCAAAGGGAGGAAAAGAGACCATGAAGACAGCACTAAAAGGACTTCTTGCCGGCGCATCCATGCTGGTTTTCGCGGGTGCACTCAGCGCTCAACAACTGACGTTTGCAGGCGGCTGGCCGCCCGGATCGTCACCGACAAAGATGCTGGAGGAATATGCAAAAGCGATTGAGGAATACACCAACGGTGACGTGACAATGCGCGTTTTCCCGCTGTCGCTGCTCAGCTTTGCAGAGGTGAACACGGGTGTGCGCGACGGGATCGCCGATGCAGCAGCCAACCTGACGGCGTATTTTCCGGCGGAATATCCAAACCTCAACATGCTGTCGGAGTTCTCCGAACTGGTCGAGCTTGAGGAGTTTGCGGGCGAGCTGAGCTCGACCGCCTTTGCCGGTGCAATCACCGAATATGTGATGCTGAACTGCCCGGACTGCCAGACAGAAGTCGCGGCGCAGAACCAGGTCTATCTGGGGGCCGGGTCTACCACGTCCTATGTTTTGCAATGTATGATGCCGCTGACCTCTACCGCTGATCTCGAGGGCAAGCGCATTCGTGCGGCAGGCGCCTATTGGGCGCGCTGGGCGGAAACCGTGGGTGCAGTTCCTGTCTCTATGTCGATCAACGAAACGCTGGAGGGTTTGAATCAGGGCGTGGTAGATTGTACCGCCAGCAACACGGCGGACTTTGTGAACTTTAGCTTCATTGACGTGGTGAAGTATCTCTATGTCGGTTTGCCGGGTGCCCAGTTCAACATCCCGTTCACCATGAACAAGGATACATGGAACAGCTTGTCTGACCAGAACAAGCAGCAGGTTATGCGCGCAAATGCCAAACTGATGGCAGACGTCACATGGGTCTACATCGAAGAGGGTCGCGCCGGTAAGGAACGCGCGCCGGGTCTGGGTATCGAATACACCGATGCCGCCGAAGAGTTGGTCCAGATGAACCGTGAGTTTATCGCGCAGGACAAGGACGCCATCGCCACCATCTACAAGGACCGGTTCGGGATCGAGACCGGAGCGGCGGCTGCGGAGGCCTTGAATGACCTTCTGACAAAATGGACTGGCCTGACCCAGGGCGTCGAGGGCGGTGACGCACTTGCGGCGCTCTACTATGACCAGATCTTCTCACAGGTGGATATCGCCAGCTACGGCAAATAAGTCGCCTTGGTCGTGTGAGACAGAGGCGGGCACCGGACTTTTCTCCGGTGCCCGACAGATACCCCAATGGGAGGACGATCCATGTTTCTGATCGGAAGAGGTTTATCGGCGCTGGCCAAGGTATCATCCTTGGTCGGGACAGTCTGTGTGATCCTGATGATGCTGCACGTTACCGCTGATGTGGTTGGTAGGTATTTCTTCAACGCGCCGCTGCCCGGCACGATCGTGGTGGTGGCGAACTATTATCTGGTGGTGATGGTGTTCATCGCCATCGGCGTGGCGGAAGAAAAGCGCGCGCATATCTCGGTCGAGTTTGTGACAGACCTGATGCCGCCACGGGTGCAGTCAGGCTTCTCGATTTTTTCCGGCGTGCTGACTGTTGCAGTGATAACGGTGTTGATGATTGCGGGATACAGCGAGGCGGTCAAGAAAACCAACATCGGGGCCACGATGGAACAGGGCTCCCAGATGATTGAAGTATGGCAAAGCTACTGGGCTATTCCCGTGGGTGCGGGGCTGATGGCCTTGATTGCGGCTTACCGTGTCATCACCACTGTCACCGGGCTGCGCAGTGGTCTGAATGAAACCACCATGGACGCTGATTTTTTTAATGACTGATGTTGGAATTGGCCTGACCGGTCTGGCGACTTTGATCGCCCTTATCGCAGTGCGGGTGCCGATCGGTATCGCGCTGATCGGTGTGTCCTTCGGAGGGCTCTGGGTTCTTATGGGGCCGCGCGTGGCATGGGGCGCGATGGGGCTGGTGCCTTACCAGTTCACCTCCAGCTGGATTCTGTCCTCGATCCCGATGTTCCTGTTTCTGGGATTTATCAGCTATCATACCAACCTGACGCGGGGCATGTTCAACGCCGCGCGGATCTGGATGGCGGGGCTGCCCGGTGGCTTGGCGATCGCGTCCATCTTCGGCTCGGCCGGTTTCGCTGCGGTGTCGGGATCATCGATCGCCTGTTCGGCCGCCATGGGGCGGATCGCGATCCCGGAAATGATGAAGCATAAATACCACCCTGAACTGGCCACCGGCACAGTTGCCGTGGCGGGGACAATCGGTGCGCTCATCCCGCCGTCGATCATCCTGATCCTCTACGGCGTCATCGCCCAGATATCCATTGCAGAGCTGTTCCTTGGCGGTATCTCGGCAGGTTTGCTGACCGCTTTGGGATACGTGATTGTTGTGCTGATCCGCGTAAAGCTCGATCCTTCGCTGGCCCCTGAACGGGACGAAAGCGTCACGATGCGCGAGAAGATTCTGGCGTTGCGCGATACATGGCCGCTGCTGTTGATCATGCTGGGAATCTTTGGTGGCCTGTTTGGCGGTGTCTTCACGCCCACTGAGGCGGGCGCGGTCGGCGCGTTTCTGGCCTGCATCGTGGCCGTTGTGACGGGCGAAATGACGTTGGGCCGTTTTCTGACCGCCGCGCGAGAGACGTTGATGACCACGGCAGCACTGCTGGTGATCGCGGTAGGGGCGAGCCTGCTGACGCGGTTTCTGGCGTTGTCAGGGGCAGGCGATTATCTGTCCTCCGGCATCCTGTCCATCGCGGGCAGTCCCGTTCTTTTGATGCTGGGGATCGTCTGCGTCTATCTGCTGATCGGGATGTTTCTGGAACCCATCGGCGCGATGCTTCTGACGCTGCCGATCATCTTGCCGGTGGTCGACGCGTCAGGCTGGAGCCTGCTGTGGTTCGGCATCGTCCTTACCAAGTTGCTGGAGATCGGTATGATCACGCCGCCCATCGGGATGAATGTTTTTGTCATCAAAAGCGTGGTGGGAAATCTGGTGTCCACCTCCGCGATTTTCCGCGGCGTGCTGTGGTTTCTGGTGATGGATCTGGTTCTGGTGGCAATCCTGTGCATGTTCCCGGCCTTGGTCCTGACCCTGCCTGAGCTGATGAAATAGACATTGTCCGCGCGTTGAGGCGACGGACCGAGAGAGATGAGATGAGAGGAGTTCCAGAAATGGACCATGAGACCCAAATCCGACGCGCGCGCAGCCAGCAACTAGGCGATCTGTTGCGGCGCTCGGCGGCGCGCATGCCGAACAAAACTGCGTTGGTGTTCCGTGATCAGACGGACACGTTCAGGGAACTGGACACCGCAGTGGACCGTGCAGCCAACGCGCTGGCGGCACGAGGTATCACCAAGGGTGACCGTGTGGCGCTGTTCACGCACAACAACCGCAGCTTTGTTGTGCTGCGCTTTGCGATTGCGCGGTTGGGAGCGATTGTGACGCCCATCAACTTCATGCTCAACGCCGAGGATTGCGCCTATGTTCTGGATCATTCCGGCGCTCGGATGCTGATTGCAGAGGACGCGCTGTGCCCCGTCGCGGACGCGGCATTGAGCGCGCTTGGACGCAATATCCCCAAGCTGGTCATCCCGCACACAGGCGCTGACGCGCCCGAAGGTTGGGAGCCGGTCGCGGCGATCCTTCATCATGCGGACGCCAGCGAGGTCTGGACCGATCTGCGCGACGGCGATCCTGTTCAGATGATGTACACCAGCGGCACGGAGTCCCGCCCCAAAGGCGCACTGCTATCCTCTGGCGCGCTTTATGCGCAATATGTCAGCTGTATCGTGGATGGGGAGATGACAGCGGATGCGGTTTCGCTGCACTGCCTGCCGCTGTTCCATTGCGCACAGCTTGACTGCTTTCTTAGCCCCGATCTCTATCTCGGGGTAACGTCGATCCTGCACGAAAAGGCAGACCCCGCCGACATGCTGGCCGCCGTCGAAGAGCATGGCGTGACCAAGCTGTTCTGCCCGCCGACGGTCTGGATCGCGCTGCTGCGCCACCCGGATTTTGATAAACGCGACCTGAGCAGCCTCAATGTCGGCTATTACGGCGCGTCCATTATGCCCACGGCCGTGATCGAGGAGTTGATGCAGCGACTGCCGAACATGCGGCTCTTCAACTTCTACGGCCAGACAGAGATGGCGCCTGTGGCGACGATCCTGCGACCAGAGGATCAGGTCCGCAAGCTTGGGTCCGCCGGACGGCCCGCGCTGAACGTGGAGACACGCGTGGTCGACGACAATGACGAACCCGTCGCCGTGGGCGAAGTGGGTGAGGTCGTGCATCGCAGCCCGCACCTGATCTCTGAATACTACAACGACCCCGAGAAGACCGCCGAGGCCTTCCGCAACGGTTGGTTCCACAGCGGCGATCTGGGCCGGTTCGATGAGGAGGGATACCTCTATATCGTGGACCGCAAGA
>Ga0163215_101554_pt1 | contig 12185 bp, 10 predicted proteins | sample SynspAceP_FD_185934 | JGI IMG/M metagenome (GOLD analysis project Ga0163215, IMG submission 185934) | Saline lake microbial communities from Ace Lake in Antarctica - Synechococcus sp. Ace-P (Hybrid Assembly) | ecosystem: Environmental > Aquatic > Non-marine Saline and Alkaline > Saline | place... | reverse complement strand
TTTTAGCGCCAATGCGCTGTCATCCAATGCGGTAATGTGCGCGCCTGTTTTATTGTGTAGCCAAAGAGAAAGAATACCGTCGCCACAACCAAAGTCGAGTATGCGAGCATTGGCTACGTCGCTGATAAAGCGATGTTGGTTCAGTTGGTTCAAGAAAAGCTCAGTGCCTTTGTCTAATTTACCGTGACCAAACACGCCCGGCAAACTGCATAGCGTCACGCTTTGTCCTGCCACGTCTTGCTTCCACGTCACAATCCAGTCTTCGAACACAAATGGTTTAGCAGGACGGCGCTTGAAGCCGCTGTAAAGCAAACAATGCTTAGCGCCATCATGTTTACCAACTTCGTCCAAACCGACTTCTAAGCGCTTCATAGAAGATTTCACGCCACTTTTATTGTCTCCCACCAACCATACTCGACCGCCTTCTTTTAAAAGAGGTAACACGGCCGCTAGTAAGTAGTCTAAGAATTCTTTGGCTTTTGACTGATAAATCACAATGTGATCAAAGTCAGCGCCATTGTCGACGGACCATTGCGCGGACAAGGACAGTTTATCTTCGGCAAAACCGACTCGCGACAACGCATCATAAATGGTTTTTGATTGGCACCAAGCATACACATCGGCTTGTTTGCTTAAATTCAGAGGATAAATGTCTTCTGGATTGGCAAATAAAATTTTTCCAGACAGTTCGTCTTCGTTGCGTGCCAGCAATTGGCTCGTCGAGTTAAGATTCATAAGTTACGGATAGCTCTTTAATAGTAAGGGTGGTTACAGGCGCTAATAATATATTCAAACGTTCTGTAGCAAGGTCTGGTTGCACTCTAGGATAGCGGGGTGCTTTTCGGTCATTCAGCAGAGGCGATGCCCAGCCTTTGGTTAACATCAGGAAATCTTGTGTAAACGCATCGCCATATTCTAAGCAGCCAGACAAAATAACATCAAGATAGCTCAACGCAATGGGGCAATGATGATGAGGCTCAACCACATCATCGGTGTGATAAACCCAATACGTGCCTTCTGGCAAAGGGTCATCTTGATACGCTATTAACTGTTCGGCCTTTAGCATGACGCGCTGATAGCCTTTTTCTCGCTCATCAAACAAAGGAAATTGATCGTATGGTACTTCAACTAATACGCCATTACAGGCTTTTTCCGGTGCTTCAATAACCGCCACCGAGCTCATACCATAATCGACCGACATCACCGCCCAATGCCGTTCAAAACCCTGCAATTTAACCGGCCAAACGTTTCCAGTCTCACCCGTCATTGCACGGCTTTCGCCATTGATTAAGCTTCCATAGCCTAAAATAAAGTGTCGATCTAACGAGCTCATGTCAGCCTCCAGACAAAACCAAATACATATCATATATAGAGAAGCACGCATGATAACGTGTGCCTCTAGACAGTACTAGCTTATGTCTGCATTGATCGACAAAGACACAGAAAAGAAAGAAAAAATGCCCTGAAACATCAGCGCATTGTTGAGATATTTATCCTTATGAGCGTAAATCGCCGTTATGACACTGGTTTTTTTTGTGGCCCTTTGAGCAAAAGAACCAACGGCAATGCCGCCACGGTTACCCACATGACTAAGCGAAAGTCTTGCAGATACGCCAATGTCGCCGCTTGGCCGCTCACTACTTGGTTTAGGGCCGACAAGCCCGCCGCCGTAGTTGTATTGTAAATGCCCTGTTCTTGCGCAATCTGTAATCCGATATTAAACGGATTAATATAATCGGCAAACGCTGCATGGTTTATTTGCGTACGCTGAGCCAAATAGGTCGTCACCACAGAGATGCCAATGCTGCTACCAATGTTTCGCAACAAGCTAAACATAGCCGTGCCTTCGTTGCGGTATTTCGGGTCTAACGTCGCAAAGCTAATGGTCGACAACGGCACAAAGATAAAGCCCAATCCAATACCCTGCACTATGCCTGTCCAGATAATGTTCCATGAGGTCACTTCGGTTGTGAATAAGGTCATTTCCCACATAGAGTAGGTGATGAGTAATAAGCCTAGTGTGATAAAAAAGCGCGCGTCTACTTTGTTCGATAAACGCCCGACAATGATCATCGCCCCCATTGTACCAAAGCCTCTAGGAGCAAGAACGGCACCGATATCAACAACGGGATATCCCATCAAAGAACTCATAAAAGGCGGCAACAATGTCATTGATGCCAGCAAAACAATGCCCACGATGAAAATAAACACCATGCCGACACTGAAGTTTCGATCACGAAACATTTTAGGCTCAATAAACGGATGACCATGCGTAAAAATATGCACTAAAAACATATAACTACAGACAACAGTCAACAAGCCTTCAATGGTAATTTCTAAACTACTAAACCAACTCTGCGACTCGCCTCGATCAAGCATCATTTGCAAGCTACCGATGGCAACGCCCAACAGCACAAAACCATACAAATCAAAGCTGCGTTTTTTATCTAGCTTGGTTTCTTCCAAGAAGCCAGCAAGACCAAGCCAAGCGATAATGCCAAAAGGCACGTTGATGTAAAACACCCAACGCCAGCTGTAATATTCAGTTAGCAAGCCACCAAGATACGGCCCTAAAATCGGCCCAACCATCACTCCGACGCCCCACATAGCCATTGCCGAGCCGTGTTTTTCTTTGGGGTAGGTATCGAGTAACACCGATTGCGACAAAGGCACTAGGCTTGCGCCAAAGACACCTTGCAACAAGCGAAACAAAACAATTTGATCAAGCGATTGAGCCGCACCACATAAAATAGAGGATAAAGTGAAACCTACAATAGACCACATAAACAAGCGTTTACGCCCAACCTTTGCGGCAATAATACCGGTAAGCGGCATGCAAATCGCAGCCGCAACGATATAAGATGTCAGCACCCAAGAGATCTGATCTTGTGTGGTTCCCATCGCGCCCTTCATATGAGGAAGTGCCACATTAGCGATGGTAGTGTCTAACGCTTGCATGATGGTCGCAAGCATCACCGAGACTGTGATCATGATGCGATTTGTGCCCGCGTCTTTCGTTTGTGAGCCTTGAGTAAGCGTCATGACGATCGCCTCACAACGCCAAGCCGAATAAACGGCGTTGATGCTCCGTATCTATGGTGACAGTAGAGCTAAAGCCGGCACGTAAAATCGGTGTACTTTGGCCAGCATTTACTAGGATTTTGACGGATAAACGCTGCGCAATTTTAACCCAATTTCCTGTCGCATTTTCTGCTGGAATCACAGAAAACTTAGACCCTGTCGCCGGGCTAATACTCTCAACGCGGCCGCTCAACGTCACGCCGGGGTAGGCATCCACTTCGATTTCCACTGTTTGCCCTGGTTGAACATAGGTTAAATCTTTTTCGGTAAAGTTCGCTTCAATCCATTGTTTGTCATCAGACACCAATACCATAGTGATAGAGCCTGCAGTAACGTACTCGCCATTATTAGGGACTTTCGCCACTACGCCAGAGGCTGGTGCTCTAACGTCAATGTGACCAAGATTAATACGCGCTTGATCTAATGCCGCTTGAGCGGATTGATAACTAGGATGATCTTCAAATGGCGCACTCGGATCTCCACCTAAAGCTTCTTTTAAACGAAACAAATCTTTCTTCAATGTAGCAACGTTTAACTCACTCACTTCTGCCGCTTGTCGGGATTGATCAAATTGAGCGTCTGAAATGAATTTTTGCTTCAATAAATTTGCCTGACGTTTTTCTTCCCGTTGATTAAAAGCGTACTGATTCTCTGCCTGTCTTATTTCTGCTTTTTTCTCTTCGTAAGCGGCTTTTTGCTCAAGAATATCCAATCGTGCCTGTTGTAACTGCGCTTTGGCTTTGGCTTCCGCCACTTTAAAAGACGTTGCATCAATACTAAACAACAATTGGCCTTGGTTTATTCTTTCATTCTCTTTGACCGATATTGATTTAATCGCACCCGATACTTCGGCATTAATCGTTGTTATATCTGACTGAATATAAGCATTGTCCGTTTCAACATAGCGACCGCCTTTCATATAAACAAAAACAGATACCAACACCACGACTAAGGGTAATACCACCAATAAAACACGGCGCGTTTTGCGCTTCTCTACATGTTTTTCTATTGAAGGATTCGTGTCTTGTTCACTCATAACAGATGTTTCTCCAGATAAATTCTACAGTGGCGAATCAGTTGATAAATTAGTATGCATCAGCGTTAAAGCCTCCATAGCCGCCTCGACTTGTTCTTCCGTTAAACCTTGTAGTGCTTTCTTACGCACTCGCTCTATCTCAATATCGATTTCTTTCAAACTTGGGGCGGCCTCTGGCGTTAAATACAACCCATAGGCACGGCGGTCTTTCGGATCAGGCCGACGTTCAACCAAGTTATCCAGAGCGAGTTGATCGATAAGGCGGGCTAGCGTGATGGGCTGAATTTCGAGCATTTCAGCGAGTGCCACTTGACGAATGCCTTCGCAACGAGAGACATAAACCAGCGCTCTTGCTTGCATCGGTGTCATGGGTAACTTACTTTTTAAATACTCTCTACGCATAAGACGCTTAATGTCTGTCAGTAGAAAACCAATATTATTTACTTGCATTCACGTCACCAAAATTAATACGGGATGATTATTATATACATTGCTTACTATGCACAATACATTACCATAAAGGTGTCAAATGCTTCCTTATTCAACCAGTAATCAACGTGCATTTTTCCTTAATTGACGTCAGGATATTGCTTATCTGACTTTAAATACCACACACAGAATTCTAGAATAACTATCGTTCGACAATGAAAGGACAAACTGATGAACAAGCCAATTTTATTGATCACTGGGGGAGGAAGGGGCATTGGCGCGGCCACCGCAAGACTGGCCGCTCGGCAAGGTTATAGAGTCGTGATTAATTATAGAAAGGACGCCACGTCGGCAGAAAAAGTCATCGCTGATATTCTCGCTTCGGGTGGCTTAGCTCATTGCATACAAGCCGACATAAGCGATGCGGAGCAAGTGACTAAGCTGTTTGATCGAATTCATCAAACATGGGGCGCCATCAGTGCACTCGTGAATAACGCGGGCGTGTTAGAAACTCAAATGACGTTTGTAGAAACCGATTTAAACCGTTGGAAACGCATTTTTGAAACCAATGTCTTCGGGACCATGCTGTGCAGCCAAGCGGCCTTTAAGCACATGGCAATCAGCCAAAATGGTTCAGGCGGGAGCATTGTTAATGTCTCTTCTCTTGCTTCTGTGTACGGTTCTCCAAATGAGTATGTGGATTATGCCGCGAGCAAAGGGGCGGTAGATTCTTTCTCTAAAGGCTTTGCACTAGAAGTCGCAAGCGATGGGATTCGCGTGAATGTCGTTCGGCCGGGGTTGATTTATACCGATATGCACACCGACGGAGGCGAGACTGGACGAGTAGATCGCATCGCCCCCAATCTGCCGTTGCAACGGGGTGGGCAACCAGAAGAAGTCGCTGAAGCAATTCTTTGGCTACTCAGCGACAAAGCCAGCTACACCACGGGCGGCTTTATTGATGTGGGCGGCGGTCGTTAACCCAGCAGAGACTTATATTATTTAGCGACAACACATTGAAAAGAGTTCCCTTTAAGAAAGTCGCCTTTTTTGTACTTAGCGTAAGATGGATAAGGGCACAAAGGACGTGTCATGCCAGCCATTCGAGCAGTAATTTCTGGGTTCTCAGAACGAGTGGCCGCCATCACTTCCTGAGGGGCTTTTTTTCTCTCTACCCATGACACCAATGGCTGAAGCATATCGAATTGATCCGCCGATGGCCCACCCTGGCCATGGGGCATACCGGGTATACGATACAAGCGCACAAATTCAGGAGCTCGACCTTCTAAGGAAAAATCCAAAAAATTGTACCAGCGAACCGTGTCTTTTACCGAGAAAACAGGGTCGCTGTTGCCGTGGAAAATGATCATTTTTCCGCCCTGCTGCTTGAACTCTGTCAGTGTTGGTTTTACGGCATCAGGCGGCGTCATGATCGACATCGCCGATTCGTTGAATGGATTATTCGTCGCATAGATTTTTGCCGCGTCTTTATCGAAATCAAACGCCAATAAATACTTCTCAAGGGAATACACATCACCCGCAACATTCGTATAAGGCGTGGTGAATAGGTGTGCTAGAGAAGCGGCGCCCATCACGACGCTAATTGGCTTATTGCTCCAAGCGGATATCATGCTTTCAACTTTCCACATACGCCAGTTATCAGAACGAATACCCGTGTCATATATCCAATCTGTGTACAAAGCCTGATTTTTCGAGTTGTGTGGCCCTTTGTGCATGCGAATCAAAGCGGCGACTTTATTGAGTGATAAACAGTCTCGATCAAAATTACTGGTGCAAACCAAGGCTTTTGGCTGGAAGGCAATTTGACAAGCTTCTGCGGCAAAAATCATGTCGTCATGGATGCCATCGAGGGCGTCACATTGATCAAGAATGTTTTTCGCGAATACATCTAAGTCTCGCTTGGTTAACGCTTGGCTAATATCGTCGCTGACCCGATGTAACGCCTGAATATCCCAGGCATGCTGTAACGCAGCCTTGGGTAAATTAAAACCGGGATACCCCACCAATAGACCATCAAACATATCAGGGAAACGCGACGCGACAACCATGCCCATGCGCCCACCATTGGATTGGCCAATGCCGTAAGAGTATTTGATCGGAGCTTGGTAGTAGCTTTCAACCAAAGAACGAGCAACAGGATTTAATTTTTGAACGGCGCCGTAACCGTAATCACGACGTGCTTCTGGGTCATGACCAAACAGGGTGCCACCAGCAAGACCGGCTTCTGGATTGGCTCTTGCGTCGTGTCCACCGTTGCTTGAAACAACAGCAAAACCTTGGTTAATCGCATATTCAGAGCCGACAAGCCCTGTCATCGCGCCCAATGCAGGCTTCACTTCGCCGTCGTTTCCACCATTAAATTGATACGCGAAACGCCCTTGCCAATAATTTGGCAAACGTAGCTCAAATTGGATCGAATAAAACTTACCGTCCACACCCATTCGTTGCGCCATGACGCCCGAAACCAAGCAATACGGACTCCTTACGTTCTTGTCAGGGGCTTTCATCGCCGTTTTAATGCTTACGCTTTTAGGTGCTTTTATTGATAATGCTTGGCAGCTAACAGCATCTGCATGGGCAATATTACTGCCTAAAAAAAAGAGTGTCATAGCCAGTGTAAACAGAGTTAAAAGCGTTTTCATTCACATCATCCTTTTTGATTGTGGACGTCAGATCAAAGACACCTACCAAATAATAACGGTCATAGTAGAAAGCGTTATTGTTTAATAATGAGATTTAACGAGCAGACATTCAAAATAGCGAATAATGGACAAAATAGGAAGTTAACAAGGCAGGGACGTGAATTGAAATAAAAAACGGGCTTAAGAAGCCCGCTTTTTTTGACATAGCTTAATGTGCTGCAAACACCAGTAAGTTCGGCGACACTTCATTAAAGTCTAACGCCATCGTCACGCTAAGCGCAGTGACGGTAATGATAGAAAAGAAAAACACTTGTCGTGCCCAACCATTCACATCAATACCCGGACGATAACCTCGTAACGCCATAGCAAGCCACCAAAGACTGGTTGCCAAAGCAACGACCATAAAGCCAATTCCAACATAACCCGTCAGCGGTAAAAGCGCTGCTACTATCGCAAAAAGGGCAATGTGAAAAATGATATGTCGTTTAGCTTTCGCGATACCTTGAGAAACAGGCAATACAGGAATGCCGGCCGCTTCGTAATCTTTGTAGCGAAAAATAGCGATAGCGTAAGAATGTGGCATTTGCCAAATACAAAACATAGTCAGCAAAATGGCGGCACCAGCATCGAACTGACCCGCTGCGGCACAATAGCCTACAACAGGAGGTACGGCACCAGATAAGCTACCAACAAAGGTTCCATAAACGGACTTACGCTTAAAGTGAAGTGTGTACAAACCAACATAAACCACATAACCAAACACCGCAAAAGCAACGGCAACCCAGTTTGTGAAAAAGGCGAGTAATGCAAAACCAATAATGCCTAATACAACACCGTGGAAGAAAGCCGCTTTGCCTGACATTTCCCCATTAACGGTCACACGATTACGTGTGCGCTGCATTTTTGCATCAATGTCTCTATCGACATAGTTATTAATGACACAGCCAGAAGCCACCACCAACGACAATCCAATCACCGTCGCTAGCATGAGAATCCAGTCAATCTCGCCACGAGAGGCTAGAAAAAAGCCCCCCGCAACAGAGATGAGGTTGCCCATAATGATGCCTGGTTTTGTTACCTGAAGATAACGCTTAAACATCGTTATAGGCTCCCATCGGACGCGCATGATTTACCATGAGAGAAGTCCGCATAATCATCAAACAAGTCTACTTACATCATCATTGCGTTGGAAGCGTAGATAATCCATACGGATAACGCGACAACCATCACAATAATTACAGCTGCAAATATAAAAGAATAAGTATCCAATTTACCTTGCTCAGACATGTTTAAATGAAGGAAATACTTCAAATGAACAAAAATCTGAACAACGGCTAACAACACGATTGTGATGTAAGTTGGACCCTTATCAAACGCTTCCGTCATAACCATCCAGAATGGAATAGCTGTCAAAATAACAGACAATACAAAACCGGTTAGGTAGGACTTAACGCTACCGTGTGAATTTGCTTCAGAAGAATGATCGCTCATTAGATCGCCCCCATCAGATAAACAACGGTGAAAACACAGATCCAGACAACATCAAGGAAATGCCAGAACAAGCTTAAACAACTTAAGCGAGTAAGGGTACGACTTCCAAAACCAGACACGGTTAGCTCAATCATCAAGATAGCCATCCAGATCAAGCCAGCGGTTACGTGTAAGCCGTGAGTACCCACAAGGGTAAAGAAGGCTGACAAAAACGCACTTTCTTGAGGACCATTACCATTAACGATTAGGTGATGGAATTCATAGACTTCCATTGCGATGAATACAGCACCCAATAAAAACGTAACAGCCAACCAAGAAAGGGTGCCTTTTTTGTTTTTACTGTGCGCGCAAATCATGGAAAAACCATAAGTAATACTTGAAACAAGTAATACTGCGGTTTCAACCAAGACGAAATCTAACTCGAAAATATCTTTACCAGATACACCACCTGCTGTGTTCATAAAGAGCACAGCGTAGGTAGCGAAAACGGATGCGAATAACAAACAGTCCGTCATTAGGTATAACCAGAACCCAAACACGTTATGCGGTGCTGGATCGTGGTCATGATGCTCGTCGTGAGCATCGTGTGTATTCATATGTGTCGTGCTCATGATTACCCCTTAGCCACGCTATCTAGATGTGCATTCTCGATAAGAGCAACTTCATCTGGTTGAACATAGTAATCAACGTCTTTGGTGTAAGCACGAAGAACAAGGCATACGAAAGCACCCAATAGACCCAGTGCAGCTAACCACCAAATGTGCCAGATTAATGCAAAGCCCATTAGCGTGATACAACCAGAGATCAACATGCCCGAAGCCGTGTTCTTAGGCATATGAATCGCTTCATAGTGATCATGACGAACGTAAGCTTCACCTTTTTCTTTCATATCGGTAAACGCATCGATATCAGAAATCGTTGGAATATTCGCAAAGTTATAGTACTGCGGCGGAGAAGCCGTAGACCATTCAAGCGTATGACCATTCCATGGATCACCAGTCGTATCCATGTTCTGATGACGATCTCGGAAGCTGACGTACAATTGTAGCAACTGGCAAATAATACCGGCCATGATGATGAACGCACCCACCAAAGCAATGTACAACCAGATGTTCCAATCAGGATTGTCTGTGTGGTTTAGACGGCGAGTCATACCCAAGAAGCCTAGGACATACAAAGGCATAAAGGCCATGAAGAAACCAATCAACCAACACCAGAAAGCCGCTTTACCTAACTTAACATTAAGATGGAAGCCCATTACTTTCGGGAACCAGAAAGCAAAACCAGCAAGATAGCCAAATACCGCACCACCAATGATGGTGTTGTGGAAGTGAGCAATCAAGAACAAGCTGTTATGCAATACATAGTCAGCGCCTGGTACCGCCAGCAAAACGCCAGTCATACCACCGATCGTGAACGTCACCATAAAGCCAAGTGTCCAAAGCACCGGTACAGTCACACGAAGGCGACCACGGTACATAGTGAACAACCAGTTAAACAGTTTCACACCTGTCGGCACCGCAATGATCATCGTCATAACGCCGAAGAAGGCGTTGACATTCGCACTGGAGCCCATGGTAAAGAAATGATGCAACCATACAATGAAACCAAGTATAGAAATCGCACCACTCGCCCAAATCATGGATTTGTGACCGAATAGACGCTTACCCGTAAAGGTAGATATGATTTCAGAGAATATACCAAATGCTGGAAGTACAAGGATGTACACCTCAGGGTGACCCCATGCCCAGAACAAGTTGATATACATCATTGAGTTACCGCCGCCATCATTCGTGAAGAAGTGGAAGTCTAAGTAACGGTCAAGTGTCAACATTGCCAATACAGCAGTCAAAATTGGGAAAGATGCAGCGATCAAAATATTGGCCCAAGTACAGGTCCAAGTGAAGATCGGCATATCCATCAATTTCATGCCAGGGGCGCGCATTTTAAATACTGTTACTAAGAAGTTAACAGCGGTTAAGGTCGTCCCTATCCCGGATATCTGCAGCGCCCATATATAATAATCAACCCCGACGTCCGGACTGAACTCCAAACCAGCCAGTGGTGGATAAGCCACCCAGCCTGTTTTAGCAAATTCGCCGACGAAAAGAGAAACGTTGATTAGAATCGCACCACCAGCCGTTAACCAGAAGCTAAGGTTGTTTAGGAACGGGTAAGCAACATCACGAGCACCGATCTGTAGTGGAACAATAATGTTCATCAGACCAATCATAAATGGCATCGCCATAAAGATGATCATAATGACACCATGCGCCGTAAAGACTTGGTCATAGTGATGAGGAGGCAGGTAGCCTGGATCACCATTTGTCGCGATTGCAAGCTGCAGTCGCATCATAATGGCATCAGAAAAACCACGTAGTAGCATGATAAGTGCTAGTACAATATACATAACGCCAAGACGCTTATGGTCAATTGACGTTAGCCAATTGTTCCAAAGAATACCAAGCAGGTTGTACTTAATAAGGAAGAAAGCAAGCGCCAATCCACCCAGAACAATCGCACTAAATGTCACAATAAGAATTGGTTCATGAAGTGGAATCGCGTCTAAAGATAATTTACCTAGAATAGACATTATTTGTCATCCTCCATGTCCATCTCGTGAGAGGAATGCTCAGATGTCTCATGATTCATTTCACCATGATTCATTTCTTCGCCATGTTCCATATCACCATGATTCATATTGTCGTGAATCATTTGAGAGTCGAACGTCGTGCCTTTTAAAAGCTCAACTTTGCCGTGATCTTTCATGAACTTCATTACATTGTCCATGAAAACGCCTGACTTAATTGAGTTGTAGTACTGAACTGGAGTTTGCTCATGCACAGGGGCATGCAAATCATATTCAGCAAGGGCATCATAGGAAGCTTGATCCAATATGCCATTATTAATCGACCCAGCAATTGACCCTGCTTTCACTCCTTCAACCCAAGCATCAAAATCCGCTTCAGTTTTCGTAGCGATAGCGTTGAACTTCATATTGGAAAAACCAGGGCCACTGTAGTTTGCAGAGATACCTTTAAAAGTACCAGGCTCATTTGCAATCAAGTGAAGCTTAGTCACCATGCCTGCCATTGAGTATATTTGACTACCCAACTGAGGAATGAAGAACGAGTTCATTGTGCCTTCTGAAGAGATCTTAAATGCGACAGGAACATCAACTGGGAAGACCAGCTCATTCACAGACGCGATACCAAGATCTGGATAAATAAACAACCACTTCCAGTTCATCGAAACGACCTGAACATTGATGTGATCTTTATCCGATTTCAAAGGCTTGTAAGGATCCAATGAATGGGTAGATTTCCATGTGATCACGCCAAGAATAATGACGATAACGATTGGAATAGCCCAAACAATAGTTTCAATTTTTGTGGAGTGCGACCATTTTGGTTCGTAGATTTCGTCACGACCTTCACGATATTTCCAAGCGAAATAAAGTGTCATGAAGATGACAGGAATCACAA